>Ga0209721_1001957_pt1 | contig 13986 bp, 5 predicted proteins | sample TshhotsprinmetaG_FD_184139 | JGI IMG/M metagenome (GOLD analysis project Ga0209721, IMG submission 184139) | Hot spring microbial communities from South Africa to study Microbial Dark Matter (Phase II) - Tshipise hot spring metaG (SPAdes)... | ecosystem: Environmental > Aquatic > Thermal springs... | reverse complement strand
CTACGCCTCCATGCTGGTGAGCCGCCGGGCCGCCCTGGAGCACCCTCTGCCCACCCCGGAGTACTTCCTCTGGAACGACGACCTCGAGTACAGCGGCCGTTTGCTGCGCAAGGGGCTGGGCTTCCTGGTACCCGACAGCGTGGTGGTGCACAAGACCCGCGACCCCTTTAGTTCGGCGATTCGAGCCAGCGACGAACGGTTTTACCTCGAGGCCCGCAACCGGGCTTGGCTGGTACGCTCCGATGCCTTTGGCCCTCTGGGCAAGGCCTTCTGGACCTTAAATAGCCTGGGGCTTTTCCTGGATCGTCTGCGCCTGCAGGGCCCGGCTGGCCTCGAGGTGGTCCTGCGGGGCTGGCTCGAGGGCTGGCGCAACCCTCCCCCCAAACAGACCTGAGGCCTGGCGGCTCGAAGTTTTCGCCTAGAAAACGTCCTTTGGGCTGAACATTTAGGGGCTGTGCTAACATAATTTCGTGCGCCTTTATCGTATAGGCCTGTTCACCGACACCTATTTGCCAGGGCCAAACGGGGTTGCCACCAGCGTGTACCTGCTGAAGCGCGAGCTACGCCGCATGGGCCACGAGGCCTGGGTGCTGGCCCCGGAGATGCCTGACGCCAACCCCCGCGAGGACTGGGTGGTGCGGGTGCCGAGCGTAGCCTACCCTTTCTTTGAAAACCAGCGCCTGGCCATGCCCAGCAGCCGCTACCTACCCACCGAGTTTGAGATCTTCCACACCCACACCCCGCTTTTCATCGGCATCTGGGGGGCAAGGCTGGCCCAGCGGCAGCAGCTGCCCCACGTTTCCACCTTCCACACCCACCTGGAGAAGTACGCCCACTACATCCCTGGGGTAGCCTCCCTCAACAGATACGTAGGGATCATGCAAAAGGTCTGCCAGGCCTTCTACAACCGGGCCGATGTGGTCATCGCCCCCACCGAGCCGATAAAGCGCCTGGCCGAGAGCTACGAGATCGAGCGCGAGATTCGGGTGATCCCCACCGGGATCGACACCGACATCCTGCTGGCGGCCCCCGATCCCGCCTCTCCTTGGCCAGCCGGCAAGCGTCGCTTGTTGCATGTGGGCCGTCTGGGCAAGGAAAAAAGCGTGGATGTGGTCATCCGTGCCTTTGCCGAGATTCGCAAGGAGTCGGATGCCCACCTGGCCCTCATCGGCGCCGGCCCCGACCAAGCAGAACTGACGCGGCTGGCCAGAGAGCTTGGCGTGGACGAGCACATCACCTGGGTGGGGCCAGTTGACTACGAGAAAATTGGCGGCTACTACCGAATGGCCGAGCTTTTTTTGTTCGCCAGCGAAACCGAAACCCAAGGCCTGGTCGTCTGGGAGGCCCAGGCTGTGGGGGTGCCGGTGCTTGCAGTCGGCGCCGAAGGCACCCTGCAGGGCGTCGATCAAGGCAGCAGCGGCTACCTGGTGCCGCCCGGCGACCATCAAACCATGGCCCAGAAGGCCCTCGAGCTTTTGCGCGACGAAAACCTGAGGCTGCGGTTCAGCCAGGGAGCCCGCCGGTTCGCCGATCAACGCACCGCCCGCCGAATAGCCGAGCAGATTGTCGAGGCCTACGATGAGGCCACCCAGCTGGTAGCATTTGAGCCGCGGCGTCTCAAGATTCCTTTTCCGCGCCTGCCCCAAAGTAGCCTGACGAATCCCCGCTGATGTTGCGGGCTTGCTGCCAAAAGAAGTGCAGCCAACCCTTCTGAACCCGGCGGGCCGAAGTTCGCACCAGGGCATCTCGCACGTAGCGAACCCGGCCCGCCCTCTGCAGCTTCCAGCCTAGAAGCACATCTTCCCTCGCCTCAACCATTGGGTAGCCGCCCAACTCCAGGGCCGTTTGACGGTGGAAGGCCATGTTTGCAGCGGCCAGGTTTGGCTTCCCCAACAACCCCATCAACTTCAGAAAGATGCCATAGCCCAGCTCGCTCAGTTCCTCCTGCCAGGTGGGCAGTCCAAACATCCGCAGGGGACCATAGAGGGCCACGCTATCCCCCATGTGATGGTGCAGGGCCTCGAGCCACCCCCTGACCGGTCGGCTATCGGCATCGGTAGTGGCAACCCAATCACCGGTGGCCGCCTCCAGCCCGGCCTGGCGTGCGAACGCCACCCCTGGGGTGGGGCAGTGCACCAGCCGGACGCCTATGGCGCGTACCCGCTCGGCTGTCGAGTCGGTTGAGCCGTTGTCCACCACAATAATTTCGTCAGGCTTCAGGGTCTGAGCCTCGAGGGATTCCAAACACCCCTCGATGAACCTTTCTTCATTCCGAGCCGGAATTACCACCGAGATGCGCACAGGTATACTCTAATCCGTGCGCCTCAAGATACAACGCCTCTCCCCCTGGCGCCTCAAGGGACTATCAGCCGTGGCTCGTCTGATCCTGGCCTGGGGTCTGCTGGAGGGAGTACGCAACGGATTTTATGCGGGATATCTGGCCATTCATGGGGGAAACCTCGGATACACCCTCGCAGTGATCGGAACCGCCTGGAGCATTCATCTGCTCTCGGATAGCTTCAGCAAGAGTCTGGGGGGCTATCTTTCTCAAAGATGGGGTATGGGCATCGTAACCCTTGTGGGTGGGGCCACAGGGCTCCTGGCTCTGCTCATCACCTCACACACCCAGTCACCCCTCCTGCTGTTTGGCCTTAGCCTGGTCTGGGGGATCTCGCTTTCGGCCATATTCCCGGGCCTGCTGACCCTCAGCAGCCAGGTTGCGGTCCAAGGACGTGAAGGCCGGGCCGTCACCCTGACCAATATGCTCACAGCCCCATGGACCGGCCTGGGGGTGTTTGGGATTGGTTTCCTGACCAAGGTCGATCCGGAACTAGCCCTCAGCATCCTCGAGTGGCTCCAGGTAGCAGTTATGCTGATAGGCCTCTCGCTGATATTCCGCCCAGAGCGTGTCCGGCCACCCCGGCAGGAACTTTACCCTTGGCGACGGCTTTTGTTGTTCATTCCTGCCGCCTTCGGGCAGACCTTTGCACCTGCTTTGTTCAGTTTTTATATTCTCAAGTATGCCCAGTCGCTGGGGCTGAGCATATTCTGGATCGCTGTGCTGGTCGTTGTGGGGGGGGTTATTTCGACCGTTCTGCTGATCTGGACGGGCCGCCATGCCGACCGTAAAAGCCCCCGCGAGCTCCTGATCGTGGGCTTGCTTTTGATCGGCCTGGCCATGTTTGGTCTGGGCCTCAAGCCAGGTCTACCGGTTTTGTTGCCGCTTGCCGTAATTGCAGGCGTCGGGTTTGGCTGCTTCGGGCCAGCCTGGAATGCTCTGGTGGTGCGCCTGCTGCCGGAAAACAACCGGGCTGCAGCCTGGGGTACTCTGATGACCGTGGAGGGACTCGGCCATGCCACCGGCCCCGCCGTGGGGGGAGTTCTGGCTGCTGCCATCGCCAACAACGCTCCTTTTATTGCCGGTGGAACCATAATGCTCTTGCTGAGCATGTTTTATGTGGTCGCTCTTTGGAGGCCCTGGTGGACATCGCAACCCTGATTGGTTCCGTACTGGTCGGCCTGCTGACGGCCTACGGGCTGGCCGAGGTGCTGGGGCGCTGGATGGGCTTGGGTGCCCTGGCCTGGGGCAACCGGGCCGAACCCAAGATCGCACTGACCTTCGACGACGGCCCCTCCGAGCAGACCGAGGCCATTCTGGCAATTCTGCAACGCTACAACCTGAAGGCCAGTTTTTTCCTCACCGGGCAACGGGCCGCCTCTCGGCCTGACCTGGTCGAAAAGATGGCCTCGGCAGGACATCAGCTCGAGGCCCATGGCTACTGGCACCGCCCGGCCGTACTGATGGCCCCCTGGACCGAATGGGTGCACATCCAGAAAAGCCCCGGCAAACTGTACCGGCCCCCCTGGGGTATCGTCTCCCCCTTTACCCATCTCTTCGCGCGTCTTTTGGGGAAACAAATTGCCCTATGGGATCTGGAGTCCAAAGACTGGCTCGACAAACCTGCCCAGGAGCTGGTGGCAAGGATGCTGTTTTACGTCAAGGGAGGATCGGTAATACTGCTGCACGATGGGCCAACCCGAACCCTCGAGGTGCTCGAGTGCTTGCTGCCCAAACTTATTGAAAACGGCTATCAGCCCGTGAGGATGGATGAACTCGATCTGAGGCCGCTCGGCCCCCGCCAGGGTCTGATACGGGCCAACCAAGGCTACGAGGAACGCTACGACCAGCGGGTGGGCAGCATCAAGGTGGGCTACCGGTACAACCACATCCTTCGCCTGGAAATTCAGGCCTACCCCGGCCCCGACCTTCCCGAGTATCACAAAGGCACCCCCTGCGCACACCTTCACTTTGAATCGGCCCGCATGGGCGCCATGAACACCGTGCAGGTAATGCGGGCTTTTCGCGAGACCTTCAGGGAAATCGCCAAATTCCTTGAGCAGCACCCAGAAGTGGAGTTTCTGTACGGCTACAGCTACCTGGGACGAGGCGCCTTGACGCTGGGCTTCAAAACCCACCCCCTACCCAAAGCAAAGCAGCTGCAGTCCAAAATAACCACTGCCTGGTTTGCTTGGCTGTACCGTGGCGAGATTGCCCGCCACCTGTTCACAGCCCCCGCAGAAGTGGTGTACATCACCCGCGAAACCATACTGGGCAAGTACGGTAGCGCAAACAAGGCTCAAGCCCAGGCTCATCGCTAGGCTACCAAGGATGCCTACCCATCGCCGTACAGAGGCATATCCCCAGGCTTTGGGGGTAATACCAGACTCGGTTAGTTCGACTCATGGCATCACGGGAATGCGGCACCGGTTGAATGCACCGACGGAACGCGGTTCTGTCCTTGAGAATGAAGGCGTTTTCTTCACCGACCCTCAGGCAGACAGGGTCTCGCCGATGTGCTCTCTTCGCCGAGCGGAGCGAAGGGTGACGCGGGTTTCGCTGGTAGTTTTTGGAAGCGTGCCCTTTCCCGGAATCAGGTACTAGAAACGGAAGGTAAACCCCAAACCAAACCTGACCCCATCGCTTCGTGAGCCATCTCCGACGCCCGTGGCAATATCGAACGTTAGGTCAGCTCCAATGGAGCGAATCGCGTACCCAAAGGAAAGCTCGGGCCGTGGCTGTGGAAAAATTTCACTGCTGAAGCGCAAGCGGTAATCGCCCTGCTGGTATTCGGCGAAGATGGTCTGGTAGCCCCGCAAGTCTACGGCGTAAGCAAAGAAAAGCTCGGGCGAGAGGTATCGGCCGATGGTGAATCGGGTCTCCTCGAGGGTGCCCCCATTGAGGGCCGGGATTTCTACCCTGACCTGGTCCAAGCCCAGCACCCTGGCCAGTTCGCGCTCGAGCTGCCCCACAATAAAGTTCTGCACTGCAGCTTGTAAACCAGTCTGGGCAATATCGGCTGGCAGGGCCGAGAGGTCTGAGCGGCCTAACAGCAGCAGGGCATAAATCTCGGCATCGGTATAGGGCTGACCATCGCTCTTGCGAGCTACCTCGTTATTGAATCGGGCCACAAAGGTGGGGGTCAGGTTGACCTTTATGCGGCCATTCTGCCGGAGAAACTCGCCCTTTAGGGTCAGGTTGATCTGGATGCGCCGGTTGTCCTGGCCGCGGTCTTGCACCTGGGAATCGGCCACGATCTGCAGGTCGGGCAGGATGCCCGCCGCAGGACTGAAGCGGGCGTAGCTGCGTTCGTCTGGCAAGCGGTCTCGGATGGTGAAGTCCCGATCCCACAGTTTGAAACTGCCCCGCAACGGCACCACTTCACCGGAAAGAAAGGGACTGGTAAAACTGCCGTTCAAAAAAAGTTCCCCAGCCAGCTCACCCTGCGCCAACGCTTCTTGTATCAGGATGCCCCGGTCGGCCTTGAGGCGAATGTTGTTGAACTCCACGGCGACGGCCTCGGCGCCGCGAGCGGTGCCGGGCTCGCTAGGAGCGGCAATGCTGACCTCCCGTTGCCCTTCCGGCAAACCCAGCCGGGCCCGGATGACATCGGCAGAACCCAGCACGATGTAGGCTCCGCGCTGATAGCGTAGGATGAGGTTGGTATCCAGCAACCCCTCGAGTAAAAAATACTGTGGATAACTGACCGGCACCTGCCCCTGCAAGGCCAGGATGAGCTGGGGAAAAACCGTACCCGCCAAGCGTGCGTTCTGGCGCTCGAGCTGTGCATCAAGGGTATAGGCAGGGTAGCCAAAGGTCAGCACAAAGGGCTCCTCGGGGCTGAGCAAGGGCAGGTTGGCGGTGCCCCTGGCCCGCACACTAAAGCGACTCAGGTCCCCCTCCCCCGAGAGCTCGGCCTCGGCGGGGTAGGGCGCGGTGAGTTTGAGGCGGCCCTCGGCGCTGGCCGTCTCGCCTACCCGCAACACCGCACGGGGCGTCTCGGCCCGCACCGGCCCCAGCCTGAAGTTGAAGTTCTCCAGGGTCAGGTTGAAGGCCTGGCCGTCGGAAGCAAGCCGCAAGGTACCGCTACCCTCGGGGGTGAGGGGCTTGAGGTTGGGTATAACCTGCAGTACGGGGGTGAAGGTGGTGTTCTCGAGGTTCAAGCGGAGGTTGCTGCCTTGCCGACCATAGTAGCCAGATCCGCTCCAGGTACCCTTGCCGGAAAGGGCCATCTGGTCTATGTAAAGCCGCTCCTGCTCGAAGCGCAGGGCAGCAGTGCCCACCAGGGTATCGCCGCCCCCCTGGAAGCGCAGATGCTCCCCGACCCATACACCCCTCGAGGCCCAGGGGTTACGGATATTGAGGCTAAATGCGGTTTTTCCCGTCCAGAAGGCCTGCCCGGCGAGGTCGCCTGCCCAGGCCGAAAATAGCCAGTGCAAGGGGAAGGAAGCCGCCGTGGCTTCACCGCTCAGGATACCGTCTTCTAGCCGGAGCCTGGCCGTGGTGCGGTTGGAACCCAGGGTTACGTTCTCGGCGAGAGCGCTCTGGCCACCGGTTCGTTCCAGGCTCAGACTGGCCTGCAAAAGCCCACTGCTCCAGGTGCCCTGGGCGCGGGTCGCCAGGGCCAGATCATCTCCTTTGACCCGCAGGGCCGGGCTTTGCAGGTTGAACTCGAGCCGACCCTGGTTGTAGTCCAGCGCCCCGGTGGCCCTTCCGGCAATAAAAGGCAGGCGGCTGCTAACCTGCGGTACCTCCTCGAGGGCCAGATCGCTAAAACCCGCGCGGGCCTGGAGTCCATCGCGGGCCAGGCTGGCCTCGACCTCCAGGTTGCCCAGGTCGCCCGTCAGCGTACCCCTGGCCGAGAGGGTTTTTTTCCCCTCAATTTCGAGTTGCAGGTTGCTGGCCAGCAGTTCCAGGGGCCAACGGACCTCCAGTCGGCCCTGCCAGTCACCCTGGCCTGAGTAGCGCATCCGACCCTGGAGCCAGGGGCCCCTGGCGCTGAGCTGCGCCTCTAGCAGACGCCCTTCGGCTTCCACTTGCTGCTGCCGGCCGGTATCGCGGTAGGCCAGCTGCCAGGCCCCCTCGAGGTTCACCTGCCCCTCTAGCAAGCCGCTTCTCCAAGGAATCCAGTCGGACGAAGGATGCACCACCCGAAGGTTTGCCTGGGAGCCCGCTCCCTCGATGACCACACCCAGGCCATAGGCGCTCAGGTTGAGACCGCCGCTGAGCCGTCCCTGATCAAAGCGCAGCTCACCCGACCCCAGCTCGGGCGCTGAAAGGCCCACCGCATACGATTCCAGGTCGAAGCCCGCCACCAGACGCCCTCCCGCAAAGGGATAGACGGCCTCGAGTCTGGGCCCCTGGCCACGCACCTCAACGTTGTGCACCGTAAGATCCCCCGCGGCGCTGCGTTCCTGGAGGTTGATGAGCAGGCTGCCCGCCCGGCGGGTACTGGCTGGTGCCGGACTGTTCAGGCTCTCGCGGTCGGAGGCCACCTGTAGCCAGGGGTAGCGCAGGCGCACCGCCAGGCCGAGGACCTCCCCCTCGACTGCGGGTATACCGCTGCCCGATAGCTCGAGGCGACCCTCACGGAAGCTAAGGGCCCCCGACCAGGTCTGCTCGTAGGCCAGCAGACCCTCTAGATCACCGCTGAGGCGGGCCTGCAGCCGACTTTGCCGCCAGGATGCCTGAAGGCTCCCCTTGCGGCCCATAGCCTGCCAGTCCACAGCGCCCTCCAGCCCATTCCAGGGGCCCGCCAACCCTCCGCTGAGCCGCAGGCCGCTGAGGTGGTAGTCTTCAAGCCGGGCCTCGAGGCCCTCTGGGCTAAGGGTAGCCTGCAGACCCGGGGCAACAAGGCGTAGCCGGTTGTCGCGGCCCTCCAGGCTGACGCTCTGACCAGCGACCTGGTAACGGCCCAGCGCCCACTGGCCGGGGTAGACCCCACGGGCCTCGAGGAGGCCCAGACCGCGGGGCAAGGCCCCCACATACGACCAACTGAGCTGCAAGGGTGCCAGCCGCAGACGCCCGGTGAGGGGGGTCAGCCCGGCCAGACCGCGCAAATCCATTTCAGCGCCCTGAGCGCTGAGCTGCACTGCCCCCCATTCCGGTAGCTGCACCTGGGCGAGGCCCCGCAGGGCCAGCGGCGCGGCATCCAGCTCAAAGCGCCCTTGCAGGCCCAGGTGCTGGGTACCCAGCACCTGACCTTGCAAGCTGGCCTCGATCTGCCAGCGGGTGGGCTGGCTCCAGCCCTCGCGCAACCGCCCGTGTATACGGCCCTGCCAGGCTTCCCGACCCTCGAGCTCCACCCAGCCCTCATCCAGGTTGGCCTGCCCCACCCAGCGCCCGCCGAGCACCGGTAGGTCAAGCTGGAGCAGCCCGCTGGGCACGTTGCCCACCCAGCGCGCCGTGCCGGTGGCGTAGGGCCCATCGAGCCGGGCCTGCAACCGGCCGTCGTAACCCAGCTCGAAGCGTTGCTCCTGGTAGCGTCCCCGAACCTGGGCCTGTAACCGAGCCGGAAAGGCGGTGCCGCTCGCCTCGAGGTTGGGCCCGCGCAAGACCAGCGGCAGGCGCAGGGTTTCCCAGGGGCCCTCGCCCTCGGTCTGGAGGCGCAGGGGCACACCCACGAAAGGCTCGAGGTCGCCGTCCATGTGCAGCTTCAACACACCATCGGCAAAGCGGGCCGAAAGCCCGGCGCCCTCGGCTTCGGCCCAGAGCGTTGGCCGGCGATCGGGCTCTGAAGCATCCCGAGGTGGGGCCCCAAGGTAACCAAACCACAGGGCTACCTCGGCGCCACGTCCAGCCAGGGTGCCATCCCCCGCCAACTCTGGCCTCCACAGGCTCCCGGCTAGGACAGCCCGGGCCTTGAGGGTGCTGGCACCCAGGGTGCGGGTGTAGCTGATCTGGCCGCTCAGGTCGCCCCGAGGGCCGGTGCGGGCCTCGAGGCGGGCCTCGTAGGCGGTTCCCCGCGCCAGCAAAGCCGGGCCCTGGCCCAGCAGCTCGAGCGCGATCTGCTCCCCTCTAACCTGCATCTGCCCGGTAAAAGTCTCGCCCGCCAGGGCCATACTGCCCAGCAGGGCCAGGCGAAGCGGCGCACCGGCTGCGGCTTGCGGATCCGGCAAGCCACCTGCGCCTATCTCGAGGAGGCCCTGTCCGGCCAGCCGCACATTTTCCAGACTGCCAGCCTGTCCCTGGGCTTCCACCCGCATGGGCGCAGCCCAGGTGAGCGCCCAGCGGGCGCCTTCGCCGCTCAGGCGCAGGGGGCCGTTCTGGCGGAGGTACCGCAGGCTCTCCAGTTGACCGCTGGCCAGGTAGCGGGCGCCCGAGCTGGAAAACTCCAGGCGGGCCCGGCCATACTCGCTTTCGAGCTGGAGCTGTGCCCGACCTCGGCTCTGTTGCAGGGCGTAGCTACCCCGGGCCTCTACCCTGGCCAGCGGCGTGCGCGCTTCCAGCCAAAACTCGGGCTGCAGCCGCGAACCCTCCATACTGGCTTCCACCTCCACATCCTGCACCCGGTACCACAATCGGCCCCCCAGCTGCTCACCCAGGCTCAGCCCGCCCTCGAGGTCGCCCACCCCGATCACCCTGGGGTCCTGGCCTGGCTCGAGCTCAACCACCACCCCAGCCCGGTACCCGGGTAAAAAGGCCGAGAGCGAGCGGGTGTTGTAATCCACATCGACCCGCTGGCCGTAGACCTCGAGCTGCCCGGCCGCCTCTCCACGGGCCTGCCAGTCGAGGCTTCCCCTCAGGCGGCCCTTCACGTCGGCGTTGAATATGCCGGCCAGAGGGGCCGTCTCGAGGTCGAAAACGACCTGCCGACGGACAATCTGTACCTTGCCCTGGGGCAGGGCCAGGGTGGCTTGCAGCCGATCCAGATCGGCCCCCTGGGCCTGCACGGTCGCGCTGAGGGGCAGGCCCCGGTAGGTGGTGTGCAGGCTGCCCCGCACCGCCAGGCCCTCCCCCTCCAGGCTGCCCTGCACCACCCCGCTCTGCTCCAGCAGCCGGTAGGGCCAGTTCAGCCGGCCTGTATAGGCAGGGCCTTTTCCAACCAGTTCCAGCGGCCCTTCCAGCCTCCAGGTCTGATCCAGCACATCCGCCCGCAGCCGCCAGGCCTGGCCCTCCAGGTAGGGCAGATGGTAGCGCCCCTGGCCCTGGGCCTCGAGGTTGCTCCACGGCCCCGACACATCGACGGTGCCGCTGACGTAGGGCAGGCGCAGGCTGCCCCGCAGGGCGATGGCCTGGGTGCCGACCACCCCGCGCACCGTTCCGTAAGGGCTCTGGGCCTCCAGATCAACGGGTCCCAGCAGACTCGAGCCGGCGAACCGAACCTGCCCATAGGGTGTATCCAGGCGCAGGCGTCCCCCGCGCTCCGACCAGCTGCCCCCCAGGCTTCCCGGCAGGCCCCAGCGGCCTAGGTCGTAGCTGCTGGCAATGGCCCGCAAGCGGAGCCCCTCCAGCGGTTTCCCGGCCACCAGCCGATAGTCTCCAGCCACCGTAAGGCGGCTGTTCTGAAAACGCCCGGCGTAGCTGAGCGAGGTGCCCCGGCCCTTGAACTCGAGCACCCCCTCGAGCCGAGGCACCTGCAAGCGCCCTTGGTAGGCCAGCGCAAACAGGTCGGCCCGCCCCTGCAGCTGGCCCACAAATCCTGCATAGCCGAGGCTGCCCCGCACCGTCAGGTCGCGCCAGGCACCGGCCCCGCTTACGCGGCCGTAGGGGGTCTGCAGCTCCAGGCTGCCGCGCTCGAGGTTGCCCTGGGCGCGCAGGCTGCCCGGTTCTCGGTTAATCTTGAGCGGCAGGCTGCCCTCGAAGGGAAAGCCGGCCTTCAACTCGATGCGCCCCCCCGGCCAGCGCACCTCGCCGCGGCTCACCTGCAGAGGCACCGCAGCCACCTCGAGGGCGCCCGCAAGCGGCAGGGTTAGACGGCCCTCCAAGGCAGGGTTGGGCCACAGCGGTCCGGAAAGCTCGGCGTAGCCCTCGGCGCTAGCCCACAGGCCTTCCTCGCGCCCTTGCACCGTCCCGCTCAGCCAGGGCGTTGCGAAGCGCACCTCTCCGCGGTAGCGCGAGCCCTGCAGTCCCAGGCTGGCCTCCAGGCGAAGCTGCGGCCCCAGCTCGAGCGGTCCCCGCAGCAGAAGCCCGTTGATGCCATCGGCGCTGATGGACAGGGTGTCGAGTTGGGCCTTGAGCCCGCTGCTGTCGGCGGTTCCGCTCAGCGGCAGCACCCTGAGGAAAGAGGTTGAGGCGCTGCTCCTTCCCGCCAGACGTACCTCACCCCGATAGCGGGTGGCCAGGTCGTAGAGTTCGCCCTCCAGACCCACCCGTTCGCTTTGCAGGCTCCAGCCACCCGAGAGCCGGCCCCCGGCGTAGCGCAGATCCCCCGAAAGCTGGAAGGCCTCGAGCACCCGTAGCGGCAGGCTGCGCACGCTCAGGCTGAACACCCCGCTGCGGTACTGGCCGCTGGCCCAGCGGTTGTCCAGGCGCCAGGTTGACCCATCCTGCCGCACCCGGATGGGAAAACGGGTATAAGGCGAGTCGTAGTTCAGTTCAGCGCTGAAGCGACCGGCCTCGAGCCGGGCCTTTCCCGAAAGCTGGCCAACCAGCAGTTCCAGGCCCCCAAGCTGCATCCGCAGATCGTCCCAGGTACCGCTCAGGTCCAGCACCCCCAGCCGACCCTGGACCGCAGCTCCCTGCCCTTGCAGGTTTCCCGAAAGGCTGAAGGGCCTGGCGGCGGGCAGCCCGACGTTCTCCGAACGCACCCCCAGGCTCCAGCGCGACCCCCGGCTCTCAAAACGCACCCCGGCCTCGCCCAGCAGGGGACGTGGCCAGACCAGGGTTCCCTCGGCTTCGGTACCGGCCCCAAGGCCCTTCAGGCGCAGGCTGCTGCCCATTGAGTCGCGCAGGGCCACGGTATACTCCTGGCCGTTGCGCAAGGCCACTGCGGCGTTGAAGGTTCGGTCGAACAGGGTCCCGTCGACCACAGTGTCGAGGCGGAACACCCGATCGAAGGCCAACGTTCCTTCGTAGGTCAGGGGCTCGCCCAGCAACCGCCCCTCACCGCGGTACCGACCGGTAATCACGATACTCTGCCAGCCCCGGCCCTCCAGAACCAGCGGCCCTCCGCCGCTCACCGGCAGGCGCAGGCCAAAGTGCCGGGCCAGGGCGCTCAAGGTGGGGTTGCCATCGACCCGAAAGCGGTATTCCTGATCGTGCAGGTCCACCGTGGCCGAGCCCTTGAGGGGGCCCTCCAGGCCGCGCCCAACCAGGTTGGCCGTAACCGTCCGGCCATCGAAATCGACGCCCCCGAAGATATCGCTCAGGGTGAAGCCGACCAGTTTGACGGTGGCGTTTTTGATGTGGTTCTGGCCCAGGATGCCGTTCTTGACCTTGGGGCCAATAGTCCAGGTACCCTCGAGCTCCCCCGACTCAAAGCCATCGAACCAGTAGCGCGCGGCCCGCAAATCGCCCCTGGCCTCGATCTGCCAGGCCTCAAACTCGCGCCCGGTGCGCTGCACCGTGGCCCACAGCTTGCCATCCGGTAGCCTGACCACCACCCGATAGGGGCCGCTGCCCCGCACGCTGGCCCGCAGGGTGGGCAACATAAACTTCCGGCTCTGCTCAATCTGGACGCCGACCCGGTCCAGCACCAGCTCATCGACCCGCAGCCGGACCGGTGGGGGGGCTCCAGCCTGACGGCTTTCGGGAATGATGCCGTCCCAGCGCAAAAAAATATCGCCCTCCTGGGCTAAAATTCGCAGGGGAAGTTCACGCCGCTGCAGGCTAAGCAGGTTGTAGCCAACGCGCAAGCGCTGGGCTTCAACCCGCAGCCCAGGGCCTTCCAAACGGGCCCCGCGCAGCTCGATCCCGCCGAGCAGATAGCCCCCCACGGCCTGCCACTGGCCCGTAAGGTTGGCGGCCTTGAGCCCTTCCTGCAAAACGAGGCTAATAAGCGGAGGAAAAGCCGGGAGACCCACCAGCAGGAGGAGCAAAAACAGCGGGACCCAGCGCCAAAACCGCACGGCCTCAGTCTAGCCCACAAATCTGAGGGGAACCTAGGAAAAAAAACCCATGCTCAGCTAAATAAACCGGGCTTTACGGCTTCAATTTTTGCCTGGGTACAAAACAGCGCCCCAGCGGTCTTGCGCTGCCGGTCTGGGTTCAGAAGCCGCACGGCAGACACCCTCTACACAGGCTGCGTTGTACGATACAATCGGGTGGTTTCAGGAAACCCCACCATGATTATCCCGCCGCTTCCCACCCCTTTTGATCACAATGGCAACCTCGACACCGCAGCCTTCCTCGAGCTAGCCCAAACAGTCGAACCCCACGTAGACGGCTTATTGTTTTATGGTTCCAACGGCGAGGGGGTTCACCTAACCCGAGAGGAACGTGCCGCCGGGCTGGCTGCGCAGAGGCCGAAAAAACCCGCCATGGTTGGGCTCATGGAAGAGACCCTGGCGCAGGCCTCCATAGCCCTGGCCGAGGCACAGAACCTTGGGGCCAGGGTACTCGTAACCCCACCGCGCTACTACGAGGCCAATCTCGGCACCGACGGCTTGCTGCGTTACTTCAGCGAAATCGCCGACACGAACAAGGCCGAGGTCTGGCTCTACCACGTACCGGCCAACACCAAAACACAGCTACCCCTCCCGGTGGTC
>Ga0209721_1001954_pt1 | contig 13995 bp, 13 predicted proteins | sample TshhotsprinmetaG_FD_184139 | JGI IMG/M metagenome (GOLD analysis project Ga0209721, IMG submission 184139) | Hot spring microbial communities from South Africa to study Microbial Dark Matter (Phase II) - Tshipise hot spring metaG (SPAdes)... | ecosystem: Environmental > Aquatic > Thermal springs... | reverse complement strand
GACCGGCCTGATACCAGGCCATAATGCCCCCGTCCAGGTTGAGCAGATGAGTATACCCTTTGGCCGAGAGCCAGGCTGCAGCTTGGGCGCTGCGGTTGCCGCTGCGGCAGTAAAGCACCACTGGCTGGTTCTTGGGTATTTCCTGGTAGCGCCCGGCAAACTCCGAGAGGGGGATGAGCTTTGCCCCGGCAATGCGCACCTGGGCGAACTCCTCTGGCTCGCGCACATCCACAAACAGGGTGTTTTGTGCCTGGAGCTTCTGGGCCTCTTGGGGGCTGATGTCTTTGAAGGGTGCGGTCAGCATGGTTCTCCTTTATACAGGGCTGGTGCAGGGGATGCCGGCCTCGCGCCAGGCTTTGAGGCCCCCCTCGAGGTGCCAGACCTGGGGGTGGCCCAGCTTTCTTAGGGTTTCGCGAGCCTCTTGCGAGCGGTTGCCGCTGCGGCAGTAGAGCAGCACAGGTTTGTCGCGCTCGAGGTACTGCGCGGCCAGGCTGGGCAGCTTGGATAGCGGGAGCCGCAAAGCCCCAGGCAGCACGCCCTCACGCCACTCTTCCGGTTCGCGTACGTCCACTACCTGAAAACGTTCCAGGGTTTGGTAAGCGGTTTTGGGGTCAAGGTTGGTCTGCATCATCTTTGGCTACATCTGGGGTCCCATGGTGGCCGCAACCACCATGGGGCAGTAGGTGTTTAGGCCCCCACCGCCTCGCGGGGCTGGCCTTTTTCCAAGGGGAAGCCTTCTTGCTGCCAGGCGCGAATACCGCCAGTCAGGTTGATAAGGTTGTTGAAACCTGCTGAGAGCAAGGCGCTGATGGCGGTGGAGGAACGGTCTCCGCCCAGGCAGTGCACCACCACCGGCTGGTCTTTGGGGATGCGGCCAAGGTTGTTCATCACCCGCCCGGCGTGAAGGTTCTGGGCGCCAGGAATGTGCCCGGCCAGGTACTCGTCGGCCCCGCGCACGTCCAGGATGTGCGCCTGGCCTTTTTCCCACAGGGCCTTGGCCTCGGCTGCGGTGATCTGGGGAACCGTCTCGAGCTCGCCCTCGGCGTAACCCTCGAGGCTGGGGATGTACCCCACCACCCGGTCCAGTCCGATGCGGATGAGCTGAACCACCAGCTCCTCGAGCCTGTCTGGGCTGGCCAGCAGGATCAGGTCCTTGTCGTAGGGCAGCAGCCAGCCGGCCCAGGTCGAGAAGCTCTTGCCGGCCGGCAGATTGATGGCGCCGCGGATGTGCCCACCGGCGAAGGAGAGCTTGTCGCGGGTGTCCACCAGAATGGTCCCTTCGGCCAGCCTTTGCCGGAACTGCGCTGGGGTGAACTGGTGGGGCTTAGGCAGGTCGCCCAGGATGGGCATCCCGTCGCGGTTCAGCCGCTTCATCTGGGCGAAGTAGTAGGGGGCTTCGGGCTGGCCGGAGAGCAGGGCCTTCACGAAGCCTTCCTCATCGTTGTTTCGCAGGTAGTCGGCCCACCAGGCGAAGCGCCGCTCGTAGCCCACGGTGGTGCTGGCCACCGCCCCCAGCCCCTTGCCGCAGGCGCTGCCGGCGCCGTGGCCGGGCCAGACCTGTACATAGTCGGGCAGGGTGAGGAATTTTTCCTTCAGGCTTTTGAACATGCGGCGGGCGCCCGGCTCGGCGGTGCCTTTGATGCCGGCGGCCTCCTCCAGCAGGTCGGGCCGGCCGATGTCCCCCACGAACACGAAGTCGCCGGTCAGGATGAAGCCGGGTTCGCTGGCGGCGGCCCCGTCCTGCACCAAAAAGCTGATGTGCTCGGGGGTATGGCCAGGGGTGTGCACTACGGTCAGGGTGATGTTGCCCAGCTTGATCTGGTCGCCGTCCCGCACCAGTTGGTAGTTGAAGCCCTCGAGGCCCTTGTACTTCCAGTTCTCGTCACCTTCATCGGTCAGGTAGAGCTTGGCCCCGGTAGCCTTGGCCAGCTCGCGGGCCCCCGAGAGGTAGTCGGCGTGGATGTGGGTCTCGCTCACGGCCACGATCTGCATCCCGTTTTTACGGGCCTCGTCCAGATAGACCTGGATATCCCGCCGGGGATCGATCACGATGGCCGTGCCTTGCGACTGGCAGCCGATGATGTAGCTGCCCTGGGCCAGTCCTTCCTCGTAGATTTGCTTGAACAACATGCTCAGACCTCCTGGTGTTGAGGATATATCCCTGGGGGGTATTTTGTCAAATACCCCTGGGGGCTATACGGGGTAGCTGCTAGTACATCCTCACCGCCACGTTTTGATCCCTGCTGCGCTGAACGCTTTACCAAATACATCCTTCGGGTTCATGTGGGGTCTTGCGCCGAGGATAGGCTATGGGAGGGTTGAGCGGCTTCCGGGTATGATGCCGGCCAGACCGTGGTGATCTGGTTGGCACTTTTAATGGATGCCTGGATGGGAGAGCCTCCCTCGAGGCTGCACCCGGTGGTCGGGATGGGGCGCTACTTAGCTTGGGCCGAAGGCCGAAGAAGGCCGGGACAAGAGAGGCTCCAAGGGGCCTTCTGGCTATGGGTAGGCGGCTTGCTGGTAGGCGTGTTGGCCTGGGGCCTCGAGCAGGCCCTGGCCTCGCTGCCTTTATACTGGCAGGTTCCCTTGCTGGCGTTGCTGCTCAAGCCGAGCTTTGCCTTGCGCATGCTGCTCGAAGAGGCCAAGAAGGTAGAAGAGGCTCTGGGAGACAGCCTCGAGGCCGCCCGGCGGCAGCTCTCAGGTCTGGTTAGCCGGCCTACCTGTCGTCTAAACCCCAGTGAAGTGCGGGAGGCCGCGCTAGAATCTATCTCGGAGAACCTCTCCGATAGCCTGGTAGCCCCTCTGTTGTGGTATGTGCTGCTGGGCCTTCCAGGAGCTTACGTGTATCGCTATCTGAACACCGCCGATGCCTTGTGGGGCTACCGTACCCCGTGTTACGAAGCGTGGGGCTGGGCGGCAGCCCGGCTGGACGATCTGGCCAACTGGCTGCCGGCCCGGCTGACCGGGATGGCATTGCTCGGTGTGGGGCGGTGGGGTTCTCTGGCCCTCGAGGCCCGGCGCACCCCCTCGCCCAACGCCGGCTGGCCCATGGCAGCCCTGGCCCTTTACCTGGGGGTACGACTCGGGAAGCCAGGGGTCTACCTGCTCAACCCCATGGGCCGCCCCCCTAGCCCGGTCGACTTTGCTCGAGGTTGGCGAAGGGTGCGCCTGATAGGCTGGGGAATGGCCCTGGCCCTGGGGCTTCTGGAGCTCCTATGATCGACGATGTACTCAGACCCATCCACGGGGGCACCGACAGCGGCCCACCCCCCCGGTTCGACTTTTCCACCAACGCCAACGCCCTGGGTCCCGACCCCCACGCCCTGCAGGCGGTGCGCGAGGCCGATCCCTCCCGCTACCCCGACCCCCTTTACACCGCCTTGCACCAGGCCATCGCAGCTTTCCATCAGGTAGCGCCCGAACAGGTGGCGGTCGGCACCGGCACCAGCGAGCTGATCCACCGGCTGGTGCGCTGGCGCTGGTTGCGGGGGCCCATGCTGATCCTGCCCCCCACCTTCTCCGAGTACGCCCGGGCCGCCCAGCCTGTCGAGCTGCCCCTACTGGAGGCCCATAGCCCAGAGGAGTTTCTGCACCTGCTGCCCAGGGCCACCCTGGCTTTTCTGTGCCTGCCCAATAACCCCACTGGAGAGGTTTACCCATTCTTGGAAGAGGCCGCCCAGACGGCTCACAACCACCGTTGTACCCTGGTGCTCGACCTGGCCTATTACCCCCTTACCCAGAACCCACCTCCACTGCCCGAGGGCGTCTGGCGGTTATACGGCCCCAACAAGGCCTGCGGCCTGACCGGGGTTAGGGCCGGATACCTGGTCGCTCCGGTGAGCCTGGCCCACTTCCGCCATCTGGCCCCAAGCTGGGTACTTTCCGTACATGGGGAGGCCTTTTTGCGCGCCAGCCTCGCGCCCTCCTCCCAGGCCTGGGTGGCCCAGACCCGGCAGACCCTCTGGCACTGGCGTCAGGATCTGGCCCAGGGACTGCGGGCTCTGGGGCTGCAGGTCCAGGAAGGGCAGGCCAACTTCCTGTTGGTGCGGGTCGGTTCGGCCAGCCTCATCGCCCAGGCTCTGCGCGACCAGGGCATCCGGGTGCGCGACTGCACCTCTTTTGGCCTCAAGGAATACCTGCGCCTCTCGGCCCAACCCCCCGAGGCCCAGCAGGCTTTGTTGGAAGCCTTGGCCGAGCTGGTTGCTGCGGAGACGAGGGCGACACGCGTCTCTTGAACACAGCAACCGGCAACGGGAAGAAAGCTGCCATAGCAGCGGACTCGAACTGTAGGTCCCCCAGACGCCGTTGCTGGCTGGCCATCCCAACAACAGTCCTACAGGTGATGAAGTTGAGATCTAGGTGTAAGGCGGGTATGAGGGGATTGAAAAACCCCGGTCGGCGGCAAATGGTCTGGCTTTGTTACAGGTATACTGCGCCGGTTGTATGCGACTGAACCCTCGTTATCTGGTGGTATTTTGCGTGGTGGCCGAGCTGCGCAGCCTGAGCCGTGCCGCCGAGGTACTGAACCTGAGCCAGCCTGCTGTCAGCAAGACCCTGAAGGCCCTCGAGGATGCCGTTCGCCAACCCCTCTACGAGCGCACTCCGCAGGGGATTACCTTGACCGAAGCGGGTAAATCGTTGCTGCCTTATGCCTGCGCGGTGAACCGCAGCCTGGCCCAGGCTACCCGCTTCATCGAGGAGAAGCGGCACTCGCGCATTCCCAGCCTCGAGGTGGGCCTGGCCTGGAGCCTGATACCCCGCTACCAGGTGGTACTTTTGGACTGGGCCATGGCACAGCAGACCCACTGTGACTTTCGACTGGTGCATGGAACCACCCTCGAGCTCATCGCCCAGGTGTATCAGCGCGATCTGGACGGTGCGCTGGTTCTGGGTGGCAGTGAGGCTCTGCCGGAGCCTTTGCAGGCCCGCCGCCTGACCACCGACGAAGCGGTGCTGGTGGTGGCGCCCACCCATCCCTGGGCCGGGATGGGTGGGCTTTCGCTGGGTCAGCTAGAGAACATGCCGTTGCTGGTGCCCCAGCGCAACTCACGTTTGCGCTTGCGTCTGGAGCAGTTCCTCGAGCGCTACGGCATCGTGCCCGAGCGCTGGGTGGAGTGCGGCAGCCTGTTTGGGGTCAAGGCCGCCGCTGCTGCAGGGCTGGGGGTGGGGATTGCTGCACGCTCGTTTGTGCAGCCCGAGGTGGAGGTCGGAACCTTGCGGGCGCTCTTCATCGAGGACCCTGGTTTTTCGTTGGGGGTGCACTGGATCAGCCACCCCGAAGCCTCCCAGGGTGTTGCGACCCGCGAACTGATGGGCCATTTGTGGCGCTCGCTCAGCACGGCCCAGGGGCTGGCGAAAGTCTGATTCAAAAGCCAGCTGCGAGAATGCCTGCCCGTGTTTACGGGTGCAGGAGGTTTGTGTCGCAAAACATAAAAGAGGCCTATCATCCTTAAGCTCATACCGGATCTAATAAGACAATCCTCCCAATTAAAACCTTCCAAGGCTCGGTTGCGCTGCGTGCTGCACACCTGGAATCCCAGAGCCACCCCTCTCTCCGGTCGGCGTCACCCGCGTCTCCCTGCCTGTCGACGAGGAAGACGCCTCCCTTCCAAGGGGCAGTGTCGCGTTTTGAGTAGTGAAGTAGTATGGCGTTCCCAAAACGGCGTCGCCCTCCGCTGCGCGGAAAACTTCGGTTGGGCTGGTTTGTAACCGGATGGTGCTGAACTGACCGAATTCGGCATTTTTTGTTTTGATGCCAGTTCCGGCAGCAAAAAAACGAGTTTTGTACAGTTTTTTGACTTTCGGGGATTGCGGGGTTCTGGCTACGAGCTTCTCTGAAGCGCTCTACACGAGCGGGCGCGGTTTGGCGTCTGCAGAGTCTAGCCAGATCGTTACGGGCCCGTCGTTAACCAGGTGCACCTTCATGTGAGCCTGGAAAACACCGGTCTCAACATCCAGACCCTGCTGGCTTAGCAGGTCGCAGAAGCCCTCGTAGAGGCGTCGTCCTATGTCAGGCGCAGCCGCTTCGATGAAGCTGGGCCGGTTGCCCTTGCGGGTGTCGCCGTACAGCGTGAACTGTGAAACCGCCAGTACCCGCCCCCCCACATCGGCCAGCGAGAGGTTCATCTTGCCCTCGGAATCGGCGAAAATTCGGAGCCCCGCAATCTTTCGGGCCAGGTATGCGGCATCCTCGAGGGTGTCGCCCTTGCCCACCCCCAGCAAGACCACCAGGCCCCGCTCAATCTGCCCGACCGTCTGACCCCCCACTACCACCTTAGCCTCAGAAACCCGTTGAACAACCGCACGCACTGCTCAACAATAGCAGGCTCGAGGCAAACGGGGGGTGAGCTGCCTGAAGCTTAGACCGCAGGAACCCAGTCGGGCAGCTTTTGTTGTAGCTGGTCAGTGCCCACCTGGCGTGCGCTCAAATTGCTGAAGCACAATCAGCGGGGTGCTGCAAACAAGGCCACCGTACCGGGGCCGGTGTGCGCGGCCACTGCCGGGCCGCATTCACGCACGTCTTGGACGACCACACCCTCCTGGCTGATGAGCTTGCGAAGGTCCTCGATGCCCTGGGGGTTGTAGGCATGGGCCAGCACCACCCGAGCCCCTTCGGGGTAGGCTCTGTGGAAAGCCTCGGCGAGCTGCTGCAGACCCTTGTGCCAGCCCCTAGCCCGCTCGAGGGGTCGCACCAGCCCATCTTTTACCTCTAGCACCGGCAGTAGCTTCAAAAGCGAGCCTATAAAGTGTTGCAAGCCGCCAATGCGCCCCCCTCGGTGCAGGTACTCGAGGGTGGCCGGCAGCACAAAACCCCGCAACTGCTCGATGAGCGGGGCCACGGCCTCCTCGAGCTTTTCCCAAGGGACCCCCAAGGCTAGCTTGCGCCGGGCCTCCTCGAGGACAAACGAAAGCCCACCGTTGAGGGTCAGGCTGTCGATAACCTTAACGCGACTGCCGAATTGCTCAGCCACCATGCGGGCGGTCGAGCAGGTGCCCGAAAGCTTGCTCGAGACGTGCACCGAGACGATGCGTTCGAATTTCTCGAGCAAATCGCGGTACAAGGCCTCCAAATCCACCGCCGAGATCTGGCTGGTGCTGACCTTTTTGCCCGCAAGCTGGGCTTGAATAACCTCTTCGGGGGTCATCTCCACGAAGTCGCGATAGCTTTTCCCCTCGATGATGACCTGTTGCGGGATTACGTGAACGTCCCCCTTCAGCGCCTCCTGGGGGCTCAAACCCAGCGTAGAATCGGCCACGAACGCGGTAGTTTCCATGTTCACCTCGAGTGGGGTGTTGCCAGGGAGATAGATCCAGGAGAGTATAGCCATATGGCAATGAAAGTAAGCGGTGTGTGATGGGGAGGCAGTGGGCGAATGGGGTGCAAGGCTCCTTGGCGGCAGCGGATTATTTACAGGCTGTAGGCGTAGTAGCCGTACAGGCCCGGCCCGGTGTGGGTCGAGATGACCCCCCCTACGCTGCTGGTCGCGCGCTCCTCAAGGGGTAGCCCAGAAGCCTGGACAGCGGCCTTGAACGCGGCCACATCGGCTTCCTCGGCATTGTAAAGGTAGTAGATGCGGATTTTTTGTCGACCCGTTGCCCAGGCCTTGAGGGACTCGACCATCTCGGCCAGGGCCTTTTTCTCGCCCCTAGCCCGCCCGGCCGCCTCGACCTTGCCATCCTTTACGGTCAGGATGGGCTTGATGCCCAGCAGGCCGCCCAATAGGGCCTGAGCTCCCCCAATGCGCCCGTTTTTCTTGAGGTAGTCCAGGGTGGCCAGCGTAAAGCGCACGATGTGGTCGGCGCGAATGCGCTCGAGCTCCACCAGCACCTGCTTTAAATCGGCTCCCTGATCCAACAGCTCCTTGGCCCGCTCGACCATCATGCCGATGCCCATGCTGGCAGCCAGCGAGTCGAAGACCGTGACCTTGCCGGGGAACTGCTGGGCAGCCAGGTTAGCTGAGCCTACGGTGCCGGAGAGCTTGGAGGATATGTGAATCGACAAGACGTGGTCGGCTTTTTGCAGGGCGCGTTCGTAGGTAGTTGTGAAGTCGGCGGGCGAGGGCTGGCTTGTGCTGGGCATTCCGGCCCCACCCCGGACTCCCTCAAATATCATGGCGGGCGAAATTTCGACCCAGTCCTTGTGAATTTTGCCCTGGAAGTTCACGTAGAGCGGCACAACTTCCACGTCCATCTCTGCAGCGCGGGCCTGTAGGTCGGAGGTTGAATCGGTTACGATGGCTATTTTCATGGTTTCTCCTGTGGAGCTGCTTGCGTGTACGGGCCTCACCGTGGCTACCAGACCCGACGGCCTGGCCTCGAGGCCACATAGGTCGGTGCTTCTTCGTGGCGTAAGTCTAGCACAGGCTTTTACCTGGGAAAAGGCCACACGGGGCAGTGTTGAGCGGCGCCGATGAGGCTGGGTTCAAATCAGTCCGATCGCCGGCGCTTTGTTCTGGGAACACCCCGGCATATACCCTGGTTGTGCCAGGCGGAACAAAGTGATAAGGTTTGGGTCGTGTCTGGATAGGCTGGGCCCAAACGCGCTCCCGAAGCCCAGTAGGACCAGTAGGAACTGTACGGAAAGTGCTTGCAAAGTTTTGGCTATGTGGAAGGTGCTTGTAACCGATGAGATGCGGCTGGGCGAGGTGCGCAATCCCGAGGTGCGCCTCGAGTACAGACCCGGTATGCCGCGGGAAGAGATCTTGCAGGTGATTGGGCAGTACGACGCCCTCATCACCCGCAGCCGTACCCAGGTGGATGCCCGCCTCCTGGAAGCCGCCACCAACCTTAAGGTGGTCGGCCGGGGTGGGGTCGGCGTGGACAACGTAGACCTCGAGGCTGCCTCCCGGCGGGGTATTCTGGTGGTGAACGTGCCCGAGGCCAACACCCGTTCGGCCGCCGAGCTGGCCTGGGCACTGCTGCTGGCCACGGCGCGGGGGGTGGTGGAGTCCGACCAGAAAATTCGCCAGGGCTTGTGGGATCGCAAATACTTAGGCTTGGAGCTCAACCACAAAACCATCGGGATTGTGGGGCTCGGGCGTATTGGCGGTCAGGTAGCCAAGTTCGCCAAGGGCTTCGATATGCGGGTGCTGGCCTACGACCCCTACATCCCGCGTAGCCGCGCCCAGACCCTGGGCGTCGAGCTTCTGGACGACCTACCGGACATGCTGCGGCAGTGCCACTTTCTAACCGTCCACACCCCTCTCACCGAGGAAACCAGGGGGATGATTGGCCGCCGCGAGCTGTACTTGTTACCCAAGGGGGCGGTGGTGGTGAACGCAGCGCGCGGGGGCATCCTCGATGAAAGAGCCCTGGTTGAGGTGCTCGACGAGGGGCATCTGTGGGGCGCAGGCATCGATGTGTTTGTGGAAGAACCCCCCAACGCCGAGCATCCTCTGGTGCATCACCCCAAGGTGGTTCACACCGCCCACCTGGGTGCCAACACCCTCGAGGCCCAGGAGCGGGTGGGGGAGGCGGTGCTGGAGAGGGTGATCGAGACCCTGAAGGGCAACCTGGCCCATGCCCTCAACACCGGTTTCGATGCCGAGGGTTTGCAGCTGTTCTCGGCCTGGTTGCCGTTGGGCGAGGCCCTGGGCAAGCTGCTGGCCCAAATAACCCAGGGCCGCCCCCAGACGGTAGAGGTCTCGTACTACGGCGAGTTCGAGAAGAACCCCGATCCCATCGCCTCCGCCGTGGCCAAGGGGCTTCTTGACCATGTGCTGGAAGTGGGGGCCACCAATCTGGTTTCCGCACGACCCCTCCTGCGCGACCGGGGGGTCTCGCTCATCACCCGCCAAGTAGAGAAATCGCTGGACTACCGCCAGGTCTTGGAGGTGCACCTCGAGACCGATAGGGAGTCGCGGGTGGCTCGAGGTGCGGTGCTCGGGGGCAAGCCCCGCATCGTAGGCATCGACGACCACACGGTAGAGGCGGTGCCCAGCGGCTTTATGCTGGTGTGCGTCAACCGCGACCGGCCTGGGGTGGTGGGCAAGGTAGGCACCCTGCTCGGGGAAAACAACATCAACATCGCCGGAATGCAGCTTGGCCGCGACAACCCTGGGGGTAAGGCGCTGTTTGTGCTGGCCATCGACGAGCGCCCCAGCGAGGCCGTACTGGAAGCTCTGCGCGGGCTGGATGTGCTCGAGCGCGTCGATCTAGCCGAGCTCTAATAGCTCATTCCGGATCCGCTTAGTTCGGTACCATTTGCTGCCAGGCCGACCGATGGGCAGGGGTGCACTCTGGTATTCAAAAAGATAGCCTCTGAGGGTGTTGGGTTCGAACGACCATCCTTTTGAATCCGGCATCACCCCGAGAACCGGCTTGCCACAGCGCTAGGACTCTTTTTTGTCCCGAAGCCGGATGGGGCTTTGCTTGCTGGGGTCGAGGCCCACTTTGTCGGCATAGAAGGCTTTTATCTGGGCAAAATCGGCCTCGAGGTTGCCACTGGGGGTGAAATAGCCGCCGATGCCCACTTCTTTTTTGGCATAGTCGAGGTAGGCCAGCGCGATGGGCACTTTGGCCTCCAGGGCCATGTAGTAAAACCCGGTTTTCCAATACTCGGCGCGGCTGCGGGTGCCCTCGGCGGCCACCACCACCCAGAGATTGTCGTGTTGGTCGAAGATGCGGGCCACCTGGCTGACAAAATCGCCGCCCGCCCTGGAGCGGTCTACCGGGATGCCACCCAGCCACTTCATCACCACCCCGATCACCGGAGGGAACAGTTGTTTCTTACCCACCCACCGAAAGCGCGTTCCCGAGGCCATACCCCATAAGAGGGCATACAGAAAGTCCCAGTTGGAGGTGTGCGGGTAGCCCACCAGCACAAACTTTTTCCCTGGAGCAGGAGCCATCACGGCGGTCCAGCCCAAGCGCTGTAAAGCCCATACCCCGAAGCGTTGCCAGGGCGTCTGGGGCCTAATTGCATAGGGGTGTGTCATTGTTACTGGTATACCACACCGGGCCGTGGTATCTTGCAGCATGAATGATGATTTGCGGGTTTTCTACGCCTGGGTGCGGCGTTCCCGCGAAGTTCTTTTGGGCTACTGCGCCTCGCTGCCACCGGAAATCTACACCCAGGAGCGCCTCGATTTCGCCTTCGGCAGCATCCGCAACCTGCACGTCCATGTAGCTGATTGCTACTTGTGGTGGTTGGGTTCAGTCGGGATGGGCCGCCCCGAGACTGTCCTCAAGGGGGCAGACTTTCCGAACGTTGCCACGGTGCGCTTAGCGTTTGAAGGTGTCGACAGGCTAGTAGAGGAAGCTCTGAGTTCCTTTGACCGGCTGAATGAGGTATACGTCTGGACGCATCCGCGGAAGAGCTGGAAGGCCAATCTAAGCCAGCGCTGGCTGCTCCTGCACCCCATTACCCACGAGTTCCACCACAAGGGGCAGATGGTCGCGTTGGGGCGGATGCTGGGCCACCCGGTTCCGGGCAGCTACGACACCGATCTGGTCAATCCCGAGCCCGCACCTGGGCAATCATTTAACTGAGTACAAAAATACACACTGTCACTTGACAAGGCGAAGTTTGCTAGATTAGGCTGCATTTGCTACACAAAAGTGTGGCCGAGCATACGGAGGTGTATTCAGCTATGTGCAGTGCTGTCGTTGGTCGTTGGTCGTTGGTCGTTGGGCTAGGGCTGCTGTTGGCCGCGTGCGGGAGCCAGCAAGTGACATCAGGGCCTGTACCGTCCGCATCGGACGGTAGCCCGGTTCCAATCGCCATGGCTCAAGCCTTGACATTGGGTATGACGGTTTCCGTGGGTGGGGTTAGTTTGCAAGAGGCCAAAGATTTAAGGTTTGCAAACGAGACGGTTTATGACCTCTCCGGCAAGCCTCTTAACCACTTGGTACTCATAGGCCCAGAAACTAAGGGCTTCTGGGAGACCATGGCCAACCCCGTTAAAGGTGCGGACTATTCGATCTACGCAGTCGGTGCAACGGACAAACGCAGCTTTTTCTCGTTCATCCTGACCCAAGACAGCTTCAAAAGCCTTCTGGATGCTCGTGCAAAGGCAGGCTCCTACAAGCGCTTACTCAGTGCCGGTGGCGGGTCTCTCTACATAGAAAACAACAGCGGTAGGGTTTGGGATGTTCACTCCGGTAAAGAGGTGGACACTTCCCAGCTAAGTCTGCTGCGCGAGGGTCAGCGCGTCCTGTTTGAGCAGCGCAACAAGGACGGAATCCTGGACAAAATCAAGGACGATTGGGACAAGCTCAGCGAAGAGGCGAACAAGAAAGCTCTTTCGCAAAAGGCTTTCTTGCCCACCCTCAGCGAAGCCACCCTTCCTGACGGCAATCTTGACGTTGCCAAAATTGTTGGTGCGCTCGAAGTCCAGCGAAACGCAAGCGGGGTGAGCGCTCAGTACACCAACGAGCGGAGCTGGTGCATGGGCTGGTTCTGCGCGGGGATGGGTTATGCCAGCGTGGTGCGCAAGAATCGCGTCAATCAAGATATCGACGAGTCCCGCGAATACAACCCGGATAACCCCCAGGATTACAGCGACTGCGTGAGTGGTCAAAAATGCAAGATCGCCAACGACATTAGTCTTGCTGATCCCCTGGGCAATAATCAGATAATTAACAACTTTCGGGTAGCGCCGAGCGATGGTTACTGGGGTGCGTGGGATTTCGGTCTTAACGGGCTTGCTCCCCTGAATAACGTGGGTTGCGGGCCTCTTGCGATCACCCGCGTCTTTCACTGGTATGCTAACGAGCGAGCTGGCTACGGCGCCTCAAACATCAACTTTGTGAACAGTGGGACTGCTCCGAGCACGAGCGCTGGAGTGGCGTTTGCGATGTATGAGCCTATTCTGCTGGGGAACCGAAGCGGGCAGAACGTGTACCAGCCCGCCATCGCCCGGTACACGGACACCTGGTGGATCCAGAACTCGAACCAAGGTTTTACCCGCGACACCAACATGATACCTGGTGCGAACAACTGGATTCGTGACAGAGCAAGTACCGAAGGCAAGAACTGGGAGATGCGCGGAAGCCACAAGGCCTTTGTCAATGTGGTCTACGCGGCCTCGGCACCCACGCTGATCGGTCTGCCGATTTCCTGGGTTGACTTCAGCCAGCACACTTGGCGGGTGCGCGATATCGTGCGGGGCAAGATCGGCAGGGATAATGAGCCCGTGCTTGCCATGTACGGGCCAAGTGTTGATCAAGGGCACTACGCCATGTCTCAGGCCTACATCGTCCACGAGGGCTGGTTCTCGGCCACGGTGTTCTTGTGGATTACTAGGAATAAGGGTGATGTCCAGCCTGGGATGTTCGTGAACGTCACCGACATGGGCAGCTTTTTTAGTGGGGCCTACGGGATGTACCGGAGGTAGCTATGTTGACCTGTAGATCAATCTTGCCCCTGGCCTTGTTAGCAGTAGCGGGCTGCGAGTTGAATCCCTTCCTGGGGGAGAATGTGTTTCTGACCTACACGCCCAATCAAGTCTGCCAGAAGTTCTCCATCGCAACCCAGAACCAGCAGGGGTTCTACTTGCAAACTTGGCCCGACGGGGCCGGTATCGGCCCCGTCGGGCCCGAACTACCGCCATTGGAGGTGGCGGCACCCCAACAGCCGTCTACCTATTCCTTCCTGGTGGGCGGTTATGCGCGATCTATCGTTCCAATGGACATAGCCTTGCGCTGCTTGCCAGACAAGCCAGCGGTGCGGGTGCAGTTCGGGGTTCCGGTCTCTACCCCCTTCAGAACACAGCTCAGGGTAACGGAGAACGCCTCCAAACCCGAAGGCCTGGAGGTTCTGGTCGAGCAGCTCACGTCTACGCCGTAGGCTGCGCAGGCTGAACCTGTCAGGGGTCTGGTGGTGGGCTTCCGCCACTAGGCCTTTCGATTGGGGCCGAAGCAGTTGAAGCAAAACTCACGGCTCATCACGTTTCGGATTTACTTAGGGCCTTAATCAGTTCCTGGGCCTCGTTGAGTTTGGCCTGCACCTCTTGCAAATGAGATTCGAGGCTCCCTGGCGCGGGAACCCTTCTT
>Ga0209721_1001944_pt1 | contig 14068 bp, 16 predicted proteins | sample TshhotsprinmetaG_FD_184139 | JGI IMG/M metagenome (GOLD analysis project Ga0209721, IMG submission 184139) | Hot spring microbial communities from South Africa to study Microbial Dark Matter (Phase II) - Tshipise hot spring metaG (SPAdes)... | ecosystem: Environmental > Aquatic > Thermal springs... | reverse complement strand
AGAAGAATCTTTTTAATAATTCTCGGCTTTTTTCTTGTTATAACAACGGCAGGAATGCTGTTCATGGGCTCAAGGCTCTTTGTGGTCAAGGAGAGGGTCGGATATCTGGCCGAGGCCCAGAAGAGCCTGATCAAGCGCACCGAGCTGAGGGATATAATTTATGAGTTAAAGCATGCAGCCATGGGTGAGAAAAGGTCTGAAGATGAAATCATAAAACTTAAGGCGAGGGCAAAGACAGTTGTAAGTGAATGTTATGGATGCCATAGTTCCGGAAGTGTTTTCAGTTATATAAAGGACATAGAAAATAGGATTTCCATTTTTGATAAGGAAGTGACTGCATCCGATTTTTATCACAGGCCCGAAAAGGTGCTCTTCCCTGTGAATCTTATCATCTCCTTTGTTGAAGATTCGTACAGAAAGGCAAAATCCCTGGCAGACACGCGGATGGAAAGCGTGACCCATGAGCTTCACCGGATTAGATTGGCCGGTGTTACCATCACACTTGCCGGATTTTTTCTGTTCATGGGCTTTTCGATTGTATCCCTGAAGCGGGTATCGAGACTCGAAACCGATGTTAAAGAAAGGGAGAGAGAGCGCTTCACGATTGGGCAGAGCAGTGGCAGAGGACGTTTGACTCAATACAGGACATGGTCTTTATCATGGATAAGGACTGCAGAATCTCCATGATGAACGATACGGCCATGAAAACTTGCAAACAGTGCGCAAAAGGTAAAAGCATCGATGAAGCACTGGATAACGCTGTCAAAAAGGCATGTCAGTCTGCATGCAGGGAAGGAGCGGGTAAAGAGATTACATTAGGAAATAATGTTTTTACTGTGAGGTCTTTTAGAATGCACCCCGATGCCGATGAGGGAGGCTGTGTTTTAGTTATAAGGGATATAACTGCTGAAAGGGAGATGGAGTTAAGGATAATACAGGCAGAGAAGCTGGCTACACTCGGACAGATGATAGCAGGGGTCGCCCATGAATTGAACAATCCCCTCTCTGCAATAAACGGATTCAGCGAGCTTTTGCTGAGCACTGCCGCTGATGATAATGTAAAGAATATAGCGGATAAGATCAGCAAGTCTGCTGAACGTGCAAGCAGCATTGTACATGACCTGCTTGTCTTTTCGAGGGCTCCCAAACTCGAGAAGGCCACGGTGAATATAAAGGGTATGATTTATGAAGTCGTAGACCTTGTTTCGAGGCATTGCATGCAAGTAAGATAGATGTTTCAGTGGATGTTTCTGATGATATCGTGGCATCTCTGGATAAATCCCAGATGGAGCGGGTTTTGTTAAACCTTGTCACAAACTCCATTCATGCCCTCAGGGATTCTAAAAGGGGCGACAGGATACTTTTAAAGGTCTATAAAGAAAATAATAGTGTGGTTATAGAGGTGTCTGACAATGGGCCGGGCATCCCCGGGAATGTCATACAAAAGATTTTTGAGCCGTTCTTCACCACAAAGGGATTCGGGAAAGGGACAGGGCTCGGTTTGAGCATCTGTTATAACATTGTCAGGGCGCATGGCGGAAACATAAGTGTAAAGAGCAAAGAAGGCGAAGGAACCACATTTATGATAGAGCTACCGTATCAGGAACTCCAGTAGCGCCTTTTCCGTATGCAGCCTGTTTTCTGCCTGGTCAAAGACAGCGCTGTTCGGGCCGTCCATAACCTCATCTGTTATCTCTTCGCCCCTGTGTGCCGGCAGACAATGAAGCACGATGGCATCGTTTTTTGCACACTGAAGCAACTGGCTGTTTATCTGATAATTCTTGAATTTTGATTTTTTCTTCTCAGCCTCCTCTTCCTGCCCCATGCTTACCCATACATCTGTATAAATAACATCTGCCCTGCCTGCCGCCTCTTTCGGGTTCCTGAGGATTATTATCTCGCCTGATGAATCGCTCCTTGCCCTGTCAAGGACGTCGGGGTCTGGCTCATAACCTTCGGGACATGCGATGGTTATGTTAATCCCTGTCCGTGCTGCAGACTCTATTAAGGAGTTGGCTACATTATTTCCGTCGCCGATATAAGCGAGGCGAATGCCTTTGAGCCTTCCCTTCTTTTCCATGATAGTCATGAGGTCTGCGAGGGCCTGGCACGGGTGATGAAAGTCCGAAAGGCCGTTTATTACAGGGACTGTTGCATGGGATGCAAATTCCTCCACAGAAGAATGTGCGTATGTCCTTAGAATTATTCCGTTTAGATACCGCGATAAAACCCGTGCGGTATCCGCTATGCTCTCTCCCCTTCCAAGTTGTATTTCCCTCGGATTGAGATAGATGGACTGCCCGCCAAGCTGATATATTCCCACCTCAAAGGACACCCTTGTCCTTGTCGAAGGTTTTTCAAAGAACAGGCCTATGCTCTTTCCTATGAGTGGGCATTTGTTTTTGTCAGCGCCTGATTTTAATTCCAGCGCCCTTTTGATCAGATTTTCTATTTCATCTTTCGATAAGTCCCATATTGTCAGAAAATCTCGTTTTCCATCTATTTGGCCGTTCATTTGCCCAGTACCTCCCCCATGACATCCACTAAATGATCGATGTCCTTTTCTTCCACAAGCAGGGGCGGGGTGAATCTCAATACATTGCCTGCCGTGCAGTTTATCAGGACGCCTTTTTCTGCGCAGGCCCTGACGGCAGGTGTCCCATCTATTGTCAATTCCATTGCAATAATGAGCCCCTTTCCCCTGATATCCACAATTTTCTCAGGATAATCATCCTTAAGCTGGCTTAGTTTTTTTATAAAATATGCCCCCATCCTGTTGCAGTGGTCCAGGATAAACCCGTCCTCTAAAATCGCCTCAAGCGTTGCTATGGCTGCTGCACAGACCAATGGATTGCCGCCGAATGTAGATGCATGGCTGCCGGGCTGGAATGAGGCTGCAACCCTTTCCGTGGCAAGCATGGCACCTATTGGCACTCCTCCACCGAGTCCCTTTGCAAGGGTCATTATGTCGGGTGTTATGCCGTAATGCTCATACGCAAAGAGCCTTCCGGTCCTTCCCATGCCTGTCTGGACTTCATCCAGTATGAGCAGCAGTCCGTTTTTATCGCAGACCTCCCTGACCTTTTTAAAATAGTCATCGGAGGGAACCTTTACTCCTCCTTCTCCCTGAATGGGTTCGAGCATAACAGCGCAGGTGTTTGTGGTTATTGCGGACTGCAGTGCGTTTATGTCGTTAAACGGCACGTATCTGAATCCCGGCATGAGGGGCTCGAATCCCTTCTGGAATTTCTCCTGCCCTGTGGCCGTAACGGTTGCGAGCGTTCTTCCGTGAAATGAGTTCAGTGCAGTGATGATCTCGAAACGCTCCTGTCCGTAATGCTCCTTTGCATATTTCCTTGTCAGCTTTATGGCAGCCTCATTGGCCTCAGCTCCGGAATTGCAGAAGAAGACCTTATCGGCAAATGAGTGCGTACATAAAAGCTTTGCGAGCTTTATCTGAGGTTCGATATGGTAAAGATTCGATACATGCAGCAGCCTCTGCGCCTGCTTTTGTATTGCTATGACGACCTTTGGATGGCAGTGACCGAGGACATTTACGGCAACGCCGCCAACAAAATCGAGATATTCCTTTCCGTCAGAGCCCCAGACCTTTATGCCGCGGCCTTTTCTGAGGACCAATGGCTGGCGGTTATAGGTACGCATCAGATAGCGGTCTGAGTCCTCTATAAGCTCTTTTGCAACGTTTTTCTTGGCTTCCATAGGAGATGATAACACAACAACAGTAAATGGGTAAATGGGTGGATGATTATGCTATAATTTCGGACTATGAAAATTGCAATAACAGGCAAGGGCGGGGTTGGAAAGACAACACTTTCTGCGGTATTGAGCCATTTATTTGCTGCTGGTGGCAAGAGGGTCATTGCTGTGGATGCAGATCCCGATGCGAATCTTGCGCAGGCATTGGGCGTTAAACTATCGGATATCGAGAAAATAAGGCCGATTGCCGACATGCCGGAATTGATAGAAGAAAGGACGGGTGCAAAACCCGGAAGCATGGGGGGGATATTCAAACTCAATCCGAGGGTTGATGACCTTCCCGAAGAAATCGGATACAAATTTAACGGCATTACCCTGCTCGTGGCAGGCAAATCGAAGGCAGCAGCATCGGGATGCTACTGCCCTGAGAATGTCCTCCTGAGGAGGCTTTTAAAGCATCTCGTTGTGGAGAGGGACGAGGTAGTCGTTGTCGATATGGAGGCAGGGATAGAGCATCTCACGAGGGGCACTGCAGAGGCGGTTGATGCCTTTATAGTTGTGGTGGAGCCGGGACAGAGGAGTATCCAGACTGCAAATACCGTAAAGGAGATGGCAAAGGGGCTTGGCGTAAAGCACGTCTTTGTTGTTGCGAATAAAGTGAGGAGCGAGAGCGATGTCTCCTTTTTAAAGGAACACATAAAAGATATGGAATTTCTGGGTGCAATAAGGTTCGACCAATCGGTCATGGATGCCGATGTCAGGGGTGATTCCCCCTTTAGTGCTGCATCTGAGGTGGTCGAAGAGATCAGAGGGATAAAGAAAAAACTCGAAGGCTATCTCGGAAAGGGATAGGATTCCTATTGCTGACAGGTAAATCTGACATAAGAAAATACATTTTATCCCGCAGGGATTCTATACATGAAGAAATCAGGAAGGACAAGGACAGGGAGATTAAAGAAAGGCTGCTGGCGCTTTCGGAGTTTAAGGCATCCCATAAAATTCTCTTATATGCCTCTTTCAGAAGCGAAGTTGACACCTTTGATTTGTTAAAATATTGCGTTGCACACGGAAAGGTAGTTGTGCTGCCGAGGGTTGATAAACAGGACAACGAACTAAAGATTTACGAGATAAAGGATACAGAGGAGCTTGTTAAAGGTTATTTTGGAATACCCGAACCCAATGTATCTGCCGATATATCTGAAAGTAGAAGGATGAATGTTGAGCACATGGATTTAATCATAGTTCCGGGGGTAGCCTTTGACGAACAGTGCAACAGGCTGGGATATGGCAAGGGTTTTTATGATAAATTATTGTCAGGGGTCAGGGGTCAAGGGTCAAGGGTTAAGTGTTTAATTGCTCTGGCATATGAAGAACAGATAGTGGAGTCGATTCCTTCTGAATCGCATGATATAAGAATGGACAAGATAATAACTGATAAAAGGATTATAGAGTGTTATGGCCAATAGGATGGATAGCAAGAAGATAGAAGAAGGCGTAAGATTAATCCTTGAGGGTATAGGCGAAGACAGGGAGCGTCCGGGCCTTAAAGACACGCCAAAGCGTGTGGCAAAGATGTTTGCCGAGATATTCGCAGGGCTTGAAACGCCTGAAGAAGACCTGCTTAAACCCATAGAGGGTGAAAGCCACGATGAAATGGTGCTGCTTAAGGACATTCCATTCTATTCTGTTTGCGAGCACCACCTGCTGCCTTTCATCGGGAAGGCGCATATTGCCTATATACCATCGGGAAAGATAGCCGGACTAAGCGAGCTTGCAAAGGCGCTGGAGCATTTTGCAAAGAGGCCTCAGGTTCAGGAGCGTTTGACAGCACAGCTTGCAGACATGATTATGGATAAGCTCAAACCGAGGGGCTGTATGGTTGTTGTAGATGCCGAGCATCTATGCATGAGCATGAGGGGTATAAAAAAGCCGGGCTCAAGGACGGTGACATCGGCAGTGCGCGGGATATTCAGGAGCAAGCAGAGCACGAGGGAAGAGATGCTGGAACTGATAAAGAAACCGTAAATGAGCAGATGAGTGAATGAGTAAATGGGTAGAAACTCATCTACCCATTTACTCATTCACTCATAAACTAAACAAAGGGAGGATTCATGTCAGCAGAATTGATTGATGGCAAGAAGGTAGCAGAAAGAATAAGGGAAGACCTTAAAAAAGAGGTGGATGAACTAAAATCAAGGGGTATTAATCCAGGTCTGGCAGTGGTTCTTGTTGGAGAGAATCCTGCATCAAAGAAGTATGTGGCTTCAAAGGAAAAGACATGCGGAGAGATTGGCATTAACAGCTTCGGCTATAAGCTTCCTGATACAACCACGCAGAAGGAACTCTTAGATCTTATTGATAAACTCAATGCAGACCCAAAGATCAACGGGATACTGGTACAGCTTCCACTCCCGAAGGGTCTCAACGAAAAAGAGGTCATGGACAGGATTTCTCCTGCCAAGGATGTGGACGGATTTGGGCCTGATGCCCTTGGAAAGCTTGTTCTGGACGAGCCCGGATTCATCCCATGCACTCCCCATGGCGCAATGAAGATGCTTGAAGCCTATAACATAAACCCGGCAGGAAAACATGCAGTTGTTGTTGGAAGGAGCGTTATTGTTGGAAAGCCTTTGGCATTATTGCTTTTAAGAAAGAATGCAACGGTCACCATATGCCACAGCAAGACACCGAATCTCAAAGAGGAATGTCTTAAGGCAGATATACTCTGCGTTGCAGTTGGAAGGGCAAAGATGATTACAGGCGATATGGTTAAACAAGGAGCGGCAGTTATAGACATAGGCATAAATGTCACCCCTGAGGGAAAGATAGTTGGAGATGTGGATTTCGATGCTGCAAAGGAGAGGGCAGGATATATAACACCCGTTCCGGGCGGTGCAGGGCCTATGACCATTGCAATGCTGATGTATAACACTGTTCTTGCTGCCAGGATGCAGGCAGGCATGAAGGTGGAGATATAAAATAAAGGATGTAAGGAGCAAGAGATGATAATTACAAAAAAACGCGACTTTCAGGAGTTAATGGAGAATATAAAGAACTACAGGAGCTTCTTCCTTATAGGATGCTCTGAGTGTGCGAGCCTCTGCGGCACAGGCAATCAGGAGGCGATTGATGCCCTGACAGAGGCATTAAAGGCAGAAGGTAAAGAGGTTACAGGCGGTTTTGTTGCGAAGACAGGCTGTCAGGTGCTCGGAACAAAGATTGAATTGAAGCCTTTTAAAGATGCCCTCGATAAGACAGAGTGCATCCTTATCATGTCATGCGGTGCAGGTACGCAGGCTGCTGTTGAGATATTCGAGGACAAGCCTGTTTATGCGACGAATGACAGTCTGTTCCTCGGGAATATGACAAGGTTTCAGATGTTTGACGAGAGGTGCTCGTTGTGTGGCAAGTGTATTCTCGATAAGACAGGCGGCATTTGTCCTGTAACTGCATGTCCAAAGGGTATTTTGAACGGGCCTTGCGGAGGATGCAAGGACGGCAAATGCGAGGTTAGCCCTGATATCAAATGCGCATGGGTGAGGATATATGAGAGGATGAAGAGGCTTGACAGGCTTCAGGAGCTTTGCGATACAGCACTTGAGGCAAAGGACTGGTCAGCGAGCATAAAGCCGAGAACTCTTGTTACAAGGCCGGAGAAGAAGGAGGAAAAGAAGAAATGAGCTTCAAGGATATATTGAATTCAGGAAAATTTGTCGTAACTGCAGAGGTTGGCCCTCCAAAGGGCACTGATATAAAGGAGATGATCCACCATATCGAGCTTTTAAAAGGCAAGGTGGATGCTTTGAATGTTACCGATAACCAGTCTGCTGTGATGCGCATATGCTCCATGGCAGTGTGCAAAATAGCCATTGAGCATGGTGTTGAGCCTATACTCCAGATGACATGCAGGGACAGGAACAGGATAGGCCTTCAGTCAGACCTCCTTGGCGCAAATATCCTCGGAATAAAAAATGTCCTGTGCATGACAGGAGACCATGTCCTTGCAGGTGACCACAAGCAGGCAAAGCCTGTCTATGATATAGAGTCTGTGCAGCTTCTTAATGTTGTTAATTCATTAAACAATGGAAAGGACATGGCAGGCAATGATTTGAAGGGCGCAACAGACTTTTTTCAGGGCGCTGTTGTAACTCCCGAGGCAAACCCGCTTGAGCCCCAGCTCATAAAATTCGAGAAAAAAGTAAGGGCAGGCGCAAAATTCTTCCAAACACAGGCGATTTATGATATAAATAAGTTTAAAGAGTTTATGAGTTATGCGAGGAAGTTCCCGATCAAGATACTTGCAGGAATTGTTGTTTTAAAGAGCGCGGGAATGGCCAATTTCATAAACAACAATGTACCGGGCATAAGGGTGCCTCAGGATCTTATAGATGAGTTAAAGGCTGCAGGCAAGGAAAAGGCGCTGGATACAGGACTTAATATAGCGGCAAGGCATATAAGGCAGCTCAAAGATGAGAATATATGTGACGGTGTTCATATAATGGCCATCGGCATGGAAGATAAGGTGCCGATAATTATGGAGCGGGCAGGATTATTATAAGGGGGGCGTATGCCTACAACCTTTAAATGGGCCGGAAAGACCCTGAGGGGGGAGCCAAAGAGCGGCGAGATTACCGCCAGCACAAAGGACGAGGTTGTCTCGGCTTTAAGAAGGCAGGGCATACTACCCACGGTTATTACCGAAACAGCGCCATCCAAAAAACTCTTCGGGCCCAAAAAACAGAAAATTACAGACAAAGATATAGTTATCTTCACACGTCAGTTTGCCACAATGTTTACAGCAGGCATACCTATTGTTCAGGGCCTTGACATAATGTCAAAACAGACAGAGAACAAGACCCTCGGTGCAGTAATTGCCCAGATAAAGGCCGATATTGAGACAGGCACAACACTTGCCGATGCCCTTAAAAAGCATCCAAGGGTATTCGATGACCTCTATGTGAACCTTGTAGCTGCTGGTGAGGCAGGCGGCGTCCTTGATGCAGTGCTTATGAGGCTTGCGGGTTATATCGAAAAGGCAATGAAGCTCAAGAAAAAGGTAAAGGGTGCAATGATATATCCTTCTATTGTCATATCTGTGGCTGTACTTGTTATTGCAATAATTATGATATGGGTCATTCCAATATTCTCGAAGATTTTTACAGAGATGGGTGCAAAACTTCCGGGGCCTACAAGGAGCGTTATATGGTTGAGTAATTTTCTGGGGGGCATAGGTGGTGTGGTGATACTTGGCGGTCTGATATTGACAATCTTCGGGATAAAACAGTATAGAGGAACCGAGGCCGGAAGAAAAAATACCGACAGATTTTTACTAAAAATGCCTGTAATTGGGGACCTCCTGAGAAAGGTTGCCGTTGCAAGGTTTACGAGGACTCTCGGCACCCTCATTAGCAGCGGGGTTCCTATACTTGACGCACTCGATATATGCGCAAGGTCGTCAGGAAATAAGGTCGTGGAGGAAGTTGTTTTTGAGGTTAAAAAGGAAGTGGCATCTGGCAAGACCGTTGCAGAGCCTCTTTCGAAGACAGAGGTCTTTCCGCCTATGGTTACACAGATGATAAATGTGGGTGAATCAACCGGCGCCCTTGACCAGATGCTTATAAAGATAGCGGATTTTTATGATGATGAAGTGGATAATGCCGTTGCAAACCTCACAACAATGCTGGAGCCGATGTTGATGGTCTTTTTAGGGACAACTATTGGCTATATTGTTGTAGCCCTTTACCTGCCCATATTCAAGATGGGAGAAGTGATTGGGAAATAAGTAAATAAGTAAATGAGTAAATGAGTGAATAAGTGAGTAAGTGAATAACGGCGTGCTTTTTTACCTTAATAACTTAATTACTTATACTTCGACAGTCTGTACCTGAACTCTCTGAACGTCAAACCTAAAAGCTCCGCTGCCTTTGTTTTTACGCCGTTTGCCTTTTGCAGTGCCTTATTGAGAAGCTCCTTTTCCACAGATGCAAGGTACTCATTCAAATTTATGCTGTTCTCTAAAGGAGTATTTATCGCATAGGTTTGATTGAACACTGTGGGACATGATGTGCATTTTAGGTGGCCGTCTTCGGACAGGATAACCTCCTTCTCTATGATGTTTTTCAATTCCCTTACATTGCCTTTCAGTTCCTGCTGCATGATGTAATCCACAAAGGCCGGTTCGATCCTGTATATATCTTTCTGAAACTTTCTGGAAAACAGTTTTACAAAATGATCGATGAGCAGAGGTATGTCCTCTTTTCTTTCCCTTAGTGACGGCAGCCTTATTTCAAAGGTTGAGAGCCTGTAATAAAGGTCTTCCCTGAATTCGCCTTTTTCGAGCAATTTATTCAGGGTCTTATTTGTAGCGGCAACTATCCTCACATCGATCTCTATTTCGCTGCTGCTCCCTATAGGCCTGATTTTTTTTTCCTCTAAAAACCTCAGCAGTTTTGCCTGCAGTGACAGAGGCATCTCTCCTATCTCATCTAAGAACAGTGTACCGCCATTTGCCTCATCTATCAGTCCCCGCTTTGATGCATAGGCGCCTGTAAATGCCCCTTTTGTATATCCGAACAATTCGCTTTCGAGAAGTTCTGCCGGAAGACTTGCGCAGTTGATTGCAATGAACGGCCTGTCTGACCTTATGCTCCTGTTGTGTATGGCCTTTGCAACGAGCTCCTTGCCCGTGCCGCTTTCTCCTGTTATGAGGACATTTGTATCGAAGGGCGCTATTTTATCTATCATATTGAAGACCCTTTTCATTGCATCGGATTTCCCGGTAATATTCTGATACTCATCTGCATACTGCTGAAGTTCTTTTACCTTTTTCTGGAGAATTATCTTTTCTTTTATATTCTTCAGAACAATCCTTATTTCATCCAGATTAAAGGGCTTTGTCACATAGTCGTAAGCACCAAGCTTCATTGCAGCTATTGCCGTCTCTGTTGATGCAAATGCAGTGATTATCAATACTACAGTCTCGGGGTTTTGTTCTTTTATTGTCCTCAGTATATCTATACCGGAGCCGTCCGAGAGGCGGAGATCAATTATTGCAATATCGAAGTAATTCTCTTTTATCAGACTGTTTGCGTCGATTACGCTTGATGCTTCATAAACCTCGAGGCCATTTTCCTTTAAGAGGACATTTAATACTTTTCTAATATTTTGTTCGTCATCGACAATTAATGCACGCATAGTAAAACCTCCATCAATTAAATTGGAGCAATGGAGTAATGATATAGACAAATGCTTTTACTTCAATACTCCATCATTGCATCACTTTTGGAAACACAATCGTAAACTTTGCACCTCCGAGGGAAGACCTGTCAATAATGATATTTCCTCCAAAACCCGTTATTATTCGGTAAGCTATTGCCAGCCCCAAACCTGTGCCGTTTGTTTTTGTTGTTACAAATGGTTCGAAAATTTTATCCTTTATGTCCTCATTTATTCCGCTGCCATCGTCTTCAATCCCTATCTTTATTTCTTTTTGATTCCGTATAAGTGAAACCCTTACCTCTGACTTTGCAGCCTCAATGGCATTTTTAATAATATTGTTTAAAGCTACTTCCATAAATGTCCTGTTTGCAACAACCTCCGCATTGTTTATTACATTTAGCGTTATTTTTTTATCACTGTTTTTGTCGCTATCCGGGCGATTGACCAGTGATTTCAGGGTTTCTGATAAATCCACATCTTCCTTTGGGGCATCGGACGGGCGCGAGAACAGGAGAAAATCATTCACAAGGGTTGTAAGGCGTTTAGTTTCTGTGCCGAGCATATCAATAAATTCCCTGTCGTTTCTTCCTTCATTTAAAAACTGCACTGCAGCAGAAATCGATGCGAGTGGATTTTTCAGTTCGTGTGCCAGATCAGCGCTCACCCTGTACAACCTTTCGTATCCCTTCATCTTTATCTTTTCTTCCTCCAGATTTTTTATATGCTGCTCCTGTTTTTCCATTCTTTCTTTTAAATTGTCCCCTGCAAGGGCGATGAGGGAAAAGGAGAGAAAGTGTAGAGAAATGTTCAAAATGCTCTCTTTTTCCGTGATAACACCGCTGATATAATAGGATGCTCCATAAAGAACTGCGGAAATGACAGGGAAGAGAAATATCTTTTTTGTTTTTATGATGACGGATGAGAAAAAGATGGGAAAAAGATAAAGAAGGGTCAGATATGAATATACACCGAAACTTATGTAAACCATTGCCGATATGAATACAATGTCCAGAAGAAAATCGAAGTAATGTATTTTTTTTGTGAAAACAACAAGCCTGAGCAGTGATATGAAGCTGTAAACAGCCAGTATAAACATTAATCTCGGAATGGCATAAGACAGCCCTGCTATCTGAAATGAGATAAGCAAGGCCAGTGCAAATATGAAACGGCCAACCCTGTAATAGTTGAAAAATGATGACAGGTACATTTAAAGATAGTGTAGGACTACTGACAATTTTTGTCAATCGGTGTGACAAGGGTTGTCAGATGGAAAAGACATGGCTTAATTGCTATAATTCAATTAGAAATCATGAGGAGGTGTTTTTATGACTACAGCAGCCTTAGAAAAGGCTAAAAAGCAATATACCTATGAGGATTACGAGAAGCTGCCTGAAGGAGCGCCTTATCAATTGATAGGAGGAGAATTGGTTATGACACCATCGCCCGTGCCTTATCATCAGATAATCTTAAGAAAGATTGGGTTTGAATTGGTGAAATTTGTTGAGGAAAGAAAGCTTGGAGAGGTGATTTACGCACCAATGGATGTCTATTTATCAGAAACAGAGACCTATCAACCGGATATTATTTTTATCTCTAATGAGAGGCTTAACATTATTGGAGATAAAAAGATAGAGGCTGCGCCTGACCTTGTGATAGAGATACTATCCGAATCAACTGCATATTATGACCTGAAGCATAAAAAACGGGTTTATGAAAAATCCGGAGTAAAGGAATACTGGATAGCTGACCCTATGGAGAAGAGCATAGAGGTTTATGAGAATGTGAACGGAGAGTTTAAAATTTTCGATCAGGCAATGGAAAAAGGCAGGGTGAATTCAAAACTCCTTGAAGGATTTGGAGTGGAACTGGAGAAGGTTTTTTAGATGGCGGAAACTGTACTATCAAAGAGAAGAAGAGAGTTAAAAGAGAACCTCAGACAAAAGGCATTACAAAGGCTGAAAGAGGCAGGGGCATTGCTTTATGATGAAGGAGCAGGAGATGTTTATGTCTTTGGCTCTATACTAAGACCTTCGGAGTTTAATGAACATTCCGATGTTGACATTGCAGTTAAAGGGATTCCCGAAGACAAAAGGGTTTATGTTACTGTAAGGCTTGAAGAGATATTCAAGGGGATGCCTTTTGATATCGTATTTCTTGAAGATGATTTGAGACCGGAAGTCAGGGAGAAGATTAAAAAAGAAGGGATGCTATGGAAGCATTAATTGCTGACATAGATGCAGATATGTCCTTGATTAAAAAGGAAACAGAGAGTATCAGGAGGAAGCTTTCAAGGCTTAAAAAAGAGAAAGACCCTGAAAATATAGACTCCCATATTAAGGCAATAGCCGGTTCCCTGCATTCCATTTACTCAGGATATGAAAGCATCATTGAAAGGATAGTAAGGGCAATGGATGGAGATATCCCCTCAGGAAAAGACTACCATCTTGTGCTTCTAAAGAGGGCATTAAATCCCATTGAAGATGTCAGACCCATCATTATATCCATTGGGACATTCAGACTCCTTGATGAGCTTAGAACATACAGGCATAAATTCAGAAACATATATCTTTATCTGTTATCTGCAAAAAGGATTACAGAGCTTGCTCATACGGGATTGGAGTCATTTCAGCATTTTAAGAAGGATATAAATGCCTTCAAAAAGTTTCTAATATCAAAGGCAGAATAGGCTCAACACTGACAAAGAATTGCATTTAATGACAAAAATTGTCAATACTGCGTTCCAAAGAGGTTCCATGTTTCATTAAAAATCAATCAGTTTTAAACCGAAGCCCATTGGCACAAAACATGCTTCATTTTAAATGTCATTGCGAGGCATAGCCGAAGCAATCTCGCTAAGGGGACTGTCCCAGAATTACGGGCGAAGCCGTAGATTCGGGACTGTCCCCGTGGAAGAAAAGCAAAGGGAGGTGAAGTTTAGGATTTAGGGTTTAGGATTTGGATTTTAGTAAATCCGCCATTGGCGGATGAAATCTCCTAATCGGAGGGTTAAGAAATGTTTAAAGCAATTAGTAAAATGAAGGTAAGGGATGAAAGAGGTTTTACACTTGTGGAATTGCTCATCGTTATTGCAATCATTGCCATCCTTGCAGCAATCGCAATACCGCAGTTTGCA
>Ga0209721_1001943_pt1 | contig 14070 bp, 12 predicted proteins | sample TshhotsprinmetaG_FD_184139 | JGI IMG/M metagenome (GOLD analysis project Ga0209721, IMG submission 184139) | Hot spring microbial communities from South Africa to study Microbial Dark Matter (Phase II) - Tshipise hot spring metaG (SPAdes)... | ecosystem: Environmental > Aquatic > Thermal springs... | reverse complement strand
TATAATATAAAAAAAGTTAGACAACAAATATGGAGCGTAAAAATCAGTATCTAATATTATCAATGGTCTGTCATATGGTTAAAGACAAAAATTGGAAGATTCTGATAAAGTCAGGTAAATAATATCACATCATCACCCAAAAGTATATATACTTTTGGGTGATGAACATAATTTTTATAAATATGTTCGAAAATTATATTACAACATACCAGCCCAAAATGAATTCTTATTTTACTTTCGGATCCGAGGGATATGATGCGATTTCTGGAGCCAAAGCCACGGATAACCTCAAGAAGGCTGAAGACAAAGTGGAAGCCTCAACTGCCAATATTGCAAAACTAATCTGAAGTCTCACAAAGGCTTACACATGCACGAAGGTAGTGCTTTGGCAAAGAAATCGTCTCATATCCCTGCTTGAATATTCTTTTGAACACCTGTGATATTTCAACTCTGCACGAGAAAATTCAAAAAGATTCTTTCTTATTCGAAGCTATCAGCAAAATTATAACCTGAGTAATACCAAACCAGAAGCAGGATCTAATTCGCGTTGAGCTTTCACGCCTTTTATCTCTATTATAATAACCTCAAGAACAAGAAATGTTTCAGCCATTTCCCTTAGACAACCCACTTTTACATCGTCCCGTTTTCCAAAGGCGCCGTGAAAGTGCACTCTTGGGTTTTCAGAATCCCAGAAAATAGTGCCGAGTCCCACAACTTCCTGACTTTCACTTAGTTCACGCCAAACCGGTACAGGAGGCATCTGGTCTTTTTCTGGACCAACCACGATTTTACAGTTTCTCATCCCCCCCACAAGGTAAAAAATAGCTGCTCGAATGTTCTCTTTTCTTGCCAGCTCGACAAGGCTGTTTAAAACCTTGTCACCGTCTTCAAATCTTGCTACCACAACCCTTGCTGTCTCACCAATCTGATATTTCATAAATAATACCTCCTGTTTTTTAAATTACCCTTTTCTCTGCCTTAATGCCTCATAAATCAATATCCCTGCAGCAATAGAAACATTGAGAGAATTTACACTTCCAAATATCGGAATACTTACTATAAAATCACACATCTCTTTGACAGTTCTTCTTAAACCCTTACCCTCCGAACCGATTACAAAGGCTAAGGGGATACTCATATCTATATCCCAAAAGCTAAGGGAAACATCCGCTTCAGCCCCTACGATGCATATATCCGCTCTTTTCATCTTATCAATAGCGTGTTTAATATTCACAACCTCAGCAAGATTCACATGCTCAGAAGCCCCAGCAGACACCTTAGAGACGATTTCAGTTATTTTAACTGACCTGTGCGACTGAAAAACTACACCCTGAATACCTGCTGCATCGGCTACTCTTAAAATAGCCCCGAAATTTCTTGGATCTTCTATGGAATCGAGAATAAGAAAAAATGGCTTTTGTGATTTACTTTTAGGAACTTCCAGAAGCTCATCTATGCTAATAAAGGCTTTTTGCTCAACAATCGCTGCAACACCTTGATTACCTTTGCCAAATCTCGCATCAAAAAAATCTTTCTCAGCAAATTTAACTATTATGCCTTTTGACTCTGCAATGGAAATAATATTCTGGACTTTCTCGTGTCTCTGTCTCGATATATAAATAACATTAATTTTCCTGCTCGATTTAATTGCTTCTATAACAGGATTGACGCCGTAAATCCACCTCTCCTTTTCAGTCATTATGAATCCTGACCTTCCACGATGTCCCCTGCCTATTGTCTTCGAGTAAAATCCCTTTGTCTTCGAGCTCCTTTCTTATACGGTCTGCTAAAGACCATTCTTTATTGGCGCGGGCTATGTGTCTATCATGTATCTTTTGCTCTATTTCAGATTGTGAAAATGGTATGTTTTTGATTTTCAATAGATCCACATTCCATTGTAGTGGTGTCCTTTTGAAAATATTAAATACCTCTCCCAACATATTCAAAGCCTCTTTTGATTTTAATATTAATTCTGCTGCCGATTGACCAGTTGGCTTTGAATCAAGAAATCTATTAATCTCTCTAATGAGTTCAAAGGTATTTCCTATTACAATGGCGGTGTTGAAATCGTCATTCATAGCTTCTTCAAATCTCTCCTTAAACCTATCGACTATGGAATTAAACCAGTTTATTAAATCAGTGTTTTTGCTATCCGTGGTTTCTTTTGTCAAATTCCGGGCAATAAATTCATCCATTCGCGCCAGAGTGCTGTAATACCTCTCAAGAGAAGATTCGGTTTCCTTTAGCTGATCTTCGGAGAATTCTATAGGGCTACGATAATGGCTTGAGAGCATAAAGAGCCTAACAACCTCAGCATCATATTTATCGAGAACCTCTTTAATAGTGAAAAAATTGCCCAGAGATTTAGACATCTTCTCTTTGTCAATAGTTATAAAACCATTGTGCACCCAATATCGCGCAAAAGGCTTTCCTGTATATGCCTCAGATTGAGCAATCTCGTTTTCGTGATGGGGGAAAATAAGGTCAGCCCCGCCCCCATGGATATCTATGCTTTCCCCGAGATGTTTTATAGACATTGCTGTGCACTCAATATGCCAACCGGGTCTGCCCCTACCCCAAGGACTATCCCACCATGGCTCACCTTCTTTTGAAGCCTTCCATAAGACAAAATCAAGGGGACTTGTTTTTCGCTCATCGACATCAACCCTTGCGCCAGCGAGTAAATCTTTTAAGTCCTTTTTTGAGAGCTTCCCATATTCTGAAAATTTTTCTACTGAGAAATAGACGCTTTTACTTTGACCTTCTGGGATTTCATACGCAAACCCTTTATTAATAAGACCTTGTATTATATTTATCATCTCTGTTATATGTTCTGTAGCTTTAGGTTCTACATCTGCCCTGGCAATTCCCAATGTATCCATATCTTTATAATACTCATCTATATACTTCCTGGCTATTTCGTCCCAAAGCTTGTTTTCTTCTTGTGCCTTTTTGATTATCTTGTCATCAATATCAGTAAAGTTTCTCACAAACTTGGTCTTGTATCCTTTATATTTGAGATATCTATTAATTACATCAAAAACTATGGCACTTCTTGCATGACCAATATGGCAGTAATCATAAACAGTTACACCACAAGCGTATATGCTGACCTTCCCTTGAGTCAATGGTATAAAGTCTTCTTTTTTGCCAGACATCGTGTTATAAACCTTCATTATTCCTCCTCTTCCCTCAAGCTTTTCTATTCTTTCATGAAGTCTATCAAGATAATCCTTAATTTCAGTTATTGATTCTTCAACAGGGTCTGGGAGTTGGACATGGTCGAGGGTTTCAACAAAACTCTCTCCAACTCTTATAAACTTTTTCTTTATTATTTTCCCTGGCACCCCGACTACGATAGCATAATCAGGGACTTCTCTTAAGACAACAGAATTTGCCCCGACTTTTGCATAATTACCTATTCTTATTGGACCGAGGATCTTAGCACCTGTGCCGATTACTACATTATTACCTAATGTAGGATGTCTTTTACCCCGTTCTTTGCCTGTGCCACCAAGGGTTACTCCCTGATAGAGTAAGCAATTCTCTCCTATCTCTACGGTTTCACCTATTACTACTCCCATACCGTGATCTATAAAAAAACCAGCGCCTATTTTAGCGGCGGGATGTATCTCAATCCCGGTGAGAAATCTTGCTATATGAGAAAGCAGTCTTGGTATGATTGGAATTTTTAATTTCCATAAGATATGACTTATCCTGTGAATAAAAATTGCGTGAAAGCCAGGATATGTAAGGATAACTTCAATAACATTCCGCGCAGCAGGGTCTTTTTCAAAGACCGCTCTTAAATCTCTTTTTATATCTTGTAAGAAACCCATGATTATATTGTAACAATTTATTTTTAATTTATGGTTTTTCCCTCAATAATAGCAAAAAAAGAATTTCGCTCGAAAGGTAGTAAGGCAAAGGAGACTATATAATAGATAAGTCTTAAACTCGTAAAATAGTCGAGATTAGAAAATACATTTTGCTACAAATACTTGGCGGCTTCTTAATGACCCTCGAACAGCTGCTTATATTGCTATCACTTTTATAAGATCATTGAGTCCGTAGAGGTCTATTGACAATAAATTTCTAATGTAGTATAGATTAAATAAAGAAGCTGTTTAACAAGTATTTACTCAATTATACTGGCTTCTTAAAACACAATCTACTCGTAAAACTTTTCAATAATTATCAAGGGAAAAGCAAGCTTCTTTTTTAACAGTGGGGGGTATGATGTTTTAAAGTTTTTTCCTTAAATCAATTTTAGGAGGTAAATAATGAAAAGGTTACACACATTATGGGCGTTTTTTCTTATTTTGGGAATGGTATTTTTACCAACATTGAGTCAGGCTTATAATTCTGCCACCCATATTTATATTGCTGATCGGATATTTCCACACTCACTGGATAAAATCAACCTTCATTATGGTGCTATCGCTCCTGATATCTACTTATATGCGAACCCTACAAAATGGCAAAACGGTTTTTGCGAAACACACTATAAATTCATTAAGTTACCTTACATATGGTGGAATCTTAGCCAAAAAGCCTTTGCTCAGGGCTGGCAAATTCATAACGAAATTTGGGGTATTGATTACTATGCTCACGGGACATGCCTCAGCTGCTCAGATTTAAACACCTGTCAATACAACGGTTACGTACCAACACACGCAGATAGCCTTTCTGAAAATTTTCCTTTATTGAAAAACTACCCAGACCTTGCACACTTTGCGATTGAGGTAGCTATTGATTTGCTTCTTGTTAACGAAAAGGATCTTACTCTTGGCAAAAAATTATTGAATGCATCTCTTTTCAGGTCGCCTTCTAATTTTAATCTATTGATCTAAGGTATTTTTAGGAAGACAAGATGGTTGCGGAACCGATTTAGAAACTCTGTCTTTAGCTGAAGCTAATTTTAGAAATCTTATAATTAGATATGCTATAGCTCTAACTCTACCAGAACCCTTAAGAATGAACGCATTAGGTGAAATGGGTGTTGAGATAGCAAGGGGTATGGGCGTTGAAATTGATTCTGCCAGTGTTCAGCAAATCATTAAATCTGCTATGGATCTGTGCGAGAATACATACCATATTCCTATTCAATCAGCTATAGATAAAATTAAGAAAAGACATGATTTGATTAGATGAAGATTGCATCTTATATTGAAAAACAGCATCTACTCTTAAATAAGTTCTAAATAAACCTATAATAGGGGCATAAAATTATGCCCCTGTCACACTTTACAAACTACATTTTTTACTAAGGAGTGCATAAGTAAGGCATGATCATCAAAAAATCTCCCCTAGCCCCTCTTTGACAAAGAGGGGAACACACCCCTTTAGAGGGTAAACAGACCTCCCGGCGCCTACCCCGAGCACAGTCGAGGGAGCAGATTTGATAATCAATGTCTTCCCACTTATGACCTCAATTAGTAACAATGGAATTTCTCACAAAACCCTTGCATTAAAAAAATTCTCAAAAAACCTTTCCTTTCGCTCAATTTGGGTTTTTGGGACATTACTAAAAAAACACAGTCTAATAAAAAACTTCATTAGTTTTTTAAAAGCATTGGAAAAGACTTTCTCTCTTTGATAGAATAGAAAAAGGAGGTTTTCAAAATAGCAACTGTCTACGGAAATACTAATGGACTAAAAAAGAGCCTACTTTCATCTCTTGAAAGGGTTTATCGTAAAAGAGTCCCCCCCGACAAAATAATAACTCCTGAAATTGCCAAGACATTAGCTCAATTATCTACTGAAATGGGGAAACAAATTGGCTTGATTATTAATAGAGAAGGTTCTATCACACATGTAATAGCCGGAGACGCCAAGGGAATTCTTATACCTGCTCTTGATAATTATCCCCTCGGCAGGAAGCCCTTAAGAGAGCTAAGGCTGATACACACGCATTTAAAGGACGAGGAACTGAGCAATGAAGACATTACTGACTTAGAGCTTCTGAGATTCGACATGATTACAGCAGTTGGTATCAAAGAAGGGCAGCCCCATAATATTTATAACGCCTATTTAATGCCTTACAATGATACGAAAAAATATGAAATAGTCTCATCTAATTTTTATAAACTCGATTTTAATTTCCACGAATTCATTCAAGCCCTGGAGAGCGAGATGGAGCGGTCGCGGACTTTTGACCGTAAAGACAAGAGAGAAAGGGCAATTCTCATTAGCGCCTCTACAAAACCTAAATTCGAGCTTGAAGAATCTATCGAAGAGCTAAAGGAACTCGCCATATCAAATGATGTAGTTGTTCTTGATACAGTTATCCAGAGGCTCAAAGAACTCAATCCAAAATATTTGCTTGGGGAAGGAAAATTAAAGGAATTGATTATTCACGCTATGGATAAAGGTGCTACTCTCTTAATTTTTGACCAGAACCTTACCCCTTCTCAGGCGAATTCCATAGCACAGGCTTCTGAATTAAAAGCCATAGACAGAACACAACTCATATTAGACATTTTTGCAAGGCGGGCATATAGCCGTGATGGAAAGGTTCAGGTTGAGCTTGCCCAGTTGAAATACACTTTATCGAGACTCGTTGGCAAAGGCATTGCGATGTCTCGTTTGATGGGTGGCATCGGCGGCAGAGGACCTGGTGAGATGAAGCTGGAGATTGACAGGAGGCGTATCAAAGACAGAATTACTCATTTAGAAAAGGAGCTTTTATCTCTTAGCCAGGCAAGGAAACAGAGAAGACACCGAAGAATAGAGAACAAGATTCCTATTGTATCTATTATCGGTTATACTAACGCAGGCAAATCAACACTCTTGAACAATCTCACTAATAGTGAAACCTTTGTGGAAGATAAGTTTTTTGCCACTTTAGATACAGCAAGCAGAAGATTGAGATTTCCTAAGGAGAGGAATTTAATAATCACAGACACGGTAGGATTTATAAGAGACCTCCCAAAAGACCTTTTATCAGCCTTTAAGGCAACTCTGGAAGAGCTCGAAGATGCAGACTTGCTCATTCACCTTGTAGATATCTCTAATCCGAGATATGAACAGCATATAATATCTGTTGAGAATATCTTACGGGAGCTTAATCTTATAAATAAACCCCGACTTATCGTTTTCAACAAAGTTGATAAATTGGGGGGTAACGGAATTGAATTTATCCTTTCCAGATTCGACGCTATTGCAATATCTGCAATAAACAAACTGACATTTTCACCCCTTCTTAAGACAATAGAGCAACGCATCTGGGATTCTGAAGCATATAAAATTTATATTAATTAGGACAATTAATATGGAATTCTCTCCTAAATGGATAGCCTGGGAAATAACACGAAGATGCAATCTAAGATGCATCCATTGCCGCTCAGCCTCAGAACTCACCATAAAGGGTCATTCAGATATTCCTTATGATGATGCATTGAGGATTATTGACGATATTGCTGATTATGCCAAACCAGTAGTTGTGCTATCAGGTGGAGAACCCCTGCTAAGGGAGGATGTATTTGATATAGCAGATTATGGGACAAAAAAAGGATTGCGGATGTGCCTTGCGACAAATGGTTCACTGGTAGATGAATCTGTTTGTAATATGATAAAAAATGCAGGAATAAGAATGGTTTCTTTAAGTCTCGATGGCTCAACTGCCGAGATTCACGATAATTTCCGGAATCAGGAAGGGTCTTTCAAAGGCATTATTAATGCTACCGAGCTTTTTAAAAAACACAATATAGAATTTTTAATAAACTCATCTTTTACTAAGAGAAATCAGGATGAAATCCCAAAAGTCTATAAGCTTGCAAAAGAGCTTGGAGCTGCTGCATGGTATATGTTCATGATTGTCCCAACAGGCAGAGCAGAGAAAGTAATGAATGAACTTATCTCCGAAGAAGATTATGAAGAAATCCTTGACTGGCACTATCACATGGAAAATGACGAAAAGAATATGCTCGTAAGACCTACATGCGCTCCCCATTATTACAGGCTCGTTCTTCAAAAAGCAAAGGAAGAAGGCAAAAAATACGAAAGACGTTCTCTTAAGTTCTCTACTGGAGGGTCCAAGGGCTGCATAGCAGGACAGCTTATCTGCATGATAGATGTTGATGGAAATGTCCTGCCATGTAGTTATTTTCCAATGCCTGCAGGAAATATCCTGAAGCAGAGGTTCAAGGACATATGGGAAAATTCACCTTTATTCAAGGAATTAAGAGATTTCAAGGGTTATAAAGGCAAATGCGGGAAATGTGAGTTTCTGAATGTCTGTGGTGGCTGCAGAGCAAGGGCGTATGCTATCTCTGGTGACTATCTTAACGAAGAGCCGTTTTGTAGTTACATTCCACTTAAACAGCAAAAGATTAAAGGTAAGAGCAAATGAACGATAACTTTCTTAAGGCTTGCCGCGGTGACAAAACGGATTATACGCCTGTCTGGATAATGAGACAGGCAGGGAGATATCTGCCCGAGTATCGTAGAGTCAGAGAAAAGGTTGATTTTCTATCCCTTTGTAAAACTCCAGAGTTAGCCGCTGAGGTTACTATACAGCCTATTGAGATTCTGAAGGTTGATGCAGCAATACTTTTTTCTGATATCTTAATTCCCCTTGAGCCAATGGGTATTAAGTTAGAATTTTCGGAATCCAAAGGACCTATTATTCATAATCCCATTAGTTCAGAAGCCGATATTAACAATCTAAGGGACTTCGACCCTAATGGGGAACTTCCATTTATATCTGAGACGATAAAGCTCCTCAGGAAAAGCATCAAGGTTCCACTAATAGGCTTTTCTGGTGCTCCTTTTACGCTCGCAACATACATGATAGAGGGTGGGGCATCTAAGAACTTCCTCAAAACAAAAAAAATTATGTATCAAAGCCCTGAGTGTTTCTCTAAGTTAATGGAATCTATTACAACCAACACTATAAAATACCTTAACTCACAGATAGATGCTGGAGTTCAAGCCCTGCAAATATTTGACTCCTGGGCAGGTGTGTTGAGCCCGCATGATTTTTCCTTATATGCCCTACCCTACGTCCAGAAGATTATCAAAGAACTTAATAACAGAGTCCCAATAATTTACTTTGCCTTCAACTCGAGCTCTATGATTGATTTAGTGCAAACATCAGGGGCTCAAGTGATTGGGATAGATTGGAGAATTGAACTTTCTCAAGCGGCAGAGAAGCTCGGCAATAATGCATCAGTACAGGGGAATCTCGACCCGTGCATACTTTTTGGGACTCATGAGCTAATACAAGAGAGAATTCTCGATATTCTTAATGGTGCAAAAAAAGCAAGGGGTCACATCTTCAATTTAGGTCATGGTATATTGCCTGAAACGCCTGTGGATAATGTTATCTTTATGGTAGAGGCAGTTCACCAACTGAGTAGAGCTTAATTCATTAACATAATCAATTCTTCTTGATCTTAATGAAAAAACTTCTTACAAAATATCTGAATAAGCTTGATTCACAGGGGCTCGCCAGCAAAAACAATGCAATATTTATGGGGCTTGATGATAAGCTTTTTGTGAGTAGAACAGATAAGAAAGATATTTCTGAATTAAGAAAATTATTTGAGCTTATGAGTATTAATTCAATACTTTTTGCAGAGCCTTCCGAACCATACAGAAGCATAATCAACGAAATAACGAGAGACGATTATCCAAACCGTAATTCCATCGAAACAATTACCCCCACAGATTGTGAGACGAGAACATTCTTGCACGACATCCCTGTGGTAAAAAATTTCTCTGCACAATTGTTATCCGAAGCCCTTTCGAAAAGTAAATCGTCAATATTAAAAGACTTGGGCATTGTCGCATATGGGACGATTACACCTGAGCAGGCATTTGTATCATACAGTTCTACATGTTTTGCCTGTTATGTTAAGTATTTTGTAGATGCTATTTATTATTTTGATACTTGTTTGCAGGAAAAAAAAGAACCCAATGAGAGATTTTTGCGTAGCTTTATAAAAATCGCCAATCATCTTAAAAAGACAAGCCCTTACAAAATATTTAAAGATAAGTTTTCGATATCATCAGCGATATCTAAAAAACCAAAAAACACAGGTGAGGTAACAAAGTCTATAACTGAAACAGGTCTTGTTGTGGTTAAATTACATCTCGTTGATTCATATTTTGGGAATATATCGTATGTTTTCGGGGATAATATCTATATCAGTCAAACAGGTGCTTCTTTGGATGATCTTGAGTCATGCATAGATAAAGTCCCTTTGAACGGTTCTTCTTCAGTTGGCATTACATCTTCATCAGAGTTGCCAACTCATAAGAGAATTTATGAGGAGACCGGTCATAAGGCTATATTGCATGCCCATCCGAGATTCTCAGTGATCATGTCAATGTTCTGCCCTTATAAAAATTGTCCTTCTTTTAATGACAGAAAAATTTGTCACACTACCTGTGCAGAAGATAGATATGTCTCAGAGATGCAGATTGTGCCAGGCGAGATAGGCACAGGCAAAACGGCTATTTTGAATACGGTCCCTAAAGCGATTAAAAAAACTGGTGGTGTTATTGTTTATGGACACGGTGTCTTTACTATCGGCAAAGAAGATTTCAAAGAAGCCCTTATGCTCATGATTGATATAGAAAAGAAAAGCTATGAGATGTATTTTGAAAAAATAGACGAGTATTTCAGTCAGTATAGAACATTTCTTCCAGAGTTAATTTGACGCCTTCAGAGAGTGCGACCAAGTCATATCCACCTTCAAGGGTAAATATAACAGGCTTATTAGAGGCTTGTAAGATTGCCTTCACAATTGACCTTAACCCTTCATTAGATACCCTCATTGATGCAAGGGGGTCGCGAGTATGTAAGTCATAACCCGATGAGACAAGGACAATATCAGGGTTGAAATTTCCAATGATTCCTGGCAAAACATCCTGATAAATAAAAAGATAATCCTTATCTCCAGAACCGGCGTGCAAAGGAACATTATGGGTAAACCCTAGTCCCTTGCCACTTCCCTTTTCTCTCTCTGCTCCTGTCCCCGGATAGTATGGATATTGGTGGGAACTGAAGAAGAAAACTGTGTCATCATCTTCGAATATGTGCTGGGTGCCGTTTCCATGATGGACATCAAAGTCAACTATAAAAACCTTTTTATATCCTTTCTGCTGGGCATATCTGGCACCAATAGCGATATTATTAAAAATACAGAATCCCATACCCCTATTGGTTTCGGCATGGTGGCCGGGTGGTCTGACAGCGCAAAAAGCCCTTGTAATAGTGCCATCTAAACATTTGTCAATAACCTCAAGCATCGCCCCAACTGCATACCTTGCTGCTTCTACACTATTCTTAGAAACATAGGTATCAGGGTCGAGGTAGCCTGAACCAAAGGTCTTCAATTTTTCAATATAATTTTTCGTGTGCACAAGGGCAATTTCTTCAAAGGTGGCAAGGCGGGGTTTGATATGTATTAGCTTGTCCCAGATATCAGAACTTTTTAGCCCCTCAATAATATGTTTTAATCTTTGCTTGTTCTCAGGATGCCAGTCGCCTGTGTCGTGGGCTAAAAATATATCATCATAGGCAAATCCTACTTTTTGCATAGAAAATTATACTTTATTCTTTTCTTGTTTGTAAATACATGGCAAATTTAGGTAGCGTAAATTTTCTGTGTAAATTTGAAAGAGCAATAAGATAGGGTGTATTCTCCACTGTTCTGATAGGAATAAAAAGAAAGGAGGATACACCCATGTCCGTAAAGGAACTGACGAAGATAACATTAACAGATTCATGGAGAGAATACAAACAGCATTGGAAGTTGCTTATAGAAAGGATATTTTTGGTGTCAAATAGCCTTTTTGGTGTTCTCAGTTTTTTTAACTATGCTATAGCGGATAGCATCTATAATTTGCTTTATCCTGACAAGACCGCACTAAAAGGAAAACCCAAAAAGGCTGACGATTTTCAACTATGTTTTGAGTTCGGCTAAAAACTCAGGAAACTCCAGTTGACATCAGATTGACACAGTTTGATAAAAAAAGTTATAATTTGAAGCTTTAGGGGTTGTTCATGATTAGCCCATACTTGCCATTCTCAATATTTTATACTGTGGCGATCAGGATTTATGTGCTTCTAAGAAATGGGGGTAATTGTAATACCTTATTGCTTCTGTTTTTGTATATTGTTTGTCGTAAATGTTTGTTCGTTAATCGGGCGGATAGCTCAGCCGGGAGAGCACAGCCCTTACAAGGCTGGGGTCGCAGGTTCGAACCCTGTTCCGCCTACCATTTGTATTTAGCTTTTTGGCGATAAAAATTTCTTCAAAAGAATTTCATTATAATATGGAATTCTTGATTTTAGCTCCATCACACTGAAAATGGGGCGGTAGTTCAGTTCGGTTAGAACGCCGGCCTGTCACGTCGGAGGTCGCGGGTTCGATCCCCGTCCGCCCCGCCATTTTCAGGCAATACTAATATTATTGAAGCAACCTTCTAAACCCTTAACGATTCAACTAAACTGTCACAAGCGGGGGTTGCGGGAATTATCAATGTTTTGCCGGCTCTTTCCAGGGTAACCATTACTTTTTGATAGTTTTTAGAGTCAGAATATCGGGCACATAATGATGCTGCGGTCTCAATAACTTTATCTGATGAATCGCCTCTAATAATTGTTAATGCACTTCCGAAATTCTCGACCCATAACAGGTAATCATCTTGGTCAGCTATACTTCTGATAAGTTCATTATCAATCCTGTCACGTCCAACTATCACCTTAGTGTCTGATGAAATTCTGAAGTGGCGCCCCAGCTGTAGTAGATTTATATCTTTCATTAAAGGTGCGGGAGAATGCTTCATAAGGTCTTTAAGCCTTGCCGAATATAATGGGTCAGTAAGAAGACAGCCACTTGCAGGCTGCGAATAATCCGTGATCCCCATTTCCTGAGCGAGCTTCATCTGCGGCTTTCTTGTCCTGCCAGAAAAACCAAAGAGCATGTCCCTATTAACAATGCCAGTCTGTTCAGCGTACGAAGGATTAAGTAATCTTGCGCTGAGAGGTCTCACAACATGACCAATAACGGATGCTTCTCTGTCAATTACAGAAAGGATATCTCTGCGCTGGCTCATCGGTCTTTGCCACAAAACCTCACCTGTAATTATGAAATCATAGCCCTCCTCTAACATTATTTTTTTCGCCTCTTTTAACATCAAAATCTTGCAATCAACGCAGGGATTCATATTCTTGCCAAAGCCATACTTCGGGTTTTTGAGAATTTCGAGAAATTTCTCGGATATAGGATAATCATTTATTGTGAAAACAGAATCTGTTTTTTTGGCTGCAGCAGAGGCGCTGTTTCTGAGTTTCGTATTAAACGGTGTAATAAATCTTATAACCTTAACATCTATGCCCAGTCTCAAAATGGTCATAATAGAAAGCAGGCTGTCAAGACCACCTGAATATAAAGCCAAAGCCTTTGCCATACTTATAATGATTCGGTGCTTGTAAATGTGGAATTAGGGGCAGAATTGAGGGATTTAATAAGTTTATGAATCTCAGGAACCGCCGTGCCAACTTCGCCCACAACCAAACCAGCAGCATGATTTGCAATTACTGCAGATTCTTCCATTGTGGCGCCTGAACACCGTGCGATTGTAAAGGCAGCGATAACAGTATCGCCTGCGCCAGTGACATCAAAGACCTTTTTTGCCATTGTTGGGAAATGCGAGACGTTTATATCGTCAGCGCCTTTCTGTCTTTTGAAAAGGGTCATACCTTCTTCCCCCTTTGTTATAAGGACAGAAAAACACGAGAGCTTTTCTATAAGTGTTTTTCCAGCCTTTATGAGGCTTCTTTCGTCCTTTATTTCGACGCCGGAACCGTGGGAAGCCTCAGAAAGGTTAGGAGTGATAAGTGATACATCTTTATATAAATGAAAATGCCCAATCTTTGGATCAACCGCTACAAACCTGTTGTAACGCTTGGAAGATGAAACAACTTCACTCATTAAAGCTGAAGAGACAACACCTTTCTTATAATCAGAGATGATCACTCCGTCATGGGTGGATATCGCTTTAGTGATGTAACCTAAAAGATTGTCGAGATTCTTGCCTTCGAGCTTTTTTCTG
>Ga0209721_1001938_pt1 | contig 14097 bp, 14 predicted proteins | sample TshhotsprinmetaG_FD_184139 | JGI IMG/M metagenome (GOLD analysis project Ga0209721, IMG submission 184139) | Hot spring microbial communities from South Africa to study Microbial Dark Matter (Phase II) - Tshipise hot spring metaG (SPAdes)... | ecosystem: Environmental > Aquatic > Thermal springs... | reverse complement strand
AACTCATGCTGTGCCAAACCCAAGTATCGCGGGTGATCCCTCGTTACCTCGAGTGGATGGAGCGCTTCCCAAATCTCTTTTCTCTTACCCGTGCTCCCTTAGAAGAACTCCTCTTCCTCTGGAGGGGTTTAGGATACTACGCCCGTCCGCACCATATCCATAGAACTGCCCATCTCTTGGTAGAGAAGTTTCAAGGGGAGTTCCCCCAGGATTACCAAACCCTGGTCACTCTTCCCGGCATCGGCCAATACGTGGCCGGCGCTATCTTAGCCATCGCTTACAATTTGCCGTATCCGGCCATTGACGGTAACGTGAAACGGGTTTTTGCCCGTCTCTATGACCTCTCCTTTCCTCTTGAGAAGGGAAAGGGGCAGAAGTTCCTCTTTCGATTGGTCAGTTCTCGTCTCCTCCAAGAGAACGCACGTTCTTTCACCCAGGGACTCATGGATCTCGGAGCTATGGTCTGTACTCCTCGCCAACCAAACTGTGGACAATGTCCCCTCAAGCAATGGTGTCTTGCCTGTGCGCAGGGAACCCAAGAGTATCGCCCGGTACGTATCTCTTACAATCGCAGAGAAACAGAGATCACCATGTTCCTCATCCATCACCAAGGGATGATTTTGATTCGCCAACGCTTAAAAGAACGTTTCCTCCCCAATTTGTGGGAAATTCCCTGGCAAGAGAGTGGATCACCTGAAACACTCTATGAGACAGTAAAAGAGTTTACCGGGGAGCTGACCGAGGTACAGAAAATAGGAGAATTTTCCCATCATTACTGTAATCGCCTCGCTACCGTCCACCTGTACTGGGGTAATGCCAAGACTATCCGCCCCACGGATTCTTCTCCCTACCGTTGGGAAACAATCGCCGCTCTAAAAAACCGTCCTTTTTCCTCTCTCCACGAGAAGGCGCTACGCATGGGGGAACATTTCTTCTTTAGCCAATTCGATGGCGGAAACCGGGGCAATATGGGAGGGCTTAGCATCATGGAGAACGGTGAAGGACAAGAGTTGCCGCAAGGGGAATCCCGGGCTGAGGGGATTTTTCTGCACTTTCCTCGGTGAGGGGAATATTGCACCTCTCGTTTGGTTAGTTAGGGTATATGAGCGGTAGGAATTTCGTCGTTTCTTTCTGCCTTATATGTTTCATAACTCTGGGAATTTCCTTGGGTCATGCAGAAGAGGTTCTTTCCCCTTTTCCCAATAGTTCTTTCTGGGAGAAGGGGAACATTCGCCTTCACTATCGATTGTGGTTCCCTTATACCCCAAGAGTCCAAGGAAAAGTCCTCCTCCTCCACGGTTTGGGTGGTTCGACCTTTTCCTGGCGGTATGCGCAGGACTTCTTGCTCCAAGCCGGGTATCTCGTCGTGGCCGTAGACCTTCCAGGTTTTGGGTACAGTTCACGGATCAAGAATTTTGACTACCGTCAGGAGAACCGGAGTCGCCTCTTCTGGGAATTTTTGGATGCCCTCGATAATGAATTGGGTGTCCCTTGGAGAGAGAAACCCTGGCATCTTGTGGGACATTCCATGGGGGGACAAACGGCCTTCTTCATGGGCATGGAACGCCCTGAGAGAACCGAGAGCATCGTTTTCGTCGCTACACCGTTTCGGAGTGCCTCACCGGACCTCTTTCGGCTGATCAACTCCTGTTCCCTTCTTCGAGGAGTAGTGGCGACTCTCTTGCGTCGTTCATTGAGATCCTCCCGCGTGAAGCGTCTTTTAACCTCTGCTTATGGGCGTAAACCCACCTAAGAAGAAGTGGAAGGGTACCTGCTTCCCTTGAAAATCAAATGTACCGCACGAAGCCTCCTTGACCTTTCCCGGGCTCCGGCGAGCTCTCTTGCCCGATTTCAGGGGAAATTCCATCCTCCCCTTTTCGCCATTTGGGGGAGAAAAGACCGTTTGGTATCGGTGAAACAGGCGCAAAAAATCGCGCGAACTTTCCCTCGAGCTGTCCTTTCTTTCCTCGAAGAGGCAGCGCATTGTCCCATGGAAACCCACCCAAGTGTCTTTTATCCCTTACTCGTTAGCTTCCTGCGCGAGAAAAGAGGCGAATGAATTGCGAGAGGGTCTTTTCCGGGTCATCTTTGAGGAGGATGGTGAAAACCCTTCTCCCCCTCTTAAGCAACGCCTCCCTATCTCCCAATGCTTGTGCCTTTTTGAGCAAAGCAAAAGTCATGTCTTCTCCGGGAATGAGAAGGTCATTTCCGTTTTCACTCACAAGCTGGAAGAAGATACCTCTCCCTGCGTCTCCTTTGTGGAGTTGTCCGGTAGAGTGGAGGAAGCGCGGTCCGTATCCTAAGGTCACCGCACAGTGGGTCTTTCTCCGGAGCCAGGAAATAAAGTGAGACAATTCTCGGTCCACTTGTTCCGAGTAGGGAAGGAAAGCCTGCACGGCAAGGTATCCGTTCGCAGGAAGGGAGGAGAGGAACTGGAAGAAGGCGTCTTTAAGGGAAGCACCGAGAGAAGGAGTGGTAAACCACTCTATGGTCTCTTCACGGAAAACTTGCTCGGGAAGGTCAAGGGTTTCTTCGCCCTTTTCTCGGTAAGTTTCAATTCTCTTTTTGGTGAGGACTTTGGTGGTCTCGACATTCGGCTGATCAAAGGGATTGATACGGAGGAAGAACCCGCTCACTGCAGTGGCCAATTCCCAGATGAACATTTCTTCACCGAGGTCGTAAGTATTAGATAAGGTCCTGAAATAGAAGGGAATCCCTTCTTGGGAAATTCTCTCTCGGAACGCTCTCAGGGAGGAATGGTCTTCTCCCTCGAGAAAGACAAACCATCGATCCGGTCCATAAGTTTCCCATCTCTCTGGGGAAACCTCAAGAACCGGTAGAATTCCTCGTCCGTCTTTGCCAGTACTTTCGGCGACCAGTTGCTCAACCCAGTCACCAAAACTCTTAAGATGAGGGGGGTGGAAGAACATAGTCAATTTGTCTCTCTCTTGAGCCGCCAACGTTCCCATCATAGCACCAAGAAGAGCCCCCCGATTTTCTTCAACGGGGAGCCCAGGAGCACAACGGGCCATGCCTTGTGCGGCTGATTCCAAAAGACGATGGAGATCGACTCCAGCCAGGGCCGCAGGAACTAAACCAAAGAGCGAAAAGGCAGAGTACCGCCCCCCGATGTGAGGATTATTGAGAAAAACCTTGCGAAACCGATGGCGTTGCGCCAAGTCAACCAAGGAACTCTGGGGATCGGTAATGGCGATAAAGTGTTCTCCTGCCTTGTCGGGACCTATTTCTTTTTCAAGGAGAGAGAAAAAGTGACGAAAGAGCACTAAGGTTTCCAATGTACCACCAGACTTCGTCGACACAACGTAGAGTGTTCTCTTCCTTTGGGCTTCCTCGGTATAGTGACGAATCGTTCTCGGATCAGTGGTATCTACAATGAAAAGAGGCAATCCATCCTTTTTATCGAGAATCTTGGCAAAAAACTCAGGCGCAAGACTCGAACCTCCCATACCTAAGAGAATGACCTGTTCAAAACCATCACCACGAATTTCCTCTCCAAAATGCGCAAGCTCGGGAAGCCGAGGTTTCATCTCCCCAATCGTAGAAAGCCAATCCAAGCGGTTAGAGATTTCCTCTGGGTGGTTTTTCCATACGGTATAATCCTTTGCCCAGATTCGCTCAATGACGCGTTTTTCAACCAGTTCTTGCAATGAAGATCGAATTTCCTTTTCGTATTTTCCGAAAAAGAAGGTAAAATCTGACTTCACAGCGTACCTCCTCGTAGGTAGGAATTTTGTTATCATCTTACCATATAGGAGGGAGAAAAACGGAGTGAGAGAAGCGGAGGCTTTTGAGATTTTCGTTGACACCCCGAGAAAAACAATATATCATTCCAGAAAAAAGGGGATGAAAGCGTGAAGCGGGTAAGCCTATTTCTTGTTCTGACACTCTCTTTTGTATTCTTGGTGAGTGGTGCAGTCTGTGCTTCTACCTTACAAGACATTAAAGCACGGGGACAGCTCATCATTGGGACCGATGCCACATATCCTCCCATGGAATTTCGTGATGAAAAGGGAGAAATTGTGGGTTTTGATATTGACTTAGGAAGGGCCATTGCCGAGGAATTAGGAGTTGAAGCGGTTTTTATCGATACTGCTTGGGATGGTATATTCCCAGCCCTCGATGCCAAGAAATTTGACATCATCATCTCTTCTACTTCCATCACCGAGGAACGCCTGAAGTCGAAAGCGATGAGCGATCCCTATTACGTGACTTCCCAGGCGATTGCGGTGAGGAAAGACAATCAGTCGATCCAAAAATTGGATGACTTGGTAGGCAAAGTGGTTGCAGTTCAAATTGGTACTACCGGTGACTTAGCAGTCAGTGAAATACCTGGCGTAGAGGTAAAACGGTTTGACACCATCGATAAAGCCTATATGGAAGTCATGAATAGGAGAGCCGATGCAGTGGTGAACGATCTCTCTGAAGTATCGTATCGAATGAAGATGCTTCCTGACATGAAAATTGTTGCTACTTTCCGAGAAGGAGAAGATAAGTACGGTGTTACTATGCGTTTAGGAGATAATGATCTTCTTGAAGCGATTAATCAAGCCCTGCGGCGTATTAAGGAATCCGGAAAGTATGACGAGATCTATCGTAAGTGGTTCGGAGAGGTCAAATAGCAAGAGGAGGCTTTGAGTTTGCAATTTGACTTTTTGGCCCTCTACCGGGCTATTCCAGCACTTGTCTTTGGAGCAAGCATGACGCTCCGAGTTACAGTACTTTCTATTATTCTTGGTCTTCTCATAGGCCTGGTTGCCGGTTTAGCCAAGGTATGGCCAAACCGAATCCTGCGAATCATTGCCTCAGCATACATTGAGTTAGTTCGTGGCACTCCGCTCCTCGTACAAATTTTTCTCGTCTATTTTGGCTTACCCGCCTTAGGACTCAACTTAGACCCTTTTATCGCCGGGGTCATTGCCATGGGTATTAATAGTGGAGCCTATGTGGGGGAAATTGTACGAGGAGGTATTGATTCAATTGCCCTAGGTCAAATGGAAGCAGCCCGCTCCTTAGGAATGACCTGGTGGCAGGCGATGTACTACGTCATTCTTCCTCAAGCCTTCGTGCGTATTTTACCTCCTCTGGGTAACGAGTTCATCGCTCTGTTAAAAGACTCGTCCTTGGTCTCGACCATCGCGATTGCGGAGCTTACGAGAACCGGACAGATTATTATCACTCGAACCTTTAAGTCTTTCGAAATCTGGAGCGGAGTAGCGCTTTTCTACTTCGCCATGACCTACGCCATCGCTCGGGCGGTAAAACATTCTGAGGAGAGATTACGTTACAGTGAATAAGTGGATTGTGGAAGTAAAAAAACTCAACAAATACTTTGGGAAACATCATGTTCTCAAGGACATTGACTTTCACGTTTCCTACGGAGAAGTTGTTGCCATCATTGGTGCTTCAGGCTCAGGGAAAAGCACTCTCTTGCGTTGCCTCAACGGATTAGAGCCTATTCAAAGTGGTGAGGTCATTGTAGATGGGGTACGAGTCAACGGGAGAGAAGTCGATTTGAATAAATTGAGACAATCTATCGGGATGATCTTTCAGAGTTTCAACCTCTTTCCCCATATGACGGTGCTTAACAATATAACCCTTGCTCCCCAAAAGGTCAAAAAGTTGCCCCGTAAGGAAGCCGAAGAATTGGCCTTAACCCTCCTTGGGAAAGTAGGTTTAAAAGATAAAGCACATATGTATCCTTCTCAATTATCGGGAGGACAGAAACAGCGAGTTGCCATAGCTCGATCACTCGCCATGAATCCCAAAGTGATGATGTTCGACGAACCTACCTCCGCGCTTGATCCGGAAACGGTCAACGACGTTTTAGATGTAATGAAGGAATTAGCGGAAGAGGGCATGACCATGATCGTGGTGACCCACGAAATGGGATTTGCTCGAGAGGTTTCCAATCGGATAATATACCTTGACGATGGGAAAATCGTGGAGGAAGGAACCCCCGAAGAAATTTTTTACCGTCCTCGCAATCCGAGAACTCGAGAATTCTTAAGTAAAATCATTAGCGTTTGAGGTTAAAGATCATGGAAACGAAAGAAACGATCGCCATTGGTGTGATAGGTTTTGGAACCGTCGGATCGGGAACTCTCAAAGTCCTGTGGGAACGACAAACAGAAATCGAACGAGAGCTCCACATGAGTATTCAGGTCAAAAAGGTCGTGGATCAAGATTGGTCTCGGGAACGAAAAATTTTCATTCCTCCAACCATGAAAAGTACCGACCCACAGGAGGTGATCGAGGATCCGGAAATTGATATCGTCGTTGAAGCTATTGGAGGCATTTCACCTGCCTTCGAGTACGTCTCTCAGGCTCTCCAACGAGGGAAAAGTGCAGTGACTCCTAATAAGGAACTCATCGCTAAAAAGGGCGGAGAGCTCTTAGAAATTGCCCGTCAAAACCGGGTGGATCTTTTCTTCGAAGGTGCGGTGGGCGGTGGAATTCCCATCATCCACGCCTTGAAAGAACAATTAGTAGGAGATGACATCGAGGAAGTTATTGGAATTGTCAATGGTACTACCAATTTCATTCTCTCCGCAATGTCCCTCTACAAATTATCTTACCAAAATGCCTTAGAGGAAGCTCAGAGGAGGGGATACGCCGAAGCAGTTCCCACCATGGATGTAGAAGCCTTTGATGCAGCATATAAATTGGCCATTCTTGCTTCATTGTGCTTTCACACCAAGGTTGACGTAGAAAAAGTATTCCGCGAAGGAATTACTCGCATCATTCCCGAGGACATTGAATTTGCCAACGAATTGGGTTTTGTTATAAAATTGTTAGCGATCTCAAAAAAGGTTAATGGACAAATTGAATTGCGTGTTCACCCGGTTCTCCTTCCTGTAGAACATCCCTTAGCCACCGTTAACGGAGTAGAAAACGCCGTGTATGTAAAATCGAAGACCCGTACCTTAACTTTTCGTGGACCCGGAGCAGGGGGAGAGGCAACCGGAAGTGCGCTCCTTGGAGACATCATTGAAGCGGCGAGGAATATCCGCTTCGGTTGTAGAGGAAGGGTGGGTTGTACGTGTACCTGTGAGCTCGCGGTACGTTTTATCGACCATTTGGTAACCCGGTATTGTGTACGCATCCTTGCTTTAGATATTCCTGGGGTTCTTGGAAAAATCGCCACCCAATTTGGAGAAGCAGAGGTAAGTTTGCAAGCGGTGAAGCAGCCGGTGAGTACCCCGGGTAAACTCACCAACATTTACTTTCTCACTCATTGGGCATCCGAAGCCAATCTCCAACGCTCTTTAGAGCGGGTTCGTAAGCTCGAGGTCGTCCGGGACGCGTATGCTATCCGAGTAGAAGAAGGAAGTTAACCTGGTATAAGAAAGGGGATGAGGGTTTGGAAAGGGAGGAAATGAGAACTATTTTGACTTGTCTCCGCTGTCAGAAAGAAACTCCTCACCGAGTACTCTACCAAGCGGGTCTTGTGCGAACGATTCAATGCGAAGAGTGCGGTTTGGAAGTAAGTTTTGATCATGTCAAACTTTTTGCCCTCTATGGAGAGGATTTGGTAAAAAGGGTGCTCACCAAACCCCTTCGCCTAAGCGAGGAGTACGAAAAAGATCTTTTTGCTTTTGTCAGTAGCATTCCTTTCCGTATCATTACGAAACCCTACCGCCTCCTCAAGGAACTCGAATCTTTACAAGACGATTAAAAGCTCCCTTGACACTTTCCGCAAAAAACATCTTCGTTCCCACTCGCCTCTAATCGTTCTCCCGGCGCAAGAATCACAAACCTCTCCTCGTCCCAGTTCCCGGACAAGAGATCACCCAATAACCTTGGATCACCAGAAACACTGTGATAATGCCATCCCAAATAGTGGGCACATTCTTCGGTAAATCTTTGATATCGCTTATCGACGGGAAACCCCCATCCTACGTAGATAGCCCAAGAATACTCCTTTTGCCAGTTATTCTCTAATTGCATAAGGTATTCTGTATTTTCGGTCCCGTACTTCTCGAGATAAGTTTGATAAATGAGTTCTCGGCGTTCTTTCCCTGGCTGGAGAGAATGTTCAATCCAACCGGTAGAGTACCAGTAAATACCCCGATAATTTTCGATGTAGTATTGATATACTTGACGAGAACCCAAAAGGAGGGTAATGCAGTCGTGGGCTCGAGGAATAACCAAAGGATAGCGAGGCGAAACAATTCCCTCTGTGCCACGACTACAGAGACCATAAGCGAGTACGATAGCATCATAATCATACTCACACTCGACTCCCGCGTCTCTATAAGTAAAAACTTGTTTTTGGGTTTCCAAAATCCGTTCTTGTAAAGATTTTTGTAATTTCTGCGGTGTAGTATGGAGACCAAAGGGGAGGAATTCGATATCACAAAAGCTTTCCACCTGGGAGAGGAGAAAAGACAATTCTCGTCGTAAGACCGGACAGGCAAATACTTTCAATCTCTTCTCGACTATTCTATGCAAGACAAACCCTCCAATAATTTTTTAATCACTATTCATTTTACCTTATGGTAGGGCGAAATGGATTCCCCCCTTTCTTGCGAGGGGGACAATTCTCTGTTACCCTAAGAGAGAATCGAGAAAGGAGGTAACCAAGTGATTTTGTGTGACTACCACATCCACACTCCCCGTTGTGGAGACAGCGAAGGCGATTATGAAGAGTACATTGAGGAGGCTCTCCGCAAGAATTTATCGGAAATTGGCTTTTCCGGTCATTCACCGCAATATTTCCTCTCCAAAGAGCTTCGCAAAAGGGAGTCTGCCATTCCTGAGGAAGAGCTCGAGCTCTATATCCATGAAGTAGAAACGCTTCAAGCGAAGTATCGCCAAAGTATAACCATTCGTATAGGATTGGAGGTTGATTTCATCCCCGGAAAAGAAGACGACCTTTTACCGATCATTCAAATTCATTCTTGGGACTATCTCCTCCTTTCGGTACACTATCTCGATGGATGGGCCTTTGATCATCCCAAATACATCAGTCGTTACCAAGAAGAAAATATCAATGAAATCTATCGTCGATACTACCGAACTCTCAAGGCAGGAGTAGAAACTGGTTTTTTCGATATTGTTGCTCACTTCGATCTCCCCAAAAAATTCGGTTTTGTGCCTACTGAACCTATTGAGGAGGAAGAAGAGGTTCTCCAAGCTTGCCAAAAAAAGGATATGGTATTAGAGGTTAATACCGCCGGATTCTATAAACCAATCGGAGAGGCTTATCCTTCTTTTCCTATTCTCCAAAAAGCACAAAGTATCGGTTTAAAAATATGTTTGGGTTCTGATGCCCATAAGCCCTTGAGCGTTGGACAAAGTTTCGATCAGGCTCTCAATATGATTAGAAAAGCCGGCTTCCAATCCTTAACCGCTTTCAAAAAGCGCGAAAAAATACCCTATCCTATTCCCTGAGGTGAATCTTGCGCATTCTGACCACCATGATTTTTATCGTTATCGCCACTCCTTTCCTCTATCTTGTCCTCCTCCGCAGGAATCCTCAATCCTTTTGGGTACGTCACTTCATTTGGATTGTAATCCTTATGCTCCTTATCACTTTCATAGAAGGATTACGCAAAAAATAGTGCAATTTTTTGTGTCTTGTGGTATACTGAAAGAGGCTTGGAGAAAAGGAGAAAAGCCTTCCAGATTTTTTCTGGAAGGCTTTTCTTTTTGGAGGGAAAATATGGACGATTTCCTCATTCGGTTGCGTCGATCTCCGATTATCGGTGCTCTCCGTGCTTCTTTACACAGCATGAAAGAAGAGGACTTCTCCCTCTGTGCGGTATTTTTCTTACTCGAGAGCAATATCTTAGAAGTTCAAGAATTTCTTCCTCATCACGTTACTTCTCCGTTTTTTTTCTTACATCTCGATCTCTTCGGTGGTATCGCCTCTGATGAAAGCGGTTTATGTTTCATTCGCAACAATTTTCCCTCTATTCGCGGAATCATCTCCACCCGTGCCCGCACTTTGGCTCTGGCGAAGAAACTGGGCTTCTTTTCTATCCTCCGTTTGTTCTGTATTGACAGCGAATCATTAAAAACCGGCTTGCGTATTGCCAATGACCTTTCACCTGATGCGGTGGAACTTTTACCCGGTCTCATCTTTCCTAAAATCAAAGAGCTAATTCCCGAAGGAGCTTTGCCACCGATCATTTGTGGTGGCTTAATCCGCAACCAGAGTGAAGTACAAGAGATTTTGCATTGTGGAGCGGTGGCCATTTCCACCAGTCACCGGGAGCTTTGGAAAATGAATCTCCAAAATGAACTTCGATAGGAGAAAAGCGAGGAGCTATCCAATGGAACCTGTGTTTGACGTCATCATTGTCGGTGGAGGAGTAGTCGGTTGCGCCGTAGCTTGGTATCTCTCCCATTTCGATCCTCTTAGAAAAGGAGAGAGATGTATGTTGTGGGGTGAGTAAAGCCAACACAGGCGTTATTCATTCTCGAAGCTACTTTACTCCCCATACCTTAAAGGGAGAACTCCATCTTCGCTCCCTCGAGTTATTCCCTTCTCTCGAGCGCGAACTCGACTTTCATTGCCATAAGGTCGGAGCACTCACCATTGCTTTCTCTCTCCATGACCTCCAATATTTGAACACCCTCAAAGAAAGAGGAAAAAATCCTCACGCAGAAATCATCGGACCACAAGAACTGAAGGAGCTGGAACCCCTAGTGAATCCGGAAGTCATTGCCTGTTACTATGATCCGGAAACAAAAGTGGTTTCACCTTTTCTCCTCACCTTAGCACTGGCCGAATTCGCCGTCCTCAATGGGGTCGAGTTTATTTTTTTCACCGAAGTACTTGGCTTTGAAGAAACGAGAGACGCTCTCTCCGTTCAGACTAACCGAGGAGTTTACCGAGCACGGGTAGCAATCAACTGCACCGGGATTCATGCCACGTCCTTAGCCCAAAAAACTGGGGAAACCATCCCTCTCCATCGACTCTATCGAGGACAGTATTTCGTCTTGGATCGAGATTGTCAGTCCTTAGTGAAACATGTTCTCTATCCAGTTCCAACCGTGGGAAGCAAGGGAATTCTCGTTACTCCAACTCCGGAGGGGAACATCCTGGTCGGTCCCAATTTTGAACTCATCCCTGAAGAAGATACCGCAACCACGAAAATAGGGCTTGAAGAGGTAGAACGAGGAGGAGGGAGGCTTGTGCCCTCGCTCCCCCTGCACAAGACTATCACCACTTTCTCCGGTATACGTCCCACTCTTCCTGACCGAGATTTTCGCATATTTTTCTCTCTCCGTTTTCCAAGACTTCTCCATCTCTGTGGTATTGAATCCCCGGGTCTCACTGCATCCTTGGGTATTGCGGAATATGTTGGGGAACAGATACAAAAAACCGGTATTCTTTTCCGGGAAAAGAAGGTTGCCCCTCGAGTTTCTTTCCCCGTTTTTCGGACAGCAAGCTGGGAAGAGAGAGAGAAACTCATCGCCCAAGACCCGGATTGGGGAGACATTGTTTGTCGGTGCGAAGAGGTCACTTTGGCAGAAATTAAACATGCGCTCTCTTCTTGCTTACCAGCATCGACTCTTGACGGATTAAAGAGAAGAGTGCGCGTTATGGCAGGAAGATGCCAGGGGAGTTTTTGCGGCATGCATCTTCCCGATATTCTCATGGGGAAAAGTTTGCAAAAGAGGGAAGCGATCATGAAATCAGGCGAGAAATCATGGTACTGCTTGGACACCATAGGGAGGGCGGAAACCGAAAATGCCTCGACGCGTTAAGGCCCAAGTGGTGGTTATCGGTGGCGGTCCGGCAGGCATGGCCTCAGCACTGGCAGCCTTTGAAAATGGAGCCCGACCGGTTTTTCTCTTAGAACGAGGAGAGTACTTAGGCGGTATTTTGAATCAGTGTATCCATCCCGGTTTTGGACTCCATCTCTTCGGGGAGGAGCTCACTGGACCAGAATACGCTGAACGATTCAAAGAAAAATTGAGTCGCACGCAAGTCGAGGTTTTGTTGAACACTACCGTTCTTGAAATCACCCCACAACGCATAGTCCGCGCGGTGAATCCTCAAGGAGTGTGGGAATTTGAAACGACCCGTGCCGTCCTCAGCATGGGTTGTCGAGAACGAACGCGGGGGATGCTTCGCCTCCCCGGTACTCGACCGGCGGGAATTTTCACCGCTGGTCTCGCTCAGTATCTCGTAAATATAGAGGGACTTCTCCCCGGGAAAGAGGTACTCATTTTGGGTTCAGGAGATATTGGCCTCATCATGGCTCGTCGTCTCACTCTGGAAGGAGCAACAGTAAAAGCAGTCGTAGAGGTACGTGATTCACTCAGCGGACTCTTGCGAAATTACGTCCAGTGTTTACACGATTTCAACATCCCTTTATGGCTCTCCCATACGGTAACCACTATCCAAGGAAAGGAACGTGTGGAGGGAGTAGTAGTGAGTAGGGTAGACGAGGGAGGCCGGGCTATCCCAGGGAGTGAACGGGTTGTCCCTTGCGACACCTTACTCCTCTCGGTAGGACTCATTCCGGAAAACGAACTCTCTCGCCAAGCAAGCATACCTCTCTGTCCACGTACCGGTGGTCCGGTCATCAACGAATACTTTGCCTGTGAGAGGGAAGGTTTTTTCGCCTGCGGAAATGTAGTAGGGGTTTTTGATCTCGTCGATTACGTTACCTTAGTATCACAAGGAGTAGGAGAGGCCGTGAATATACCTACCGCTTTCTCGCCGGCAAAGTACCATCTCGTTCCGGGCGATGGTGTTTCACTCGTCATCCCCCAAAAAATACAGGAGGGGAAGAAGGGGTTCCTCTTCTTGCGTTCATTACAAAGTTTTCGCCAGGCAGCGGTTTCCTTCTCCTTCCAAGGAAAGGAATTCCACAAACTCAGGGTTCCCCTGTGTTATCCCAGCGAAATGATTCGCCTCAATATTCAGGACATTCCTTGGCCTTCTCAAGGGGGTGAAATTCGCATTGGTATTACCGGTGAAAGAATCCGCGGAATCTACTAAGGTGATCTGTATTGTCTGCCCCAAGGGGTGCATTTTGGAGGGACGGAGAGACGAAAGGGGAGTGACCATTCAAAACGGATGCCCTCGCGGTCAAGAATACGCCTACCGCGAGTTGCAAAATCCTTGCCGAATAGTGACTACCACCATCGCCGTTCGCAATGCCGCTCTTAAAAGGCTCCCGGTGCGGACCTCTCTACCCTTTCCTAAGAGGAGAATACCGGAACTCATCGATTTTCTGCACACCTTGAGTGTGGAGGCACCGGTCCGGGTGGGAACCGTTCTCATGGAGAATCTCCTCGGTGAACCAGGCGTTCATCTTGTTGCTACCCGGACCATTGAGAGGAAATCTCCCTCAAGGGAGACTGAGAGGCAGACGTAATTGGAGCATGCCAATTTTCATCTTGACCATCGGGATGAGGCTCAGTTCTTCCTTCGCTTCCGCCAATTCGAGAAGCCTCTCATACACTTTAATTGCTTCGACAACCTTCCCTTCCGTTTCGTAGAGAGTCCCTAAGAGGTTCAAGGCAGAAAGGTTCTCCGGGTCTTCTTGGAAAATCCCGGAAAGAGCAACGTAACTTCGCTCGAAGAAATTGATTCGGAAATACCACATCGCCTTGTCAAGGAGAAAATCCACTCTTTTTGCATAGAGCTTTTCCGCTTGGGCAAAGAGGTTCTGAGCTTCTTCTTCATGACCTCGCTTATCCTCAATGCATGCCGATATGACGTAGGGAGTAGGACGCTCAGGGAAGAGCAATATTGCTTCCTTACAGCTTGCTAAGGCTTCCTCCCATTTTTCTTCTCCAATGAGTTGTTCCACTCTACCGAGCGCGTTGAGGTATTTTTGCTCATTAGGTGGCAAGCGAAAAACAAAGAAGTAGAGACTCACGAGGAGAACGCCCACAATGGAGAGGAGAGTGAGACTCCTCTTCATCCGCGAGCTTTTTTCCCGTTTCACCTTTTCATCAAGCCACCACCAGAAGTGTTCTCGAGGCGGATTCACCCGTTCCCGTTCTCGGCGAAGAAGGTCTTTTTCCACCAACCTGACGAAGAGAGGGGCATTCTTTTCCAAAAGGGCATCAAAGTTACCTACTCGAGTTTCTTCTGGGTCGAGAAAA
>Ga0209721_1001937_pt1 | contig 14124 bp, 15 predicted proteins | sample TshhotsprinmetaG_FD_184139 | JGI IMG/M metagenome (GOLD analysis project Ga0209721, IMG submission 184139) | Hot spring microbial communities from South Africa to study Microbial Dark Matter (Phase II) - Tshipise hot spring metaG (SPAdes)... | ecosystem: Environmental > Aquatic > Thermal springs... | reverse complement strand
TAATCAAGGATCTTGGTCACAACACCGGCGCCGACGGTGCGACCACCCTCGCGGATGGCGAAGCGCAAGCCTTCTTCAATCGCCACCGGCACAATCAGCTCGATGGTCATCACCACGTTATCACCCGGCATCACCATCTCCATCCCCGCCGGCAACCCAATCGCGCCGGTCACGTCGGTGGTGCGGATGTAGAACTGTGGGCGATAGCCAGCGAAGAACGGCGTATGGCGGCCACCCTCTTCCTTCTTCAGCACGTAGACCTGCGCCTCAAACTTCTTGTGCGGCTTGATGCTGCCCGGCGCGCACAACACCTGGCCGCGCTCGACTTCATTCCGCTCAATGCCGCGCAACAAGCAGCCGACGTTGTCGCCCGCGATACCCTCGTCGAGCGTCTTCTGGAACATCTCCACGCCGGTCACCACCGTCCGCCGCGGCGCCTCGTCGGTCATTCCCACAATCTCGACCGTATCGCCCACCTTCACCTTGCCGCGCTCGATCCGGCCCGTCACCACCGTGCCGCGGCCCTTGATCCCGAACACGTCTTCAATCGGCATCAGGAACGGCTGGTCAACCGCCCGCTGCGGCGTCGGAATGTACTCATCAACCGCGTTCATCAGCTCAAGGATACAGGCATACTCTGGCGCGTTGATGTCTTTGCTCGGGCTTTCCAGCGCGTTGCGAGCGCTGCCGCGCACAATCGGAATCTCATCGCCGGGGAAGCCGTACTTGCTGAGCAGCTCGCGCAGCTCCAGCTCGACCAGCTCGAGCAGCTCGGGGTCATCCATCATATCAACCTTGTTGAGGAAGACGACGATGGCCGGCACCTGCACCTGGCGGGCGAGCAGGATGTGCTCGCGGGTCTGCGGCATCGGGCCATCGGGGGCGCTCACGACCAGGATCGCGCCGTCCATCTGGGCCGCGCCGGTGATCATATTCTTGATATAGTCGGCGTGGCCGGGGCAGTCCACGTGGGCGTAGTGGCGCTTGTCGGTTTGATACTCGACGTGACGGATGGCGATGGTAATGCCGCGGGCGCGCTCTTCAGGCGCGTTATCGATCTGGTCGTAGGCCATAAACTGGGCCGCGCCCTTCAGCGACAGCACCTTGGTGATGGCCGCCGTCAGGGTCGTCTTGCCGTGGTCAACGTGGCCGATGGTGCCGACGTTAATGTGCGGTTTGGTCCGCTCGAATTTCTGCTTTGCCATGGATTTGTTGCTCCTTAAAGACAAGACGCGAAAAGATGCCGCTCGTGCCAACAAGAATGGCACGAGCAGCCGGACGAGATTCGCGCCCATCTCGCCACTATTGTCGGCTGGAGCCTACGACGGGACTTGAACCCGTGACCTCGTCTTTACCAAAGACGTGCTCTACCGACTGAGCTACGTAGGCGTTAGCGAATAGAGATAGCGCGAACGCCACTCTACTCGATTTTGGTGGGCCGGGCAGGATTCGAACCTGCGAAGGCGTAAGCCAGCGATTTTACAGACCGCCCCGTTTGGCCACTTCGGTACCGACCCAGGTTCTTGCAATGGAGCCGACGCAGGGACTTGAACCCTGAACCGGCGGTTTACAAAACCGCTGCTCTGCCAATTGAGCTACGCCGGCGCGTATCGACTACGTCGAGCCATCGCTCAGCGCAGTGAATTCTAGCACATTCTGCCGTTTTGTGCAAATGGTTTTGGCGATAAGCGGTATAGCCCGATCTGCACTGCTCGCGATGATCCGGACAAACAAAGCCTCCATCAGCGGGTCATTCTGCAACCGACTCCGCATGGTAGCGAATGCCGCGCGAGTTGCCGACTGCCAACAAGTGCGCTATGATGGATTTTATCCCACCATGTATGCTGTCAGAGGAGCGACATGATGCAATGGTTACGGCAATTATTTGGGCGAACAGAGGAAGCGCCGTTTCTGTTATTGCACGCGCGTTGTGGGCGGTGCGGCGCCGTCGTGCAGACGCGCATCAATCTGTACAACGATCTGTCAGTCGAATATGACGATCGGGAAGAACCGGCAGGATACTGGATCCGCAAAGAGTTGATGGATGACCGCTGTTTCCGATTGATGACTGCCGAGTTGCGGTTTGACCGCCAGCGTCGCTTGATCAGTCAAGAAGTAACCGGCGGTCAGATCATTACAGCCGAAGAGTATGAGGCAGCGCGCCAGCAGGCCAGAAAACAGACACGCTGACTGACGCTGGGCTGATAAACTGGTAGAGCGCGATCGAACCAACGGTCGCCACAACTGCGCTGGTTGCGACTAAGCCTCGGCCTGGCGCTGCAACAGGTCGGCCCGCACCGGATGGAATATATCGAAGAAGATTGCGTCCTCTTCCATCACTGCTTCGTGTTCGACACCGCCAGGAATTTGAACAATATCAAGCGGACCAAGTTCACGCCACTCATCACCCACGCGAAAACGCAATCTACCGGCGATCACCAGGGTCATTTGCTCGTGGGGATGGCTATGAGCCGGCGCAACCGCCCCTTTGGGAGCATCGATCCGAACGGCCATCAATTCGTTGCCGGCGAATGGGTGGAGCGTTAGCGCGCCAATCGTGAAGCTCTTGATTGCAGCCGTATGAGCCGTATGCATGGCATTCCTCCTGCTATGCTACTGATGTCGATGGCATCTATCTTACCCGATGTTGAGTGGAGTCTGACCAGCTCAAGGGGCAATTGAGCAACCGCTGGCTGAGAGCGTTGCTGCATCCCGGTTGGAGGGCAGAAGAATGGTATACTGAGCGCGTGGCGGATCAGGAGCGACAGGCGCGCTGGCACACTGCGCCGGACGCCAGGTCGCGGGATCGAAACCTTCAGACTCTAACACCCTGGCAGCCAATCCAACTGACAAGTTTAACAGGCTGAGCAATGCCCCTGAGTTTAAGGAGTATACGTATGCACTACGAAGATCCAAACTGGCGCGCGCAGCAGCGGATTCGGTTGGACATCAACAATGTGTTCGGCCCTCAGGGATTGACACCGGCAGAACTGGAAGCGGCGGCTCCACGCGCGGCGGCGGCGATTGCGGCGGTGCAGAGCCGCCGTGAAGCTTTGGGATGGCCGTTATTGCCCGATCAGGATGTGACTCCGTTTGAGCAATTCGCTGCCATGCATCGGGAGCGGATCGATACGTTTGTGGTGCTAGGGATTGGCGGATCGGCGCTGGGTAACATCGCGGTGCAGACAGCGATCAATGGGCCGTTTTACAATCTTTTGCCACGTGAACAGCGTGGCTGGCCGCGATTGCTGGTGCTCGACAATTCCGATCCCGAACTGAATGCCGGCGCGTTGCGGATGCTCGACTTGCGACGGACAATGTTCAATGTGATTAGCAAGAGTGGCACCACGGCTGAAACGATGGCTTCGTTCCTCTATTTCCGGCAAGCGCTGGTTGAGGCAGTCGGCGAGGAACGACTGGGTGATCATATCGTGCTGACAACCGATCCCAGTAGCGGATTCTTGCGTCAGATCGGGCAGCGTGAAGGCTGGACGATGTTCGACCTGCCGCCGAAGGTTGGCGGACGCTTCTCGGTGCTGACCGCAGTCGGCCTGTTATCGGCGGCAATGACCGGCGTCAATCTACGAGAACTCCTGGCCGGCGCAGCTTATGGCGGCGAACTGGCGGCTCAGCCCGATCCATTGCGCAATCCGGCAGCGGTGGGGGCACTGGTCAATGTGCTCTGTTTCCAGAAGGGTAAACCGATTGTTGTGATGATGCCCTACGCCAACCGTCTGCGCGATGTAGCCGATTGGTTTGCCCAATTGTGGGCCGAAAGTCTGGGCAAGGCAGTAGACCGACAAGGCCAGCCGGCGCGGGTTGGCCAGACCCCGGTCAAAGCCCTGGGAGCCACCGACCAGCACTCGCAGGTGCAGCTCTACATGGAAGGCCCTTACGACAAATTGATCAACTTCATTGCCGTTGAACGCTACGCTGACGATGCTCCCATTCCAACTGCGTATGCCGATCTGGAAGGGGTGAGTTATCTTGGCGGGCATACAATGGCTGAGCTGATCCAGGCAGAGCAACAGGCGACGGCGATTGCCTTAAGCGAAGCCGGTCAACCCAACATGACGCATATCTTTCCGGAGATTAATGCCTTTACGCTGGGCCAGTTCTTTATGCTGATGGAGATGCAGACAGCCATCGCTGGCGAGCTGTACGACATCAATGCATTTGATCAGCCGGGTGTGGAGGCGGGGAAGATCAATACGTATGCCCTGCTTGGCCGGCGCGGCTTTGAGGAGCGGCGAGCGGCAATTGCAGCCCGGGCGCAGGAACTCGATCCGCGATGGGTAGTATAGACCGCTACGGCGATGGGGTGCGGCAGTGCCGCACCCCACTCCCTTTTCTGGCGTTGATCAGCCTGTGGCTTGTCGGATGATGCGCTGACAGTATGTCACAACCCTGACTATCGATGGAAACATGGTATGAAGAGATGGTTCCCGGCTCCGTTGTGGGTATCAGCAGCAGTATGCACCGTGATCGGCCTGATCGGGGGCAGCGCCTTCTGGTGGGCTTCACGTTCGTGGAGCATCTTCATCGCCGCATTCCTGTGGGCACTGATTGGAACAGCCGGAACGGTTATCGGTCGGAGCGCCGGCGAGCGCTTGCGCTACGGTGACTGGCGGCACGCCACCCGATTGGCGCTAGCGCAAACCATCACGCCAATGGGAGGGTTTCTGGCCGCAGCGCTCTTGACCGGCGCGCCGCTCAGCCTCGAACAGATCGGGTTGTTGGGCGGGATCGTGCTAGTGCTGACAGGGTTATTCTGGATTGGCCTCCCGCTGACATCGCCATTTCGCCAGCAGACCAATCGTTCTCGCAAATAACGCCAGCGCTCAATGCTATGACACAAACTCACCTGCCAGTTTATACCCTCGCCGAACTGATCGAACTGCGCGCTGCCTGGCGGGCTGCCGGCTTGAAGGTGGTAGTAACAAACGGGATTTTCGACCTGTTGCACATCGGTCACGTTCGTTATTTAACCGCCGCTCGAACGCTCGGTGATCGCCTGATTGTCGCCATCAACAGCGATGAATCGACCCGCAACTTGAAAGGCCCGCTACGACCAATCGTACCGGCAACCGAACGCGCAGCCATCATCGCCGCGCTGCGTTGTGTCGATGCCGTAACCATCTTTGCCGAACGCACCGCCGAGGCGGTGGTTGCGGCGCTGGCGCCTGATTTGTACGTCAAAGGGGGCGACTACGGTCGGGGAGCGACCATCGATGAGTCGCGTTTGCCCGAAGCGCGCGTGGCGCGAATGGCAGGCGGCGACGTGCAGTTGCTGGCGTTTCACGAAGGCCATGCCACGACGCGGTTGATCGAGCGGATTGTATCACGGTATGCGGGCGCGGCATCGGTTGGAAAAGGATCACCTGCCGGCGAAACTGAGTCGCAGTCACTCGACTAGCTGAGGCAGCATATGGTCTGGCATAGCAACAGGTATTGATCAGACTGCGGTGACCATGATCAGTGATCAGATGCCCGATAGGCTACCGGAAACGGACTATCGGGCAGAACGACTTTGTGAGGATCGGTTTTGGTCGAAATCTCACGCGCATAAGCGACAACCATCGCCATTATTGGCGCTGTGTCGGCGGTCGGAAAGAGACCGATTGCGCCGAATATTGCGCTTTGCCTCTGTTAGACGCGCTTGCCCCGCTCAAGCGTATTCCCCGCAATGAGCGAGCTGGCGATAACGACGATCATCGCAACCTTCATGCCCAACATTTGTTCACCCCCTGACAGTTAGAAAGAAAACTTTCTCTTCGTGAGAAAAAACACAATTTTATCTATTTTGTGTATCTTCTCACAAATAAACAAGCTCCGATCAGACTCTCTGCCCAACCAAATTTGTACTTTTTTTGCCCAGTATTTCTGTGCAGTGAGTGGGCAAAATATGGTATTATTGAAATCGGAGGTTTCAACCTTCGAGATAATTACCAATAGCGTACAAACTATCGAGGTTTTTGGAAGGAGCAATCAGCAATGCCCCGTCGACATGCCGCTCGTCTGGCCGAATCATTAGCTACCGGGCCAGACACTCTCGCAGAGACGCCTGCGAATATGATCGCAAATGCTGATCCCCTGGCGGTATTGCGCTATGAGCCGCTGCCCGATCTCGATCCCGAACAGGCGCGCCAGTTGCTATCGGCGCCGGTTGCCCAGCCTTCGGTTGAAGCAAAGAAAGTACCGGCCCGTCTCCGCCCAAAGACGACAAAGCATAAGGGGATTACGCGCATCGACCATCCGGCCAAGCGCACCTTTGGTTATTTCGTGCGGGTGACCTGGAATAAGCAGCGTCGCAGCAAGTTTTTCTCCGATTCGGTCTACGGTGATCGCCTGGCAGCGCTGGCGGCTGCCATTGAGTGGCGCAATGCGACCGAGCGTGAGCTGGGCAAGCCACGCACCGAGCGTCAGGTGATCGGCGTTTCGCGCACCAGCACCGGTATTGTTGGCGTGCGTCGCACGATTAAAGATGGCCGCGAAGTGTATGAGGCGACCTGGCGCGATGGTAATCGGATCCGCCGCACTTCCTATTCAATTGCCAAACACGGCGAACGTCGCGCGCTTGCCCTGGCCCGCCGCGCGCGCGAGAAGTATGAGCGGATGCGCCAGCGCACTCCAGCCGGCGATTAGCTTCGTCGCGTGTCTTTGTTGATTGCTTCAGTTGCCCCTGCTCATTTCCTCAGAGCAGGGGTTTTGTTTTGTACATTTAGCACAAAACGTGAGTCTATCTCCACGTGTTGCGAAAATGCAACCAATTTACTGGGTGAAAAGTCGCGATTTCGTCTTACAATAATGAACAAACGAGAGTCCACAGCGAGGAGACAGTTGTGCGTTCTGAGGTCGAGCTTGCAAACACCGCTCACGGAATTGGCGATGATGCCACCGTCAATGTTGGCAGCCGCCTGCGCGCGCTCCGTGAACAGCGCCGTATGTCGATCCGATCGCTGGCTGAGGCGAGCGGCCTGGCCGTTAATACGCTCAGCTTGATCGAAAATGGACGTACCTCACCGAGTGTCAGCACGCTGCAACGTCTGGCGATGACGTTACAAGTGCCGATCAGCGCCTTCTTTACGCCTGAAGCGCCGCAACAACCGGTGGTTTTTACGCCTGCCGGTCAGGCAGCCGCCAGTGTCTTTTCCCACGGCACTCTCGCCGACCTTGGCCCTGGCCTGGTGAATCGCGTGCTCGAACCGCTTTTGCTCACACTTGACCCCGGTTCTGGCAGCGGCCCTGAGCCGATCATCCATACCGGTCAAGAGTTCGTGTTTGGGTTGAACGGACAGATCTGTTATACCGTCGCCAACCAGACCTACACCATCGGCCCCGGCGATAGCCTGCTCTTCGAGGCCAGATTGCCGCACCGCTGGCACAATCCCGGTCAGACCCCAGCCCAGGCCCTGCTCGTGTTGTGTCCGCTTGAATTGCCTCGCAGCGCCCTTGAGCGCCACGGTCGTTTCTAATTAAAAGGAGTTGGTAGTATGCAAATCCGAACGTTGCATCTCAGCGAGGATGGGGTAAGCCGCGCCGATGACAACATCACTCTCGTTCGTCACGCGCCCGGCCAGATCTCACTTGGTGATCGAGAGGTGCTGGCTATTCGCCCGCTCGACCGTTGCACGCTGGCGCTAGAACTTCTTGGCGAAACCCGTTACATGGCTTCCGCTGACTACTGGCATGCCCTTTACGGCGCGCGTCAGGTAGCTGCGCGCGAAGCCGGTTGTTTGCTCGGCCATCTCGATAGCCTTGCGATTGCCGCCAGACAGGCTTTAGCCGCTTTCGCCGACCTCGATCAGCTTCCCCCAGAAGCCCGGCTGGCGATTGACCATCTGCGCACTGCCCTTGATGATTTGAAGACGACAATGCCCCGTTAGGCGCGTAGAAGTGAAGAAAAAACGACAACCCGAATGAAGCGCGTTGCTTCATTCGGGTTATGGTTCGCTTGCGCGCAGGTGAACCTATTCCGGGATTAATGGCGGCGGCAAGAAACCTGATCCTTCCAGGTAGACTCGCCAAATCGCCAGTCCCGCCAGCAGGAAGAGTGCTACCAGGAAGCTGATCAGTGCCGGCCATCGCAACTGACTTGGGTGCCGCACTCGATTAGCCAGGCCGGTAAACGTAATGACCGGTATCATGATCGCAAAGGTCATGACCCCTGTGATCCCGATGACGCTGAATAAAACTAACGGCCAGGCCAGTATGGGTTGATCGGCGGCAATGGCCAGCGCCACCAATCCCTGCGCTCCGGCGATGACGATGAGATCGCGTCTATCCTCAATCGGGGCCTGATCGGTTAAGAGTAAATCAGGCGGGAGCAAGGTGTGATTGGCTATCAGCAAGAGACCTGTCGCCAGAGCAACGCCAAATCCTAATCCGGTTAATAAGCGTAACTCATCGCGCGGTTGGTAGACCGGTGTCAGCCCAAGCTCCGCTACGGTCGAGTTCAGGCCATCAATACCCATCAAGACGATAAGTCCGATCAATAGCAGACTTATCGGCAACGACGGCAATCGTCCTGCCCGCATTCGCCCCAACGCCGCTATGACTGCGAGCGTGACCATCAGCCCCAGGTAGATGCCACTGTCGCGGGCACACAGCGGAAATTGTACCCCTCCGCTTACGAGATTGTGAGTTTGCGCACAGATGCCATGTACTGCAAAGAAGAGTCGTCGCTCTAGATCGAGCATAGCGGCAATTGCCGGCAACCCTACCAGAGTGGCGACTATTCCAACTGCGTAGGCGATTTTAGACCATTTGACAGACCGTTGCGATATTGGTAACTTCATCGTGATGGCTGTTGCTTGCTCAATCCCGATACGCCTCAATTGAACTTGCGATCCTGCAAGACCGTTTAGCGTTCCACTTTGCGGTTTGTGTGTCGTCTTGTCGTCAACGACAATTATGACAACCAACTGTCTGACTGCCGCCTCTCACCCACCTAACCGGACAATCACTGCGCTAGCCTGCCCTCCTGCCACCGTCAGTCGCGCCACCGACAGCCCTGCTCCGCGCGGCGCGCCGGCTGTGCCCGGATTGAGGAAGAGGATGCCGTTGTGCAGTTCGCACAATGGCCGATGACTGTGACCAAAGATGTACACCTGCGGCAGCCGTCCATCAATCGCCCGAGGCAATGCTTGCATAAGATGACGCGGTTCCCCGCCGATATGGGTCAGATAGATCAAGACATCTTCCTGCTCGATCCAGCGTGTTGCCGGATGGGTACGGGCCAGCGGCGTGCCTTGATCGGTGTTGCCATGAATTGCCAGCACCGGCGCGACGGTTGCAAGTTGCGCCAGCACCGTTTCATGACCAATATCACCGGCATGCAGGATCAGTTCGACTCCGGTCAATGCCGGCAATACTGCCGGCGCCAGCCGCCCATGGGTGTCTGAAACAACGCCTATTTCCACCTGTTCACCTCAGACGTAGTTCCTCAACCAGTGCCGCAACCCCCTCCTCGATCCGGCAAAAGGCCTGATTGGCAGGCAGCGCGTACAGATCGGGAATCTGCCAGTAACGTATCCGATTTACCCACATCGGAAACCACTGTTGCATCATTGGCCGATGCTCGCTCTCATCGAGCGCAACCACCAGACTCGCCTGCTTCAACCCATCCTCGTTCAAGGCCAGAGGTGGACGAATCTCTCCTGGCACGGGAAGACCCTGCTGGTGCAACCGTTCCAGCACTCCCGGCCAGATTGCGCCCTGATTACTGGCCGAGAGCCGTAACCCTCGCGAATCGGCCCGCCAGCCCACTACACCCCTTGCATTGAAGAGCAGTTCGGCGTAGCGGCTACGGTAGTAGTTGCCGGTACAGATGAATAGAATAGTTCGCATCTGCGCTTCTTTCTTTTGCCGACCGTTCCGGCGGTCACGAATGCCGGCAACACCTCACCCACAACTTCTGCGCCCGGTGTGCCTGGTATTACAACTGATACCGCACATATGCTCGCTCACACGGCGGCCCATCGGTAGCATACAACGTTTTATCGGTCACATCCATGATGATCGAAGCCACAGTTTCGTAACGCTCATCCGGCGGATCTGCCGGATCGATATGAAAACAGATCGAGTAGGGGTATGATTCGTGATCGCGTAGCGCCATCTGGACACTGGCCAGCGACTGCGGACGCGCCGCCAGCAGATCACGCAACCGCGCCTGTCTCCACTGCGAATGTGGGTAGCGTTCAATCTGGCGCTCGACAACCCCCATTGCTGCCGGATCGTTGAAGTGATTGGCGTGAATCAGGCATTCATCAACGCAATAGCTCAACGCAATCGCATCTGGCGCCGCCTCAATATTCACCACCTGATCGGGCGCCTGCACGAGCAGAAAATTGGCCGAACCGGCTCGCTCCTCGGCGGTGATCACCGCTTTCGCTGCTGCCAGTGTCCGCGCGCGCAAGATTTCATAGCAGCGCACATGAAATGGTCGCCGCAGGCTTGACCAGTTATCATCCGCGCTGGATAAACCGTTAATCAGCAGTGCCAGGCCAGCCGAGTTCAAGCCGATCTTACCGCCGAAGATGCCCGCTTCTGTAAAGGCAAGCATGCGATGACCATCGCGTTCAACTGTTCGCGTGATTGCGCCACGCGCGCCAACGATCCAGTCCCAATTTTCGCCCACCAGCAAATGGTGTTCGCTCGTCGCGCCCGGCAACAGAGCAAAGGCGGTGCAGCCATCCGGCTTGCGCGCGACGCGATCATACTCGCGAAAATACTGGTAAAACAGTTCGTAGCGCACATTCAGTGCCGCAATTGCGGCCAGCTCGACCCCTGCCCCATCAGCAATACCGCGCATCCCCGCAGCATAGTCGGGGTTTTGTTCGACGATGACCGCAGCATAGCGCCGCGCCCGCCGCCATACTTCATCAATCGGCATGCGCAACTCTCGCTCGAAGCGCGCCGTGTAAATGCGCAGGTTGGCAGCAATTGCATCGCGCAATGCGCGCCCATGCTGCCAACCTTGCGTGTAAGCATCGCCTGTCAGCTCAATCAGTGGCCAGCCGTTCACGTCACCTCCTTGCCCTGTTCATTCCGACGCATAACGATCCATACTGGTCCGCGCCGAAAACCCAATCGTTGATTAATCTGCCACATCGGCAGGTTCACACTGTCATTGTCAGTCCGAATACCGGTCGCGCCGGCTGCCTGCGCATAGGCGATAGTGGCGAGTTTGAGCGCCAGCGCAATCCCGCGCCCGCGATAATCGCGATGCACCGCCGTAAACCCGACTTCCAGGTCGGTATCGTTATCGAGTATTTCTAGTGTGCTGATCCCGACAATCTCACCCTCTGCAATAGCAGCGAAGCTTCCTTCCCACAGTGCGCCATAGTCTGGCTGATAAAATTTTATCCAGCGCTCATAAGCTGGTATTTGTGTTGGAAATGCCGACGGTACATCGCATGACGTTTGTCGTTCAAATTCATACAGCTTCATCCAAAATGCAGGATCCTTGGTTGCCAGCTCGGCGAAACTACGCAGCTCAATCTGCTGCGCCTCCACCCGCTCAATTGCGCTGTGAAAAGGGGAAGGATCGAACGTTGCCAGCTCTAACCGCGATGTCCACCATCGTCGCGCTTCCCGAAACTGACGATGTTCGGCAAAGGTTCTCCCGGTGTGCCAATCCTCGCGGACTCTCAGCAACACATGCCGCGGCTGCAAAGCTTGCCAGGCCTGGTGTACATGTTGCCAGAGCGCAGTGCCCAAACCATAGCCGTGATAGACGGGATGCACGCAGATAAACGTTTCAATATAGTCTGGTTCGGCACACCATGTTAGCTGAAAGTATTCGGCATATCCAGCCGCTACACCATCAATTTCACCAATCACCCGGTAGAGCACCCGGCGAGAATCGCGCAGTTCATCGCGCACTCGCCACTCAGTCGCATTCAGTGGCGCATCTGGCGCCATGGCGCTGTAAACGGTCGCCATCACCTGATAATCCATCGCGCCAGCCTGAAAAGGACGCACAGTAATCATCATAAATCCCACCAGCCCACTATCTCAGATTACCATAACCAGATCAACCACATCTTTCACAAACTCGATCCACGCCGGCTGTTTGACAAACCCGAGCGCCTCGTTAATGCTCAACATCGGGCGATTGGTGGTCGCGTTGTAGGTACGCACTTCACGGTAGCCAGCAGCTTTTGCGAAGATCAGTGAATGAACCTTGAGCGCCAACGCCAATCCACGCCGTCGATAGTTCCGTCGCGTCGCTGTTATACCTGTCATCAACACATCAGCTTCAGCATGCTTCCAAAGCTGGCTCACTGCCGCAATTTCATTGCCATTCAACGCCAGGAAGTAGCCTTCTGGATAAAGCTTAGGGTTGTTGAAGACGCTCTGTTCCCAGGTAGCAAAGTCTGCCGGTGTGAACGGTTCGGGCTGCGGTACATCGACGCGCATCTCCATGATGGCTTCGTATAGAAGCCGACGCGCCGAATCGCCGCGCGCAAGCCATTCGCTCAGATTGCAGATGGTAAAACCCTGTGCCACAACACGCATCGGCGCATCCGCAAACGGCGTTGGATCGAAGGTTTGCAGATCGAGTCGCGACTCCCATGTGCGCATCTCTTCCCGAAAACCGCGCCGAGTCAAAAAGCGCTGACTGTGGGTCTGATCTTCGCGACAATTTGCGCGCACCTGCAACGGCTGATGCCGCTCGATCAATGCAGCCATGAGCGTATCGTAACAGTAGCGACCGATTCCGCGCCCTTGCCAGTTGGGATGCACGGCAAGGTTGATGAAAAACTTGCGTGGGTGAAACATCCATGGGACGTGAAAATATTCAGCAACCGCGACGACTTGCCGGTCTCTTTCGACCAGCCACCGTTCATTGACACAATGCGCCGGACGAGCGTGATCCCAATGGCGCGCCTCCTCTACCGTATCGCTGTTATCAGGAAAAGCTGCATTAGCGATTTCCACCAGCGCAGCATAATCGGCATCACTACCGGTAAATGGACGCATGCGAACCAGCTCAGCAACATTATTACCCATACCTATTGCTCCTTCAGGTCATGCTGCGCTCTGTCGTATCGTACCTGATTGCGCCAGATGCGCCATCAGCCTGGAGGCGCAATTGCTGCGCTACGGTGAAACGTGCTATGATCAGGCGCCACAATCAAATCTCGGTCGCATCAAGGAATCACTCTATGCCTGTGCGCGCTCTGCTATTCGATTTCGATGGCCTGATAGTTGACACTGAAACTCCAGCCCTTCAGAGCTGGCAAGAGATCTTTGCCGGGTACGGCGTCACTTTGAGCGTTCACGACTGGGCCGCCACCCTAGGCGCAAACGCCGGTTTCGATGCCCATGCCCACCTGGTAGAGCTGCTCCGTGAACGCGATCCGCAGTTGGCTGCCAACGTGAACGCGGCGCGGGCTACCATTCTCGCCCGTCGGCAAGCGCGTAAAGATGCGCTTAGCGCCAATCAATCACTCCTTCCTGGAGTCGCGGCGCTACTCGCCGAAGCGCGCGCCGCCGATCTACCCTGCGCCGTTGCCAGCAGCAGTAGTCGGAATTGGGTTGAGGGGTGGCTGCATCGGCTTGGTATCCGCGACTACTTCGCTACAGTAGTTACTGCCGACGACGTTGCCGCAACCAAACCGGCGCCCGATCTTTTTCTTACCGCCGCTGCTCGTCTCGGGTTAGCGCCCGCCGATTGCCTCGTGCTCGAAAACTCGCCCAACGGTATTCGCGCTGCCCGCGCTGCCGGTTGCCCGGTTGTCGCCATCCCTGGCGCAATATCAGGGCAGATACCGTTGCCGCCAGCCGACCTCGTTTTGCCAGATCTAACTCACACCAGTCTTGCCGCGTTGCGGGAGCTATTTGGGTAGCGCGCAGGTTACCCACACCGGCACACGTCCCGCCGCCGACAATGGCGCCGGCCCCATCACCATCACCACCATCACGGTGGCGCCGGACACCACCACATCACCACCATCGCGACGGTGCCGAACACCACCACCATCACGACGTAACCGGTAGGGGCGAAAAATTTTTCGCCCCTACCGGTTACGTCCCCGGCCACGCCCACGCCCCCCATCCCCATCCCCATCCCCGGCCACGCCCACGCCCACGCCCCCCATCCCCATCCCCGACCAC
>Ga0209721_1001934_pt1 | contig 14149 bp, 10 predicted proteins | sample TshhotsprinmetaG_FD_184139 | JGI IMG/M metagenome (GOLD analysis project Ga0209721, IMG submission 184139) | Hot spring microbial communities from South Africa to study Microbial Dark Matter (Phase II) - Tshipise hot spring metaG (SPAdes)... | ecosystem: Environmental > Aquatic > Thermal springs... | reverse complement strand
AGGAAATCCTGGTGCGGGGAAAAGTGGTCACCGAAGTGGTGGCACCGCGAGCCGTTGCGCCTTCGGACCTCTTCGAAGTGGTGTTCACCCTCTTCTCCCAGTCAGAACAAACCGAAAACGTGACCGTGAATCTGGCCACAAACGGACTCCTCTCTCTCGAAGGACCCCCAGAGTTGCACGTCGAAATCCCCAAAGGAGGGAAGAGTACCCACCGTTTCTTTGTCCGCGCTCAAGAATTATTGGGAGAGGGGATGATCACCATCACTACTCACTCTCTTGAGGGAGAACGAGTGGATCGGGTCTCGGTAATGGTAAGACCCATCACCCCTCGGGTGACCTTCTCCGGTGGGGGATCGATATCACCATCGGAACGGATGCAGATCAATATTCCCGGGGAATGGCTTCCCCACAGTGTCCAAGGATACCTCCTCTTCTCTACCTCTCCTCGGATCGATCTCACGCGTTTGGCTACCTTCCTCTTTGAGTATCCTTACGGGTGCTTAGAACAAACGGTTTCCTCGGCCTGGGTTCTCTTGCTCCTCCCCGATCTTTTGCGCGATGTGGATCCCCTTCTTGCCCAAGAAGAAGAGGTACAAAAAGCCATGCGCAGGCGAATCGTGCGCATTCTCTCTATGCAAACCTATGAAGGAGGTTTTGCCGCCTGGCCGGGAGATTCCTTCGTCCGGTACTGGGACGCGGTATACGCTACCCACTTCCTGTACTGTGCCGAAGAGGCAGGATGGGGTATCCCCCCAAGTACCCTCTATGCCGCGCGGGATTTCCTTCTCTCACTCCTCACTTTGGAGCCTTACTCTTCGGAAGAAGCGACCTTGCGTAGCCTCTACTCTACCCAAGCGTATGCAGCCTATGTCCTCGCCTCAAGCGGAGAAACACCACTTGCCTGGATGGAACATCTCCGTGAGCAAACCGAGTTTCTCTCCGATTCGGGGACTCTCTTCCTCGCCTTGGCCTATCTCCACGCCGGTCAGAAAGATGTGGCTCTGGAGCTTGCCGGAGGATACCTTCCTTCCCTGGAAGAGGCACCCCAAACCGGGGACATTTACGAATCTCCGTTGCGCAAAATGGCGTTATCGCTCCTCTTCCATGTGCGCTTCGATCCGACCTCAGGGGAGGCAACGGTACTCGCGAATAAATTGCGGGACCTTCTCCACCGAACCAAGGACCTCTCCACCCAAGAGAGCGCCTTCGTGGTGATGGCGCTCAACGAGTACTTCGCCACCCAGAAATCGGCTCCTTACCTTACCTTCACCATCTACGATTTAGGAGGAAAAGAGCTGTACCACTTCGTGAACCAGGAAAAGGTGATTTTACCGTTAGAAAAAATCCCTTTTTCTCTACAAGTGGAAAATCAAGTTTCGGGAAAGATCTTCTACCTGTTGAGCGCAAGCGGTGTTCCTCTCACTCCTCCCAAACCCTGGGCCCAGGGGATGAGCGTAGAACGAATATACCTTGACGCCAACGACAAGCCCCTGGAGTCTCTCACCGTTACCCGCGGAGAGTTGGTGAAAGTACTCTTGCGGGTTCGTTCCGGGCAAGTCTTAGAAAACGTGGTGATCGTGGACCTCATCCCGGGAGGATTGGAAATCGAAAATCCCCGCCTGAGCACAAGCTATACTTCCCCCCAAGACCTTCCCGCGTTTCAACCTTCTTCGCTCCATGTAGAAATGCGCGATGATCGTCTGATCCTCTTTGTCCCCTTCCTCGATCATGAGTTCGAATACCAGTACACGGCTCGAGCAGTCACGGCGGGAGAGTTTGCTCTCCCCCAAATCAAGGCCGAATGTATGTACAATCCGGCTATCTCCAGTTTGCAAGGAGAAGGGAAACTGGTAGTGAAGAGAGAGGAAACGACGTGGGGTAAAAGGTAAAAGGGTGAAGAGGTGGCACTTAGGGTTACTCTTTCTCATCGTGCCACCTCTCTTTTTCCTCTCCCTTTGGGAGAGGGTTACTCCTCACCTTGAGTCATTTCTCGTCTATCCCCACTCCCGGGCGATCTACGATCGAGAGGGGAAACTCTTACGGGTCTTTCTCTCTTCGGACGAAGAGTGGTGTCTCCCCATTTCCCTCCCAGAAATGGGGAAGTGGCTCCCTCTCCTTGCAGTGGAGATTGAAGATCGCCGCTTTTTTCGCCATCCGGGAGTGGACGGTTTCGCGCTCCTCCGCGCCCTGTGGCAAAACCTGAAAGCCCGTCGCGTTGTTTCCGGAGCCTCCACCATCACCACCCAGCTCGTCCGCTTGACCCAGCCTGGGAAGAGAACTTTGGGGCAGAAGATGAGGGAAATGCTCATTTCCCTCAAGCTTGAAACCATGCTCAGTAAGGAAACCATCCTTGAAAGCTATCTCAACCGGGTACCCTTAGGAGGCAATATTCGCGGGGTGGAGGCTGCAGCCCTCTTTTACTTTGGGAAGAAAGCCCAATCCCTCTCCTTGGGCGAAGCGGCGCTCCTTGTGGGTATGCTCCCCGAACCGGAACGACTCCGACCGGACAAAAATCCCGAGCGGGCAAGAGAAAAACGTGCCCTCCTCTTACAACTCCTCCGCAAGAGAGGGATCATCACCCCTACCCAATACGCCATTGCGGTCAACGAACCCCTCCCTGGCAACGCCTTTGGATTTCCCCAATACGCCTATCACGCTACCGAAATTCTCGCTTCCTCTTCTTCCTTGGCATCCCTCTCCTCCACCCTCTCCTTAGAACTGCAAACCTGGTTAGAAAAGGCGGTAAAAGAGTCTCTCCAGCCCCTCCCCCGGGAGATCATCGCCTGTGGCTTGGTGGTGGAAAATGCTACCGGACACATCCTCGCCTACGTGGGTAACGGTCGTTTCTTAGACAATAGAGATAACTGGGTGGACTGTGCCCAAGCACCCCGTTCTCCTGGGTCGGCCCTTAAGCCTTTTGTGTACGCTTTAGCCTTCGAACAAGGTCTCCTCACCCCTTCTTCGCTCCTCGCCGACACCCCCTTAGGGTTAGGGGGACACGTCCCGCGCAATTTTGACGAACGCTACCGGGGACCGGTGAGTTGCCGGCTCGCCTTAGCCCACTCCCTCAACGTGCCCGCCGCGCGAGTGATGCGTGCCGTGCGCCCTTCTCTCTTTCTCGCCACCCTGAGGCAACTCGGTTTTGCCCATCTCGATCGGGAGGCGAGTTTCTACGGCGACTCCCTCATTCTCGGAGGATGTGAAGTAACCGCGCTCGAAATGGCTCAGGCCTACACCGCCTTAGCCCGTCTTGGAGAAGGTGTGGAACTCAGTCTTTCGCAAGACGCAGTTCCTCCGCGGAAAAGGGTTTTCTCTCCCGGTGCTACTTACCTCATCGCCGACATTTTGGCGGATCGGACTCGTTTCGCTCCTCTCTACCAAAGGAAGGAGGGTTCTCTCCCTCTTTTTGCCTTCAAAACGGGGACCTCTTACGGACTGCGCGACGCCTGGACCGTAGCTTACAACCCCCAATACACCGTGGTGGTCTGGTATGGCGACCCTACGGGGAAACCCCACCAGGAATTGGTAGGCTTGCAAACCGCCACGCCTCTCGCGGCAAAAATTATGAAGAAGCTCACTCGCGGTGCCTCCCCTTGGTATGAAGAGCCACCGGACATCGAATGGCGAGAAGTCTGTGCCCTCTCGGGAAAACTCCCCTCCCCCTTCTGCCCCCATCGCATGAAGGCGCCCTTCTTAAAAGGGATTTCTCCTCTTGCGATCTGCGATCTCCATCAACTCGTAAACGGTCAAGTAGTGACCGTTTGGCCACGAGAACTCGCTCCCTTCCTGGAAGGGCAAAAATCGCTTCCTCCTTCCTCTCCCCTTACCCCCTCTTTCCTCTCCATCGTCTCCCCGGTGCACGGGAAACGCTACCTCCCCAACCCCCTTACCAACAACCTGCGCCTCCCTCTCAAGGCGGAAACGAAAGAAGAAGTCTACTGGTTCGTGGACGGGGAATTCGTGGGGAAGAGCCAACCAGGGCAAGCCTTTTTTACCACCCTCTCCCTTGGAACCCACACCATCGTGGCCTCCTCCCTCCATGGGGCAACCGCCCAGGTGACTATCGAGGTAGGATACCCTGCTTATGCCCTGCAAGATGCTTTTGGCTCAGAGCTCCGCTGAGCTTTTTGAACCAATCTCTCAATCAAAAACTTTTGCAAGGTAGAGTAAAGGATCCCCCTCCTCAAAGGAACCGCTACCAGGATCGCCCTGGAGAAAGCGGTTTTTGTCTCTTTTGAAGCCGAGGTCATGGCGAAACAAGGAGAGAACATCTCAACACCAAAAACGAAAGAGGTGCTCCAAAAAACCTTTTTTGCTCTGGAGGAGAGCTTAGAAAGAACCAAAAGATCACGCCCAATACCTCACGGGTTCAACGCCTATTAAGTTGATTATTGGGAGAGAGCGTGTTTAAATAGACACAGGTACCCAAAACACTCATCTTCGGAGGGAAATGGATTATGGATTGGACTTATAGAGAAATCCACCGGCAACCCCAGACTTTTCGTGAGACTCTTCACGCTCTTAACGCGGAGAAAAATCGTTTCTTCTCCTTCCTTGAAGAATCGTTTGACGAGTTCATCTTCACTGGATGCGGCACCTCCTATAACCTCTCTCTCACCGCCGCGCACCTATGGCAAAGCATCGCCTACATTCCGGCCCGGGGGGTGCCGGCTTCAGAAGTGTTCCTCTTTCCTCAAGGCATTCTCCTCCCCGCGCGGCGCTACCTCTTTTTCGCCATTTCCCGCTCGGGGGAAACCACGGAAACGGTGAAGGCTCTCGAGTTTTTTGCCTCTTCCTGCACGGGAAAAACGGTAGGAGTTACCTGTGAACCGCATTCTACCCTGGCGCAGAGAGCGGAATCCGCGCTCGTCTTCCCTTCCGCCCACGAGGAGAGTGTAGTGATGACCCAGTCTTTCTCCACCATGCTCTTAGGACTCCTCTTCGGAGCCCTTACCTCCCAAAAACGGGAGGCAATTCTCTCCCCCCTCCCTGAGATGGTGGAACGGTCTCTCCTCCACGAAGAAAAAACGGTACAAGACCTTGCCTCTTCCTCTCATTTCCATAAGTTCATCTTCTTAGGGAATGGTCCCTATTACGGTATCGCCTGGGAGGGCTCCCTCAAGTTGAAAGAAATGAGTCTCGCTCCTACCGAAACCTTCCACTTCTTAGAATTCCGTCACGGTCCCAAATCGATCGTTGACGAGCACACTCTGATCGTTGCCCTCACCTCTTCCTCTGCCTTCTCGTACGAAAAAGAGGTGCTGCAAGAGATGGTTGGCCTCGGTGCGAGCATTTTCCACTTGGGGGCTCAATCTCTTTCTCTTCCTCGCACCACGGAAATCCTCTTCGGGGAAGCAGGAAAAGAAGACCCCCTTCGCCTGATTCTGGATGTGGTTTTCCTCCAGCTCCTTGGGTATTTCCGGGCCAAACACCAGGGCCTCAATCCCGATGAACCGCGTCACCTCACCAAAGTGGTGAAACTGTGAAAAGGATTTCCGGAAACATCGTTACCCCCCAAGGCGTGATCGAGGAGGGATTTGTTGACTTTGAAGGAGAAAGAATCCTCGCCGTCGGAAAGGAAGCGGATTTTCCCTCCTTCTCCGGAGAACTGCACCGTTTTCCGGGACAGGTGGTCTTTCCCGGGCTCATCGACCTCCACCTCCACGGATGGCAGGGCTACGATGTCACCGAACACCAAAGCCAGGGAGTGAGGGCGTTGAGTAAACTCCTTCCCTCCCTGGGAGTGACGGGGTTTCTCCCTACCACTCTCACCACCTCCTGGGAAAATCTCCTCCACCTCCTCAGGGAAGTAGCCGAGGTGAAAGCTCCCGCCAAAGGAGCACGCATTCTCGGCCTCCATCTCGAAGGTCCCTATCTCTCCCCCCATCGGGCAGGAGCCCACGAACTCCGTTTCTTACGCTTACCTACCCCCAAGGAAATCCGTTTCCTCCTCTCTTATGGCGGAGGATGCATTAAGCGTCTGACTATTGCCCCCGAGCTTGAGGGAGCACTGGAGAGCATAGCATATCTTGCCCACCAAGGGGTTCTCGTTTCGCTGGGGCACAGCAAAGCCTCTTACCGCGAAGCTCAGGAAGCATTCCTGCGCGGCGCCCGCCTCGTCACGCACCTCTTCAACGGGATGGACCCCCTTCACCATCGCCAACCTAATCTCCTCGCCTTCGCTCTCGACGAGCGAGAAATATATGCGGAAATCATCGCCGATACCGTTCACGTGAGGGAGGAGATACTGCGCATTGCCCTCTCCTGTAAAGGTCTTCACCACCTCTTTCCGGTGAGCGATGCCATCAAAGTGGGTGGACTTCCCGATGGGGTTTACCCTTATTCCCCGGAACCCGTGGTGCTTGCAGAGGGAAAAGTGGTGCTTGCGAAAAGCCGGATGCTTGCCGGAAGCGTGTGTCCCCTCTCTCAGGTACTTTTCCATCTCCGAGAAACTACCTCTCTCTCCCTGCAAGAACTCGCTTGGATGGGGAGCACCATCCCCGCTAAGCTCTTGGGAATAGACCAGCACTTGGGAAGCATCGCGGTGGGGAAAATTGCTGATTTTGTGATCTTCGACTCCTCTTTCAGGGTACAAGGGGTATTCATAAGCGGAGAGAGGGTCCGATGAGGATTAGCGGTCTCCTTTCTTGCACCTCTTTCGCGCGTACATTGCTTGATCGGCAAACTCGATAAGCGCATCGAGTGTTTCGGCATCTTCGGGGAAAGAGGCAATTCCACTCGAAAAAGAGAGAGAGATCACTTCCTCCCCTTCTTCAAGGAAGAAAGAGGTTTCCTCTAAGCGCAGGCGGAATTCCTCTGCCCGGGTACGGGGAGTCTCCGGGAGCAACACCACAAATTCATCTCCCCCCAAACGGAAGAGAATATCACTCTGGCGAAGATTCTGACGCAAATGCTGCGCGAAGAGGTAGAGGATTTTATCCCCGAAGCGGTGTCCGAAGCGGTCATTTACGCTCTTAAAGTCATTGAGGTCGAGGAAAAGGAGACTCAAGGGCTTCCCATAGCGACGGGCTATGGCAAGCATTTCCTCTCCCTGCAGGCGAAAGGCGCGGGAATTGAGGGTTTCGGTGAGGACATCGTGCGAGGAGAGCCAAAAGAGTTCTTCCTCGGTCTTCCGGCGGTAAAAGACGAGTTCAAGCATTTGGGCAACGATCTGCGCCCTTTGCAGGTAAAGATCGAAATCGTTCTTTTCTTTTCCCACCAGGAAGAAAAAACCCATAAAACCGTGTAGAGGAAAGACGGGGAGCACTAACGCCGGAGGAGTCCCTTTCTCGGGAAAGAGAGAAAGGGTGTGATCGTCATATCGTATCTCGCCTACAAAAACACTGCGACTCAAAAAGCTCTCCCCAAAAACGGTCATCCTATGCCCCCTACGCTCCCGGGATCCGATATATCCCTTGACCACAAGCTGCGTGTTCTCCTTTTTCTCTACATAGCCCACTTCTTGAGCGGAGAAAAGCTCTTGGAGCATGCGCAAAATCTTTCCGAGGAGCTCCTCATCCGAGCCATGATGTTCCCGCAGCGCCCCATAAATGAGGGCAAGGAGCTCTCCATGGAAATCATACTCGCTCTCGAGCATCTTCCGATAGTGAACCTCTTCGGTAATATCTACCCCGGAAATGGCTATTTCTGTCTCTTTCTCTTTGTCGTGGAACAGGCTATGATTCAAACGGAGGAGCCGATTCCCGCAAGGAGTGAGGAACTCTACCACCCGTTCCTCGGAGAGGAGCGTCTTTCCGGCGAGGAGACGACGGAAAACTTGGGTCACTCTCTCCCTTTCTCGGGCGGAAAGGAAGTCGCGAAGGTCTTTCCCTATAAGCTCACGCCGTTTTTTCCCCAACAGTCGACTCCCCATGGCATTGATGTGACGAATTTTTCCTCGTGCGTCCAAGACCACCAGGATATCTTGCACCGCGTCTAAGTACTTCCGCAAACGGCGGATCTCCCCGTGGAGAAAAGTTCGCACCAAGCGGTGGCGAGTAGCGTCTTCCAGGGTAAAGGCGAGAAATTCATCTCTGGGAGAGAAAAGCGGGCGAACCCTGACTATTCTCTGCGAGCCGTCTTTCGCCACTACCGGAAGGAGAAAGGTTCGTGGACGTCGTTTCAAATTGCGAGCCCATGTCTCAAAACGAGAGCGGGCGGTTTCTCTCTCCTCAAGAGGGAGGAAATCCCAGAAGGGACGGTAACGGAGCTCCTCGCGAGAGTATCCAAAGAGGTCTTCCAGAGTCCTATTTATTGAGAGAATGCGTCCCTCTCCATCGATAGAGAGGTAAGGGAATTCTCCTCTCCCTTTCCTCTCCTCTTCCCGAAAACCCCACAAGCAGAGCATTCCTCCTATCCCCAAAAGAACCCCGTGCGCTACCCTCCACCACCACGAGGAGAGGGAGTAAAAAGACCACGCGAAGAGAAAGAGAAGGTGAATCCCCAAGAAAGAGAGACCGAGAAAGAAGAGAAACTTTTTTCGTAGCACTTTCGCCCCTCCTCCCCTTTACTCCTCTCCTTTACTCCTCTCCTTTACTCCTCCCCTCACATTAATAACATAACCAATGGTTACCGTTTCTCGTAAGGCTTATAATCCGAAGGTGGGATGGCCTTACCTACCAATCCCGATAATACCAAGATGGTAACTACATAAGGGAAGAGGAGGATGATCTGGGCAGGAAGAATCCCCAAGGCTTGTAAACGCATCTGCAGAGCATCGGTGAAGCCAAAGAGCAAGCTGGCTAAAAAACACCCCAAGGGAGTCCACTTCCCGAAAATCATGGCTGCCAAACCCATAAAGCCTCGTCCACTGGTCATACCCCAGGCGAAGAAATTGAGGTGAGCCAAAGAGAGGAATACCCCTCCGAGACTGGTAATGGCCGAACCCACCACTACAAAAACTATTTTATAACCATGAACATTGATGCCCGCCGCATCCGCCGACTGAGGGCTTTCCCCCACTGCCCGTATGCGCAAACCCCAATGGGTAGAGAAGAGAAAGAGGTGGGAGAGAAAGATCAAGAGAAAAGCAAGATACACGAAAACGGTGTTTTCCCCCAGCACTCTTTCCAGGGCAGGAATACGGAGGAGAGGAAGTCCCACCACGCTCTCCGAAGCTCCCCGTGACCCCCAAATGCGTTGACACATAAAAGCACTAAAACCCAGGCCAAAGACATTTACTCCCGTGCCGACCACAATTTGATTCCCATAGTATTTCACGGTGAGGAAGGCGATGACTAATCCCCACCCTACTCCGGAGAGGACCCCTAAGAGCAATCCGATCCACGGGTTACCGCTCAAATAGGTAGCGAAAACGGCAAAAAAGGCGGAGTTGAGCATAATTCCCTCAAGACCGATATTGACGATTCCCACCCGTTCACAGAACATTCCTCCCAAGGCGGCAAAAAGGACCGGCATCGACATACGAACCGTGGCCTGAAAAAGACTCAAGTTCAGGATCGAGAACAAAGACACCTTACTCCTTCCTCCGTAAAAACACCAAACGAATGAAGCGAGGCGCAGCAATGAACACGATCACCAGAGCCTGAATGATGAGGGAGAGGTCGAGAGGAACCTTGGTCACTCGAGTCATGGTCATCCCTCCGGCACGCAGTAAACCGAAGAGGAGGGAGGCGAAAACACAACCAAAAGGATGAAGCCGCCCTACCAAACTCACCGCGATTCCATCCCATCCATATCCAGGCGAGAATCCGTCCACGAATTTCCCGTGGACTCCCAGTACTTCACCTGCCCCTCCAATTCCAGCAACAAAGCCACTCAAGAGAAACGCCAAAATCTGGTGCGAAGCGATGGGAATCCCCCGGTTGGAGGCAGCCTCAGGATTCAATCCTACCGCGCGGATTTGAAACCCCAAGTAAGTCCGAAAGAGGAAGTAAAACACGAAAAAAGCGAAGGCAAGGGCCACCACAAAAGTGAAGGAGAGTTGAGTAGGAGGCAAGATTTTGGGCAAGAGGGCGCTACGCTCTACCGGATGAGTCTGCGCCACCCACCCGGGCGCCTTGCAGGGGTAATTCACCAGGTAACTGGTGAAGTAAGAGGCGATGTAGCTCATCATCATGGTGGTGATCACCTCATGGGCTCCAAAACGAGCCTTGAGCCAAGCAGGGAAAAGAGCCCATAAGGCTCCTCCACCTCCCCCGGCAAGGAGAGCGCACAAAAGATGCACCGGGAAGGGGAGCACCTTGATCGAGGTTCCCGCCAAAGCTGCTACCAAAGCCCCCATGAGGAATTGTCCCTCGACACCGATATTGAAAATACCCGCTCGGAAAGAGACGAGAAAAGAGAGCGCGGTGAAGAGAATCGGGGTAGCCTGGGTGAGGGTCTGCCCAAAAGCATTACGACTCCCAAAGGCTCCGCGGAAAAGTGCTCGCAGGGCTTGGCCTGGAGGATATCCGGTGAAAAGGAGCACTAAAGACCCTAAGAGGAAGGCAATGAGAATAGCCACGATTTCGGAAAGAAAGGGAAAGGAAAGGCATTTTCGCCAACTATCCCTGAGCGACAAGGCTTTTTCCTCCCATGAGGAGCCCAAATTGGTATTCATCGCTTTGGGGAGCCAACTCCCCGATAATTCTCCCCTCGTAGAGCACGAGCACCCGGTCACTCAAGGCCCGAATCTCGTCAAGATCAGCAGAAATCAAGATCACACCCTTCCCTTCCTTCCGCAAATCGAGGAGCTTGCGATGGACGTACTCAGTAGCAGCAACGTCTAATCCCCGAGTCGGTTGACAGGCCACGAGCAGGGAAACCGGGCGAGAGAGCTCACGAGCCAAAACCACCTTTTGCTGATTTCCTCCACTCAAAATGCGCACCGGCACGTCCACCCCGGGGGTAGCAATCTCAAACTCTCCTACCCGTGAAAGAGCAAAGCGACGCAAGAGAGGGAGGTCTATAGTCCACCGTCCCCGACGTATGGGAGGTTCGTCCTCAAAACCCAAGAGGAGATTCTCGGTAACGGTAAAATCCAACACCGTTCCTCGGCGATGGCGATCTTCGGGAATATGGGCGAGGCCTTTTTTGATTCGCTCCTTGGGAGAAGCAAAGGTAATATCCTCTCCCCGGAGAGAGATCTTCCCCTGACGAACCTTTCGCAAACCGACCAGCACCTCGGCAAGCTCGGTCTGTCCGTTCCCCTCCACGCCGGCCACACCCACGATTTCACCATTGTGCACCACGAAGTTCAAGCCGTGGAGGGCCTTGCCCCGTTCAGGGAGAGTAGAAACATGCTCTACCGCCAAAACTACCGTTTCTTTCGGCTTCTCCTCGCCTCGCTTGGGAGAAAAAACCTTTCTCCCCACCATCATCTCGGCGAGTTTCTCTTCGCTGGCGTCGGCGATCACTATGGTTCCCACTTTCCTCCCTCGACGGAGTACTGTTACCCGATCGCAGAGGGCAAAAACCTCTCTCAGTTTATGAGAAATGAAAATAATGGTTTTCCCTCCCTCTTTGAGACGGAGCAAGTAGGCAATGAGCTGATCCACCTCTTGGGGGGTGAGCACCGTGGTCGGCTCGTCAAAAATGAGGAGCGAAGCTCCCCGGTAGAGCATTTTGAGGATCTCTACCCGCTGCTGGAGACCGATGGGTAGCTCCCCCGTCCAGGCATGTAAATCGAGTTGTAAACCAGTCTCCCGACACAGAGCCTCAATGCGACGGAAAGCTTCCCTCCGAGCAAGGAAAACCCCCCGTCGCGGTTCCTCTCCTAAAACAATGTTTTCCCATACCCGAAGATGAGGAACTACAGTGAGGTGCTGGTGGACCATGCCAACTCCGCAACGAATGGCCGAAGCGGGACTCACCATGTGTACTTCACGTCCGCGAAGGAAAATCCTCCCCTCGTCGGGGCGGTACAGGCTATAGATGGTACTCATGAGCACTGACTTCCCCGCCCCGTTTTCCCCTAAGAGACCGTGAATTTCTCCCTCTTCAATTTCTAAATCGATATGGTCATTAGCTAAAACACCGGGGAAGCTCTTGGTTAATCCCCGAACTTCGAGTAGGGGGGGCATATTCTCTCTTGTCTATTGAAACTCGGGAGGACGAGGAACGACGATCTCCTCTCGGGTGATTTTCTCTTTCGCTTCCTTGACTCGCTCGAGCACCTGGGCAGGAATTTCTATGGAATGGGTAAACTGGAATTTTTCCTCCCACAAAGGTTCTTCCTCGGGGAGTCGGCAATTTCCTACCCATCCTTCGGAAACTCCTTTTTCCATCACTCCACCCTGGAAGGTACCGGTAAAGGCTGCTTTTATGGTTTCATAAACGGCCACGTCCACTCTCTTCGTCATACTGGCAAAAATATGCTTCCCCTCTCCAAGGTAACACTGACAGGCATCGACACCCATGGCGTACACCCCTCGCTCTTTGGCTGCTTCCAAGGCACCGAGGCCACTTTTTCCGGCGGCCGCCCAAATCACGTCACATCCCGCATCGATGAGCGAAAGTGCCAATTCCTTCCCCTTGGTGGGATCTGCCCAACCACCCACATATACGGTAGGAAGGACGGTGGCTCCGGTATTCGCCCATTTCACTCCTTCTTCAAAGCCGATGAAGAAATCTCGGATGAGGGGAATATCCATACCTCCTACAATACCAATCTTTTTACTTTGGGTCATGTACGCTGCGATTACCCCCAAAAGAAACCCACCCTCATTGGCTTTAAAGAGGAGTGAGGCCACATTGGGCTGATTGACTACCATATCCACAATGGCAAACTTCTGGTTGGGAAACTCTTGGGCGATTTTGTTCAGGGCATCGGCCTGGTCGAAACCAACACAGACGATGATTTCATACTCTCCCGAGGAAGCAAAATCACGCTGATAGCCCTCGTATTCGGCAATCGCCTTGGGTTCTACGTAATCAAGCTCAACTCCTAACTCCTCTTTGGCCTTCAGCGCTCCCGCGTAGGAGATATCGTTGAAGGACTTATCTCCCAATCCTCCGGTCGCCAAAATGAGCCCGATCCGTGACGCTCCTTCGGCAAAAGCAAAAGAAAAAAGAAGGAAGAGTAAAAGAACTGCTATCCCCAACCCCCGAGAAATCACACGCATGCTTGTCCCTCCCTCGTCTTTTTTGTTCATTGTATCGCTCTCTCCTTGAAAACTCAAGAGAACCGTTGTCCTTTTGGGAAAGGGGGTCAATCTCCCCTCAAGGAAGGCCGAAGACTCTCTTTGGCCTCGGTGGGGAATATTCCCCGTTTTCTCCGGTTGGAATGGAAATTGCTCTTACCAAAAAAAGAAGAAAGGGGATAACCATGTCAGCCACCTTCTCGGCAAAATCGGTAAAATTCCTCTTCTCTCTCCTCAGTTTCTCGATGTTCGTTTTCCCTCTCTTTGCCTCCGAAATCGGAGAGACCATTCCCCCTTTTACGGTTACTGCAGCTACAGGAGAGGAACTCTCCGCCGAAGACCTCCTTGGCTCGATAAGCGTTATTTTCTACGATACGAGACACACCGCCCACCTCAATAACCATTTGAAACACCACTTGGCAAGCTACCGGGATGAACATCTCCCCCTCTTAGAAAAAATGCACATCATCCAGATCATCGATGCCTCAAGTGCCAATTTCCTCACCCGCTCGATCTGGAAGCGCAAACTGCGCGAGCAGTCCCGAAAATATGGAGTGACCATCTATGCCGATTGGAAGGGCGAACTGCGCGACACCCTTGGCTTGAGCAAGAAGAAGAGTAACATTGTGGTCGTTGATCCGCGAGGAAGAATACGCTTTATCCATCAAGGAAATCCTCAAGGAAGAGAACGAGAGCTCTTGTTCGAGCTCCTCCTCGTCTTAGGAAAAGAAGAGGGATGAGGGGGTGGCTTCGCCACCCCACAAGTTCTCAAGCAGGAAAAACTCTCTCTGGAGGCCTCATCGAGCCATTGTTACCAATTTCTATGAGGATGCCATAGAATTTTTCGGTGTCGAGATAATAGTGCTCATCTTCGTCGAACTTACCGCTTTGAATGACCTCGATACCCTTCGCCTTGAATTCTTCAACTTTCTTCTGGGGCAGTGTATCGTATTTTGGGTAGACATCCGAATAGAAGAAGAAAAAAAAGACCTCCTGATCGGTAAAATGGAAGGCCAAAACCTGAAACCACCAATTACCCAGGAGGCGGTGTCACGAGATTGAAAAGC
>Ga0209721_1001933_pt1 | contig 14155 bp, 10 predicted proteins | sample TshhotsprinmetaG_FD_184139 | JGI IMG/M metagenome (GOLD analysis project Ga0209721, IMG submission 184139) | Hot spring microbial communities from South Africa to study Microbial Dark Matter (Phase II) - Tshipise hot spring metaG (SPAdes)... | ecosystem: Environmental > Aquatic > Thermal springs... | reverse complement strand
CGCGCCTGCGTGCACGTGGCCTGACACCGCTGCAGGTGCTTGACGGAGCTGACCGGGCCGCGCCGGGCGGTACCGTCTTGACCTCCGGGCGTCCCCTGTCACGTGCGCGCCTGGCCAGTTGGACCCGGCAGCTGGCCTCGCTGGTGGCCGCCGGCCTTCCGCTGGAGCGGGCCCTCGGCAGCCTGGTCGACAACGCCGACAGCGAACGGGAACGGGTGCTCCTTCAGCAGTTGCGCGCCGAGGTCAACGCCGGCAGCCCGCTGGCCACCGCGCTGGCCATCGAACCGGCGGTCTTCGACGACAGCTACCGCGCCGTCGTGGCGGCTGGTGAAACCAGCGGTCGACTGGGAGCCGTGCTGCAGCAGCTGGCCGACGAGCGGGAAGCTGCAGAGGCGCTGCGCCAGCGTATCTTCTCAGCCGCGCTCTACCCGGCCATCGTCACTGTGTTGTCGCTGGCCATCGTGCTGTTTTTGATGACGTACGTCGTACCCCAGGTGGCGCAGGCCTTTGGCGCCGGGCGGCGTGCCCTGCCGCTGCTGACGGTGGTGATGATGCGTGCCAGCGCCCTGCTACGCGACTGGGGATGGTTGCTGGCGCTGGGTGTGGTCGGCTCAGGGGTGGCTGTGGCCTTGCTGCGGCGCATCCCCGCATGGCGCCTGCGCCTGGACCGGCTGTGGCTGCGCGTACCACTGCTGGGCACGCTCAGCCGCCAGTACGACGTCGCGCGCCTAACCGCCACGCTCGCGCTGCTGGTGGGCGCAGGCGTGCCGCTGCTGCGTGCCCTGCACACCGCGGCACTGACGCTGCGCAACCACGCGCTGCGCGAGGATGCGCTCCTTGCGCTGGCGCTGGTGCGTGAGGGAGCGCCCCTGGCAGCCGCCCTGGCCACCCGGCCCGCCTTCGCCGGACCGCTCATCACCTTCGCGCGCCTTGGTGAACAGACCGGACAGCTGGGCGACCTGCTGCAACGCGCCGCGCAGCACATGGCTGCCGATGTGCAGCGCCGCACCCTGCGGCTGGCCACCCTGCTGGAGCCAGCCCTTATCCTGGCGATGGGGGCGCTGGTATTGCTGATCGTGCTGTCGGTGATGCTGCCCATCATCCAACTCAACCAGCTGATACGCTAGGGGTTGCGAACCGACCGCCTCCGCCGGTGTCAGCCGCGTCGCGGTGCCTGACCGCGCAGGCGCGAACGGACGGCAACGCTGCGGGTAAACCGGTGATCGGGACCACCGGAACAGGACGGCCCGACGACCCCGAAACAACACGGCGCGGTGCCCGCCGTGTGCGCCATCGTCCTACCCTTTGACCGCCTGCGACCGCAATCGGCCAGCGAATCTCGAACAGATGCACACGACAGACGCCCCCGACGCCAAGCCGACGCCGAGTTGTGACGTAGACCCCGACGGCTGGCACCTGCTGGCGCGCCGCGTGCCGTCTCCCAACCACGGACCGCGGCCAGCGGGGGCCGTCCCCGAGCTGATCGTCGTGCACGCCATCAGCCTGCCCCCCGGTGTCTATGGGGGGCCGCAGATCGAACAGCTCTTCACCAACACGCTGGACTGGGAGGCCCACCCCTACTTCCAGCAGATCCGGGGGCTGGAGGTCTCCAGCCACTTTCTGATCCGGCGCGACGGCGAGCTGGTGCAGTTCGTGCCGTGCGAGCGGCGCGCTTGGCACGCCGGGCGCTCGTGCTGGCGTGGCCGGCCCAACTGCAACGATTTTTCCATCGGCATCGAGCTGGAGGGGCTGGAGGGCGACCCCTTCGAGCCCGACCAATACACCGTGCTGGCGGCGCTGTGTCAGGCGCTGCGCGCGCGTTACCCGACGCTGGTGGCGGTGGCCGGACATGAACACATCGCACCCGGGCGCAAGCGCGACCCCGGCCCGGGCTTCGACTGGGCACGCTTGCGCGCGCTCACCGGCTGGGCACGGGACTGCTTCGCTGACGTTGACATATCCCCCCGTAACCTCGCCCCCTGACGGAGGCGGTAGCGGGACCGCCGTGAACTGGCCAGCACCCACTGGCCGACGACGCGGGCCGGTTCGCGGGGGCCGGGGGCCCGGTCACCCCCGGACTAACCCGCGGATATCGCCGCGGCGTCACGATGAAAAATTTTTCGATCGCCTCGACTTGTCAAGCCACTCGGGGCCGCTACACTACCGCTAGTGTTTTTCAGGTGCCGCAGACACTATATCTAGTGTCTGCGGTGTGATCAGCGGCCTTCGCTTGATAGCCACAGCCATGCAGACGATTTCCCTGTCCTCCACACCGTCGGCCACTGCCGCCACCGCCCCCGAGACGGTCCGCGTTGCCAGCGGCAGCACGCTGCCCAACTACCAGATCATCCGCCGCAACGGCGCGGTGGTGCCGTTCGAGCCCAACAAGATCGCGGTGGCGATGATGAAGGCCTTTTTGGCCGTACACGGCCCGCAGGGCGCAGCCTCGGCCAGTGTGCGCGAAACGGTCGAGCAGCTGACGCAGACCGTGGTGCGCGCGCTGATGCGCTCGCGCCCCAGCGGCGGCACTTTTCACATCGAAGACGTGCAAGACCAAGTCGAACTCGGCTTGATGCGCGGCGGCCACCACGAAGTCGCCCGCGCCTACGTGCTCTACCGCGAGCGCCGTGCGCAGGAGCGGGCAGCCAAGGCGGCGCAGCAGACGCCGGCCGCGCAGCCGGTGCTGCACGTGGTCGATGGTGGTGAGCGCCACCCGCTCGACCTCGAGCGCCTGCGCGCCCTCATCGCCTCGGCGGTCGAAGGGCTAGGACCCGATGTGCAGGCCGAGCCGATCGTGGCCGAGACGCTGCGCAACCTCTACGACGGCGTGCCGATGGAGGAGGTGCACAAGGCGGCGATCCTGGCCGCGCGCACCAAGATCGAGACCGACCCCGACTACACCTACGCCACCGCGCGGCTGCTGCTGCACACCATCTACAAGGAGGTGCTGGGTGAGGAAGTCACGCACGCGCAGATGCGCGAGCGCTACGCCGACTACTTCCCCGCCTTCATCAAGAAGGGCGTGCAAGCCGAGCTGCTCAATCCCGAGCTGCTGACCTTCGACCTGGAGCGCCTGGGCGCGGCACTGAAGCCCGAGCGCGACCTGCAGTTCGACTACCTAGGCCTACAAACCCTCTACGACCGCTACTTCCTACACATCAATAAGCGACGCATCGAACTGCCGCAGGCGTTCTTCATGCGCGTGGCCATGGGGCTGGCGCTCAACGAAATCGACCGCGAAGCGCGCGCCATCGAGTTCTACAACGTGCTGTCCTCGTTCGACTTCATGAGCAGCACGCCCACGCTATTTAACAGCGGCACGCTACGCTCGCAACTGTCCAGCTGCTACCTCACCACTGTACCCGACGACCTGGACGGCATCTACGAAGCCATCAAAGAAAACGCCCTGCTGTCCAAATTCGCCGGTGGGCTGGGTAACGACTGGACGCGCGTGCGCGCACTGGGCAGCCACATCAAAGGCACCAACGGTGAAAGCCAAGGCGTGGTGCCATTCCTCAAGGTCGTCAACGACACGGCAGTGGCCGTCAACCAGGGTGGTAAACGCAAAGGCGCGGTGTGTTGCTACCTAGAAACCTGGCACCTGGACATCGAGGAATTCCTAGAACTGCGCAAAAACACCGGCGACGACCGCCGCCGCACGCACGACATGAACACCGCCAACTGGATTCCGGACCTGTTCATGAAGCGCGTGATGGAAGACGGCGAGTGGAGTCTGTTTTCACCGTCCAGCGTACCCGACCTGCACGACCGCTACGGGCGCGATTTTGAAACCGCTTACCTGGCCTACGAGGAAAAGGCCGCGCGCGGCGAAATCAAGCCCTACAAGAAGGTGCGGGCGGTGGACCTGTGGCGCAAGATGCTAACCATGCTGTTCGAAACCGGGCACCCATGGATCACGTTCAAGGACCCCTGCAATATCCGCAGCCCGCAGCAGCACGTCGGCGTGGTGCACTCCTCCAACCTGTGCACCGAAATCACGCTCAACACCAGCGACACCGAAATCGCCGTCTGTAACCTGGGCTCGATCAATCTGGCGCAGCACCTCAAGGACGGCCCCAACGGCAAAGAGCTCGACCACGACAAACTGCAACGCACCATTCGGGTAGCGATGCGCATGCTCGACAACGTGATCGACATCAACTACTACGCGGTCAAGAAAGCGCGCGACTCTAACCTACGCCACCGCCCAGTGGGGCTGGGGATCATGGGCTTTCAAGACGCGCTGTACCAAATGCGCATCCCCTACGCATCGCAGGCGGCGGTGGAGTTTGCCGATCGCTCAATGGAAGCCGTGTGTTACTACGCCTACTGGGCCAGCAGCGACTTAGCCGTGGAACGGGGACGCTACTCGACCTACCGCGGCTCGCTGTGGGAGCGCGGCATTCTGCCCGTTGACTCCATCGACCTGCTGGCGCAGGAACGCGGCGGCTACCTTGAAGTCGATCGCTCACGCACCCTCGACTGGGAAGCACTACGCGCCAAAATCGCACGTGACGGCATGCGCAACTCCAACTGCATCGCCATCGCCCCCACCGCCACCATCTCCAACATCGTGGGTGTGGAAGCCTCAATCGAACCGTGTTTTGGCAACCTGTCGGTCAAGTCCAACCTGTCGGGCGAGTTCACCGTCATCAACAGCTATCTCGTCAAAGACCTCAAGCGCCTGGGCCTGTGGGACGAGGTAATGATCATGGACCTGAAGCACTTCGACGGCTCGCTGCTACCAATCGACCGCGTGCCGCAGGAGATCAAAGAGCTATACCGCACCGCGTTCGAAATCGACCCACGCTGGTTAATCGAAGCCGCCGCGCGACGTCAAAAGTGGATCGACCAAGCGCAAAGTCTCAACATCTACATGGCCGGCGCTTCGGGCAAGAAGCTCGACGAGACCTACAAGCTGGCGTGGACCCGCGGCCTCAAGACCACCTACTACCTGCGCACCATGGGCGCCACCCACGCCGAAAAGGCCACCGTACGCAGCAACGCACTCAACGCCGTTGCCCAGACAGTTATCGACACCACCGCACCAGCCACCGACATCAAGTTCTGCGCGCTCGACGACCCGGGCTGCGAGGCTTGTCAGTGACGACGGGCACAGCGGGCGCCGCCGATCTGTGATGCCTGCACGCAACAGATCGCGGGGCACCGGCGTGGCGAACGCCCGCAATCGCCATTTCGTCTTGTCAATGTTTCGACATTTTTCAATAATTTGTTAGATTGGATTGCACCATGCTTACCTGGGAAGACGACAAGCCCACGGTCACTCCGGAATCGGGACCACGTCCTGCCGCCGTGCCGCTGGCGGCTGCCATGCCCGTCGACACGGTGGCCGTCCCAATGTCTGCCGCAGCTGCAGCGGGCGGCTCGCCCACCGTTAGGGTCGGTGTGGCCGTGTCTGCGGCCATCACACCGCTGCCCGGCGGCCCCAGTCAGGCCGTGCGCGCGCAGGCGGCGAGTTTTCGGCGCATCAACGTCGCGGACAAACGCATCATCAACGGCCAAACCGACGTCAACCAACTCGTACCCTTCAAGTACAAATGGGCCTGGGAGAAGTACCTAGCCTCCTGCGCCAACCACTGGATGCCGCAGGAAATCAACATGTCGCGCGACATCGCGCTGTGGAAAGACCCCAAAGGTCTAACGGAGGACGAGCGGCGCATCGTCAAGCGCAACCTGGGCTTTTTCACCACTGCCGACTCACTGGCCGCCAACAACATCGTACTGGGCACCTACCGCCACATCACGGCACCCGAGTGCCGCCAATTCCTACTGCGTCAGGCGTTCGAAGAGGCCATCCACACCCACGCCTATCAATACATCGTCGAATCGCTGGGGCTGGATGAGGGTGAAATCTTCAATGCCTACCACGAAATCCCGTCGATCCGCGACAAGGACGAGTTCCTAATCCCGTTCATCGACGCAATCATGGACCCGAACTTCCGCACCGGCACGCCCGAGGCGGACCAGACACTGCTCAAAAGCCTAATCGTCTTTGCCTGCCTGATGGAAGGGCTGTTCTTCTACGTGGGCTTCACGCAAATCTTGGCTCTAGGTCGCCAGAACAAGATGACCGGCGCGGCTGAGCAATACCAGTACATCCTGCGCGACGAGTCGATGCACTGCAACTTCGGCATCGATATGATCAACCAGATCAAGCTGGAAAACCCGCACCTGTGGACGCGCGAATTCAAGGAAGAAATCACCGCGCTGTTCCTGAAGGCGGTGGACCTCGAATACCGCTACGCTGAAGACACCATGCCGCGCGGCGTGCTCGGGCTCAACGCCCCAATGTTTAAGAGCTACCTACGCTACATTGCCAACCGGCGCGCCACGCAAATCGGACTCGACGCACTCTTCCCAAACGAAAACAACCCCTTCCCGTGGATGAGCGAGATGATCGACTTGAAGAAGGAGCGCAATTTCTTCGAGACGCGCGTCATCGAGTACCAGTCCGGTGGCGCCCTGTCCTGGGATTGATCCCCGCCCACGCCGGGTCTCGTCCACCGCCGCGCGGCACTTGTTTTCCACCACCCACCCGTAGTAGGAGAACCCTGATGGCAACCGGAAAGAAGGCCGCCGCCGCGGCCAGCGAACCCGCCCAGACCCAAGCGAAGACGAAGATGAAGGCAAAGGCCAAGGAAAAGACCGAGGTCAAGACCAAGGACAAAGCCAAGACCAAGACCGGCGCCAAGGCGGCCGCGGCCAGCCCGGCATCGAAGACTGCGGCGTCCCAGCCGAAGGCCGGTAAGGCGGCGGCAAAGAAGACGGCGGCGAAGGCCGCGCCAACGGCGGCCACTGCAGCGGCCGCTGCCCCGAAAGCCGGCAAAAAGGCGCCCAAGGCCAGCACCGCTGCGGCGGCTGCGCTGAAGGGGGCCAAGCGCGCCATCGCCGCCCCCGAGGTAGCCTCTGCCGAGGGCACAGCTGCAAAGCCCACCAAGGCCGCCGCCAGCGCCGACGCGCCGAAGAAGAAGAGCCGTAGCGCGGCGCCAAGCACACGCGCACCCGCCCCTGCACCGGCTCCTGCGCCCGCGGCGGCCAAGGCCACGAAGAGCGGCAGCACCCCGAAGGCCAACGCCGTGCCGACACCGGCCCCTGCAGCAGCCAAGGCGGCGACGAAAAAGACCACCGCTAAGGCCGCCGCCAGCTCGGCGCCAGCGACGGACACGGTCCAGGCGACGAGCAAGGTAGCCACGAAGGCCAGCACCCGCAAGGCGGCCTCCGCGGCGGCACCCTCAGCCGCAAAGAGCGCCAAGACGCCAACCGGTGCCAGCGACACGGACAGCACGAAGAAGGGCACCACCAAGACCACCACCCAAGCGGCCAGCAGCACCGCCAAGCGCGCGAAAGCTGACAAAGCGGCGGCCGCTCCCACGGCACAGACGAGGCTGACGCCGAAGGCCGCCTGGCCGTTCCCGACCGGCCCGCGTCCCTGACGGCGGCCAGTCCGGGGTCAACCGGCGCGGGCCGACTCCCGCGCCGGCACCGTGGCTAGCGCGCGAATCGGTAGTTTTGGCCACCCTGGGTGGCGATCTTGGCCGCCCCCATGCGGTTGCCCAGCCGTGCCGCCTCCACCGGCGACCATCCGGCGGCCAACCCGTACAAGAAGGCGGCGCGAAAAGCGTCGCCACAGCCGGTGGGATCGATCACCGCCGTCGCCGCCACCCCGGGCACGCGGGTGGCGAGGCCGTTCTGCCAGACGTCGCAGCCGTGCTCGCCCAGGGTCACCACCAGCGCACGCAGCTGGCGCGACAACTCGGCCAGCGTCCAGCCGGTCCGGTCACACAACAGCCGGGCCTCATAGTCGTTCAGGGCCGCCCAGTCGGCCAGGGTCACCAGCTGCCGCAGCTCCTCGGCCGAGAATAGCGGCAGTCCCTGCCCGGGGTCGAAGACGAACGGCACACCTGCCGCCTGAAGCTGGTGCGCGTGCTCCCACGTCGCTTGCTTGCCATCCGGCGCCAGAATGGCGAGGGACACCCCGGTGGTGTCGCCCACCGGGTTGGTGTGTGCCTGCGCCATCGCGCCCGGGTGGAAGGCCGTGATCTGGTTGTTGTCGCGGTCGGTCATGATCATGGCCTGGGCGGTGTAACTGTCGGCGTCGAGTCGCACCGCCGAGACGTCCACGCCCAGCCCGCGCAGGCGTTCCAGATAGCCGGCCCCGTCGGCACCGAGCGTGGCCACCGGCCGCACCGCCGCCCCCAACAACCGCAGCCCGTAGGCGATGTTGCCGGCGCAGCCCCCGAACTCGCGCCGCAACCCCGGCACCAGAAACGAGACGTTCAGGATGTGCAGCTGATCCGGCAGGATGTGGTCGGCAAAGCGGCCTTCGAAGTCCATGATGGTGTCGAAGGCCAGAGATCCGCAAACGAGTATGGTCATGGGTATCCGCAAGGTGGGCCGCAATGCCAGGGCGGCACTGACAGAAGGCAATTCATTATCGTAGCGTGCGTCCCGGATACCAGCGGCCGTTCCGATTAGGACCGGGTCAGGGGTAGAACAGCACCGCGCGGTAACCGGTCATGCGCGCCGCCTGAGGATGGTCGAAGAGCAGCTCGAACTGCAGCGGCCACTCGCTGCGCGGTGCCAGCGTATCGGTGGGCTGCGGCCATTCGTGTGGTTGCCAGACGCGGCGCACCAGCACGCGCTCCTGGGCATCGATCAATGTCAGCTCCAGCGCCGGGGCCTGCAGGGCCACCTCGGCCTGGTTGCGCAGCACCAGATGGAAGCTGTAGCGGTCCGGGGCGCGGCGCAGCAACACCGATGCCTCGATCAGCACATCCTGCGCGCGCCGCGGCGGGTTGATCTGGCAACCCAGCGTCGAGCACCAAGCCTGCAGGGCGGGCCGTGCCGCCGGATAGCGCACCACCCACTCGTCGCGCCAGATCCACGCCACCTGCGCCAGCAGGCCCGCCGCCAGTGCCAGCACCCCCAGTGCCAGCAGCGCACGCACCAGCGGCCGACGCCAGAATGCCCGCCGCCGTGCCTGCCGCACGAACGACGGTTCGCTCGCCTCGCCGGCACCGCTGGCCACGCCGACGGCTGCCTGCGGTGCCGCTAGCCCATCCCGCGCAGCGTCAGCGTCGATCGAAGGCGCCGACGCAGCCACAGTGGCGGCTTCGCCAACAGACTGCGTTTCGGCGGCCTGTAGCCTCGTCACGTCCCCCATGGAGACGCTGGAGGGCGCTCCTTCCATCGCCGGCACCTGCGCAGCGGTGGTGGCCACGTCGGCGGCGGGCGGCGCAGGGGCTGCAGAGGCGCCGGTCGGCATCGGCCGACCGCCTGCGGGCGGCTGCGCCGGTTGCAGATCGAGCGTGGCGTCGAAAATGTGCTGGCAGCGGCCACAGCGCACCCAGCCGCTGGCGATTTTGAGCTGATCCGCCACGACCCTGAAGGCCGTGCCACAGGAAGGGCAGCGGGTGATGAAGCTCATGCCCCGATTATGGAGGCACCCGGCGACATCCCTGCCGGAGTGGACTTGTCTGGTCACACCAGGCTGGCACGGCAGAGTCTGGACGCCGTTGAAGCGGCCAGACCGGTGCGCGCAGCTCAGCCGCGCCGGGCGGTCATTAGGATCCAGCCGTCTTCGGCATCGTGCACCCGCAGCACCAGCCAGGGGGCATAGGCCTGACGCAATTCATCGGCCTGGCGCTGCAGGATGCCGGCCAGGACCAGATCGCCACCCCGGGCCACGTGCGCACACAACAGCGGCGCCAGCACCTTCAGCGGCGTGGCCAGAATGTTGGCCAGCACGACGTCGTAGCTGCCGTGGGCGGCCTGGGGCAGTCCGGCCTGCAGCGCGACGCCATTGGCCGCTGCATTGGCCTGCGTCGACTCGACCGCCGCAGGGTCGATGTCGACCGCGTCCACGCTGGCTGCGCCATGCTTGGCCGCCGCGATGGCCAGAATGCCCGAACCGCAGCCGTAGTCGAGCACGCGTCGGCCCGCCATGTCGTGGGTGGCGATCCAGCGCAGGCACATGCGCGTGGTGGGATGGGTGCCGGTGCCAAACGCCAGGCCCGGGTCGAGCCGGATGACGGTGCGGGCCTGCGCGGGCGGCTCGTGCCAGCTGGGTACGATCCAGAAGTCGGGCGTGATCGGCACCGGCTCGAACTGCGACTGCGTCAGACGCACCCAGTCGGTGTCGGCCACCGGACGCACCTCCATCACCGCACTGCCGACAAAAAAGTCCTGCAGGGTCAGCAGCGCGGCGGCCTCCCGCGCCTGCGCCTCGGTGTCGAACAGCGCCACTATGCGCGAACGCTGCCAGCCGGGTGCCGGCGGGGGCAGTCCCGGCTCCCCGAACAGCGCCTGCTCGGCGTCGGTGTCGGCATCGGCGTCTTCCACCGTGACGCTGAGCGCCTCCAGCGCCTGCAGGGCGTCTGTCACCTCGTCCACGTGCGCTTCGGGCACGCGCAGCACCAGCTCGAACCAACGCGCCGACGCCGGCGCCGCTTCACCCCCGCTCACGTTGCGCCAGCCAGCTCTCGAGGTAGTGGATGTTGGTGCCGCCCGCCTCGAAATTGGCATCCACCATCAGCTCGCGATGCAGCGGCACATTGGTCTGGATACCCTCGATCACCACCTCGGCCAACGCTCCGCGCATGCGCGCCAGCGCCTGCTCACGGGTGTCGCCGTGCACGATGATCTTGCCAATCATCGAATCGTAGTTGGGCGGCACCGCATAGCCGGCGTAGATGTGCGAGTCCACCCGCACGCCGGGCCCGCCGGGCGCGTGCCAGGCGGTGATACGACCAGGCGACGGCGTGAACTTGTACGGGTCCTCGGCGTTGAGGCGGCATTCGATGGCGTGGCCACGCAGTTGGATCTGGCGCTGGGTGAACGGCAGCTTCTCGCCAGCGGCAATGAGGATCTGCTGGCGCACGATGTCGATGCCGGTGATCATCTCGGTCACCGGGTGCTCGACCTGCACGCGCGTGTTCATCTCGATGAAGTAGAACTCGCCGTTTTCGTACAGGAACTCGAACGTGCCGGCTCCGCGGTAGCCGATCTTTTTGCACGCGGCCGCACAGCGCTCGCCGATGCGCTCGATAAAGCGGCGCGGGATGCCGGGTGCCGGTGCCTCCTCGATGACTTTTTGGTGGCGGCGCTGCATCGAGCAGTCACGTTCGAACAGATAGACCGCGTTGCGATGCTGGTCGGCCAGCACCTGGATTTCGATGTGCCGAGGGTTCTGGAGAAATTTCTCCATATACACCTCGGGGTTGTTGAAGGCGGCCGCCGCTTCGCTCTTGGTAGTCTGCACCGCGTGCAGCAGGGCCGCTTCGGTGTGCACCACGCGCATGCCGCGCCCGCCGCCACCACCGGCGGCCTTGATGATCACGGGGTAGCCGATGGCGCGCGCGATGCGCTTGATCTCGGCGGGATCCTCGGGCAGTGCACCGTCCGACCCGGGCACGGTGGGCACGCCTGCCGCTTTCATGGCCTGCTTGGCCGAGACCTTGTCACCCATGAGGCGGATCGACTCGGGCGTGGGGCCGATGAAGACGAAGCCGCTTTTCTCGACGCGCTCGGCAAAGTCGGCGTTCTCGGACAGGAAGCCGTAGCCGGGGTGGATCGCCTCGGCATCGGTGACCTCGGCAGCCGAGATGATGGCCGGCATGTTCAGGTAGCTCTGTGCCGACGGCGCCGGGCCGATGCACACCGCCTCGTCGGCCAGCTTGACGTACTTGGCCTCGCGGTCAGCCTCGGAGTAGACGACCACGGCCTTGATGCCGAGCTCGCGACAGGCGCGCTGCACGCGCAGCGCAATTTCGCCGCGGTTGGCGATCAGGATCTTCTTGAACATGGAGCCGCCCTCACGCGAGGACGAAGAGGGGCTGCCCGTACTCGACGGCCTGGCCGTTCTCGACCAAAATTTCCTTGATGACACCTGCGCGATCTGCCTCGATTTCGTTGAGAATCTTCATCGCTTCGATGATGCACACCGGGTCGCCTTCCTTGACCGCCTGGCCCACCTCGACGAAGGGTTGGGCGCCGGGGCTGGGAGCTCGGTAGAAGGTACCAACCATGGGCGATTTGATCACGTGCCCCTGCAACTCCACCGGCACCGCTGGGGCGCTGGCCGGGGCAGGTGCCGGCGCCGGTACGGTCACCGCGATCGGCGCGGTCGGCGCGGCCGTCACCGCCGGGGCCACAATGCTCGGGGCCACCGGGACGGCCTTGACGATGCGGACTTTGCCCTCCGCCTCGGTGATTTCGAGCTCGGAGACGTTCGACTCCGACACCAGGTCGATGAGGGTCTTGAGCTTGCGCAGATCCATGCTGACTCCGTACGATGCGCCACAACGGCGGCTATCGTGCCGCGAACGGCACGGAAAGAGCGCGAACTATACACGAGGGGGCCGCCTGCCGGCTACCGCCACCGCAGCCGCACGATGACCGACGACGACGCTCTGGCCACCATGGCGCTGCCGGGGCTGGCACGCGCCCTCATCGGCGCGGGCGCGCTAACGCTGGAGCAGGCCGAGGTCCTGTATGCACGCGCTCAGAGCCGCAAGACCGGCTTCATCACCGAGCTGATCGACAGCGCCGCCGTGTCGCCGCGCGATCTCGCGCACACCATGTCGACCGCCTTCGCGGCGCCGCTGATCGATCTGTCGGCGGTCGATCCGCAGCGCTTGCCGCAAGGGCTGCTCGACCCCAAAACGTGCCAGCAGTACCGCATCGTGCCGCTGGGCCGGCGTGGCAACCGGCTGTCGGTGGCCACCGCCGACCCCTCCGACCTGCAGGCCGCCGAGAAGGTGAAGTTCGAGACCCAGCTGGCGGTGGACTGGATCATCGCCGAAGTCGACAAACTGAGCAAACTGGTCGAGTCCTACACCGCCAGCGCCGCGCAGGCGATCGACCGCATTGTGGGCCAGAGCTTCGATTTCGAGGCCGAGGGGATCGAGATGACCACGGCCGAGCCCACCGACAAGGTGGCGGCCGAGGTCGAGGACGCCCCGATCGTGCGCTTCCTGCACAAGATGCTGCTCGATGCCTACTCGATGCGTGCCTCAGACCTGCACTTCGAACCCTACGAGCACTTCTACCGCGTGCGCTTCCGCATCGACGGCGAGCTGCGCGAAATCGCCACGCCACCGATCGCGGTCAAGGACAAACTGGCTTCGCGCATCAAGGTCATCTCCAAGCTCGACATCTCGGAGAAGCGGGTGCCGCAGGACGGACGCATGAAGCTCAAGGTCGGCCCCGACAAGGTGATCGACTTTCGCGTCAGCACCCTGCCGACGCTGTTTGGCGAGAAGGTGGTGATCCGCATTCTCGATCCGAGCAGCGCGCAGATGGGCATCGATGCACTCGGCTACGAGCCGGACGAGAAGGCCCAGTTACTGGAGGCGATCAGTCGCCCGTACGGTATGGTGCTCGTCACCGGCCCCACGGGGTCCGGCAAGACGGTGTCGCTGTACACCTGCCTCAACATCCTCAATCAGCCCGGCGTCAACATCTCCACCGCCGAGGATCCGGCCGAAATCAACCTGCCCGGCGTCAACCAGGTCAACGTCAACGAGAAAGCCGGCCTGACCTTTGCAGCCGCGCTGCGCGCGTTCCTGCGCCAGGACCCCGACATCATCATGGTCGGCGAGATCCGCGATCTGGAGACGGCCGACATCGCGATCAAGGCAGCGCAGACCGGGCACCTGGTGCTGTCGACGCTGCACACCAACGACGCCCCCTCGACCCTGACCCGCCTGGTCAACATGGGGGTGGCGCCGTTCAACATCGCCTCCAGCATCAACCTCATCACCGCCCAGCGGCTGGTACGGCGGCTATGCCCGAAGTGCAAGGAACCGCACCACGACCTGCCGCGCCAGGTGCTGCTCGACGCTGGTTTTGCCCCCGACGATCTGGAGGGCGACTGGCAACCCTACCGACCGGTAGGCTGCTCGGCTTGCCACGATGGCTACAAGGGGCGCGTCGGCATCTACCAGGTGATGCCGATCTCGGAAGCGATGCGGCAGCTCATCCTGCGCGGCGCCAGCGCCCTGGAACTGGCCGCGCAGGCCCGCGCCGAAGGCGTGCGTACGCTGCGCGAAAGCGGTCTGCGCAAGGTTAAGATGGGCATCACGTCACTGGAGGAGGTGCTGGCGGTGACCAACGACTGAACGGATCATCCCCA
>Ga0209721_1001930_pt1 | contig 14175 bp, 15 predicted proteins | sample TshhotsprinmetaG_FD_184139 | JGI IMG/M metagenome (GOLD analysis project Ga0209721, IMG submission 184139) | Hot spring microbial communities from South Africa to study Microbial Dark Matter (Phase II) - Tshipise hot spring metaG (SPAdes)... | ecosystem: Environmental > Aquatic > Thermal springs... | reverse complement strand
CCTGGACTTCCTCGACCCACATCTCGATGCGGCCGTCATCGAGCAGGAGGGTAGACCCGCGCGAGACGTCCTTGACCAAATCCTGGTAGTCCAGGCCGACCCGGCCCTGGTCGCCCAGCTCGCAGTCAGCGTCCAGCACGAAGCGGTCGCCCTCCTTGAGGGTCACCTTGCCGTCCTTGAACTTTCCGATGCGGATCTTGGGCCCCTGCAGGTCGACCAACACACCTACGACGCGGCCGCGCATCTTGGCTAGCGAGCGCGCGAGTTCGGCGCTTTGGATGTGCTCCTCGGCGCTGCCGTGGGAGAAGTTTAAGCGCACCACGTCCATGCCCGCCTCGATCATCCGGTCGATCACCTTGGGGTCGTTGCTGGCCGGGCCGAGGGTGGCGACGATCTTGGTTCTGCGTATCATCTGGTGACCAGTCAGCGGTAAGCGGCGGGCAGAAGAAATAGGCGAGCGGGGCGTGCACCCTTAACCGCTCACCGTTTAGGCCGATTCAGCCGGCCGCCCGCTTCTCCAGGATGTCTATGGCGGGCAGGGTCTTGCCCTCCAGGTACTCGAGGAAGGCGCCGCCGGCGGTGGAGATGTAGGACACCTTGTCGTAGATGTCGTACTTCTGGATGGCTGCAATGGTGTCGCCGCCGCCGGCGAGCGTAAACGCCTTGGTCTCGGCGATGGCGCGGGCGATGGCCTTGGTGCCCTCGCCGAACTGGTCGAATTCGAACACACCGACCGGGCCGTTCCAGACCACGGTGCCGGCCTTCATGATGATGTCCACCAGCTCCTTAGCCGATTGGGGCCCGATGTCGAAGATCATGTCGTCGTCGGCGACCGCGTCGGCATCCTTGAGGACGGCGGGCTCGTTGGCGTCGAACTGCTTGCCCACCACCACGTCGACGGCGATGGGGATGGTGGCACCGCGCTTGGCCATCTTCTCGATTAAGGCCTGGGCGGCGGGAATGAGGTCGGTTTCGCACAAGGACTTGCCGATGTTCTTGCCGGTGGCGGCGAGGAAGGTGTTGGCGATGCCGCCGCCCACGATTAGCTGATCACACTTCTCAGACAGGGCCTCGAGCACGGTGAGCTTGGTGGATACCTTAGAGCCGCCGACGATGGCCACCATGGGCCGGGCCGGATTGGCCAGGGCCTTAGCCAGGGCCTCCAGCTCCTGGGTAACCAGCATGCCGGCGCAGGCCACGGGTGCATACTGGGCGATGCCATAGGTGGAGGCCTCGGCGCGGTGGGCGGTGCCGAAGGCGTCCATGACGAAGACGTCGCACAGGGCGGCATACTTGCGGGCGGTCTCCTCGGCGTTCTTCTTCTCGCCCTTGTTGACGCGGCAGTTCTCCAGCAGGACCACCTCGCCCTCGGCGACTTCGAAGCCGCCGTCCACCCAGTCCCTAATCAGACGCACGGGTTTGCCCAGCTTGGCGGACATCACGTCGGCCACGGGTTTGAGCGACACCTCCTCGGTCCACTCACCTTCGGTGGGGCGGCCAAGGTGGGAGGTGACCATCACGCGCGCGCCCGCTTTCATGGCATGCTCGATGGTGGGCATGGAGGCGGTGATACGGGCATCACTGGTGACCTTGCCATCCTTGACGGGCACGTTCAGATCGGCGCGGATGAATACGCGCTTAGCCCTAAGGTCGAGGTCGGTCATGCGAAGGAATTTGGCCATGTCGGACTCCTGGTTGATCACTCAGGAATAAGCGGGCTTATTCCTGAGTGATCAGGTTACAGAGGTCAGGTTACAGGTTGCTGAATACAGCGCGGCCAGTGGCCGCGCCCGTGTTCCGCTGAACCCTGCAACCTGTAACCTGTCACCTGGCGGCGATGTGTTGCGTGAAGCGCAGCATGTTACAGGTGTAACCGTACTCGTTGTCGTACCAGGCCACCACCTTGACGAAGGTGTCGTCGAGCGCGATGCCGGCCTCGGCGTCGAAGATGGAGGAGTAGCCGCAGCCGCGGAAATCGGTGGAGACCACCTTCTCGTCGGTGTAGCCTAGGGTCTTGCTGATGTCGCCGGACTGGCTGGCGGCCTTCATCGCCTTGCAGATGTCCTCGTACTTGGCGGGCTTCTCCAGCTCGACGGTCAGGTCGACCACGGACACATCGGAGGTCGGCACGCGGAAGGCCATGCCGGTGAGCTTGCCGTTCAGTTCGGGCAGCACCTTGCCCACGGCCTTGGCCGCACCGGTGGAGGAGGGGATGATGTTCTCCAGGATGCCGCGGCCGCCACGCCAGTCTTTCTTGGACGGGCCGTCGACGGTCTTTTGCGTGGCGGTGGTGGCATGCACGGTCGACATCAGGCCGCGCTTGATGCCCCAGTTGTCGTGCAGCACCTTGGCCACTGGGGCTAAGCAGTTGGTGGTGCAGGAGGCGGCGGAGACGATGGCCTGGCCGGCATAGGCGTCGTGGTTGACGCCGTAGACGAACATGGGAGTCTTGTCCTTGGAGGGAGCGGACATCACGACCTTCTTGGCGCCGGCCTTAAGGTGCGCCTGGCAGGACTCCTCGTCGAGGAAGAGACCGGTGCACTCGAGCACGATGTCGGCACCGGCCTCGTCCCACTTAAGGTTGGCGGGGTCCTTCTCGGCAGTGAGGCGGATCTTCTTGCCGTTCACCACCAGATTGCTGCCCTCGACGGCGATGTCACCCTTGAAGTTGCCGTGCACCGAGTCGTACTTGAGCATGTAGGCCAGGTAATCGGGCTCGAGCAGGTCGTTGATGGCGACCACCTCGATGTCCGGGAACTCCTTGGCGATGGCGCGGAGGGCCGTGCGGCCGATGCGTCCGAAACCGTTGATGCCGACTTTGATAGCCATAGTTAGCTCCTTGATGTCAGTAAGCAAAAAGACAGAGGGGCGCACACGGCGCACCGAGTGATGTTTACAGGGGGATGCCCTTGACGGTGGCGACGACGTTTTGGCTGCGGCCGGGCGCTTGCGCGCCCTTGACGCTCGCCACCCTCACGTCAGCCTCCACCGAAATGTCGTTCGTGTTCATCAGAGAATCTCCTTGACAGTGCGAACGACATTTTCGACGGTAAAGCCGAACTCCTTGAACAACACGCCGGCAGGTGCGGACTCGCCAAAACGGTCGATGCCCACCACAGCGCCGTCACAGCCGACATACTTCCACCAGCCGACCGTGGCGCCGGCCTCAATGGCCACGCGCTTCACCCCCTTGGGCAGGACGCTGTCGCGGTAGGCGGCGTCCTGGCGATCGAAGGCGTCGGTGGAGGGCATGGACACCACCCGCGCGGCGATGCCCTCGGCCGCGAGGGCCTCCTGCGCCTTGAGGGCCAGGTCCACCTCCGAGCCGGTGGCGATGAGCACGACCCTGGGCGCCCCCTCGCAGTCGGACAGGACATAGCCACCGCGCTCGATGCAGGCGATCTGCTCATCGCTGCGCTTGATGAAAGGCAGATTCTGACGCGACAGGATGAGGCTGGTGGGGCCGTCGCGCTTTTCCACCGCCTTGGCCCAGGCGACCATGGTCTCTACCGTGTCACAGGGGCGCCACACGCTCATGTTGGGCGTCATGCGCAAGGTGGCGATCTGCTCGACGGGCTGGTGCGTGGGCCCATCCTCGCCCAGGCCGATGGAGTCGTGCGTGAACACGTGGATGACGCGCTGCTTCATGAGTGCGGCCATCCTGAGCGCGTTGCGGGCGTAGTCGGAGAACACCAGGAAGGTGCCGCCAAAGGGCAGAATGCCGCCGTGCAGGGCCATGCCGTTCATGATGGCGGCCATGCCGAACTCGCGCACGCCATAAGAGATGTAGTTGCCGGGGTTGCCGTGGCGGATGGGGTGACAGCCGGTCCAGTTGGTGAGGTTGGAGCCGGTGAGATCCGCCGAACCGCCCACGAACTCGGGCAGGATCGGTGCTAAGGCGTTGATGGCGATCTGCGAGGCCTTGCGCGTGGCCACGGCCTCGCCCTTGGCGTTGACGGCGGCGATGGCGGCCTTGACGTGCTCGGCCCAGCCTGCCGGCAGCTCGCCCGCCATACGACGCTTGAACTCGGCCGCCTCGGCCGGGTAGGCCCGCTCGTACTCGGCAAACTTGTTGTTCCAGAGCTTCTCCAGCCCCTCGCCCTTGGTCTTGGCATCCCAGCCGTCATAGACGTCCTGCGGGATCTCGAAGGGGGGGTAGTTCCAGCCCATGTGCTTGCGGGCGGCCTCGACCTCCTCGTGGCCCAGCGCCGCGCCGTGCACGTCGTGGGTGCCGGCCTTGTTGGGCGAGCCCTTGCCGATGATGGTCTTGCAGCAAATCAGGGTGGGCTTGTCGGTGGACTGCTTGGCCTGCTGCACGGCGGCCTCGATGGCGGCCGGGTCGTGGCCGTCGACGTTGGGGATCACGTTCCAGCCGTAAGCCTCGAACCGCTTGACGGTGTCGTCGGTGTACCAGTGCTCGATGTGGCCGTCGATGGAGATGCCGTTGTCGTCCCAGAAGACGATCAGCTTGTTGAGTTTCCAGGTGCCGGCGAGCGCGCAGGCCTCGTGCGAGATGCCCTCCATCATGCAGCCGTCGCCCATGAAGACATAGGTGTAGTGGTTGACGATCTCATGGCCGGGCTTGTTGAACTGGTGCGCCAGGATCTTCTCGGCCAGGGCCATGCCCACGGCGTTGGCGATGCCCTGTCCAAGCGGGCCGGTGGTGGTCTCCACACCCGGGGTGTAGCCGTACTCGGGATGGCCCGGCGTCTTGGAGTGCAGCTGGCGGAACTGCTTGATGTCCTCCATGCTGAGGTCATAGCCGGTCAGGTGTAGCAGGGCATAAAGCAGCATGGAGCCGTGACCGTTGGACAGCACGAAGCGGTCCCGGTCGGGCCATTTGGGGTTGGCCGGGTTGTGGCGCAGATGGTGGTTCCACAGCACTTCGGCGATCTCCGCCATGCCCATGGGGGCGCCCGGGTGGCCGGATTTGGCCTTTTCGACGGCGTCCATGGCGAGGACGCGGATGGCGTTGGCAAGGTCAGTGCGGGTTGCCATGTCTTTGTTTCCCCTGATAGAAAAGTCTGTGACCGGCACGGATTTCGGACAGGAAAGACCCGATTATCTACAAGCCCCACAGGCTAGGCAAGACGGCCATGGGCGCGGGGGAACGGGGATGGCGCCAAGAAGTCCGCCCCGGCCTTGATTTACAAGGGATGCAGGGCCTATGCCGGAGAAAACTAAAAATTTTTATCACTTCAGGCGTTATATTTATCGACCCAGGCCTGCCATTGGCGATGCAGGCCGGGTGTTAGGGCGGCCACCACCGAGCGGGTCCATGGGCTGCCCGACCAGAAGCCGTCGTTGCCCTGGATGCAGTTGACCACGCCGCCCGCCTCCTCCAGGATCAGGCAGCCGGCGGCGTAGTCCCACAGCTTCTGCCCACCGTGCAGGTAGACGTGCAGCCGACCGGCAGCCAGATAGCACCAGTCCAGGGCGCTGGCACCCAGGTTGCGCTGCGAGCTGTAGGGGTGCTCCGCCGCCAGGCGACCTGCCAGCGCACGCGGGATGCGCTTGAAGTCAATGCCGGCGATGGAGCGCTTGAGCGCCTTCGGTGGCGTCTTGATCGGCAGGCGGTTGCCGTCGACGAAGGCACCCTGCCCCGCCTCGGCATAGAAGCACTCGTCGGCCTGGGGATCGTAGACTACGCCCAGGACGGAGCGACCGTCGCGCATGAGGGCAATCGACATGGCGAAGAAGGGCAGCCCGCTGACGAAATTGGTGGTGCCGTCGATCGGGTCCACGCACCACAGCCCTGCCTCACCGTCGTCCCAGAGCCGGCGATGGGTGGCGTCGTCCATCTCCTCGCCCAGTACCGGATAGGGGGCGATGGCACGCAGGCGCTCGGTGAGCGCCAGCTGCGCGGCCATATCCGCCTCGGTGAACAGGCTGCCGTCGTCCTTGCGGGTGTGGGCCACCTTGAGATAACGCGGCATGACCTCCTGCCGGCCGACTTCGCGGACGGCGGCGATGACCTGGGCGAGGAGGGGGGACATGGGGTGAGGGGAGGGTTTTTTTACTTACTGCTCACGCATTGCGCCATTTGATCGAACAGCCCACGGACGGGATTTGCAGGCGCGGGCCGTGGCCGGTGCGGGCGATCTCGACCATGGCCTCAAAGAGGTCGCGACGGGTGCCTTCGGGGGCGGTCTCCTTGGTGGAGGCGTCCAGCCGCCCGCGGTACTGCAGTTTAAGCTGGGCGTTGTAGCCGAAGAAGTCCGGCGTGCACACGGCGCCGTAGGCCTTGGCCACGGCCTGGGTCTCGTCCCACAGGTAGGGCATGGGCAGTCGCCACGCCCGGGCAACCACCTGCATGTTCTCGAAGCTGTCCTCGGGGTAGTCGGTGGGGTCGTTGGACATGATGGCAACAGCGCCTATGCCGTGCGACCTAAGTTCGGTGACATCGCGCACGATGCGTTCCTTGACCGCCTTCACGTAGGGACAGTGGTTGCAGATAAACATGACCAGCAGGCCGTTCGGACCGGCAACATCACGCAGGGTGTAACGGCGGCCGTCCACCCCGGGGAGATCGAAGTCGATCGCCGGCCGGCCGAAATCACATACCGGGGTCTCCATGCGCACCATCGCTTGCCTCCATCGGTTCGATGCGTGGATGATACCAACACACCACGCCCTCCCGCACGGCATGTCCACCCCCCGCTTCTACTGTCCCATCCCCCTCGTCCCTGGACGCGAGGCGACCCTGCCCGAGGCCGTGGGCCGCCATGCCCAATCCGCCCTGCGGCTGCGGGCGGGCGACAGCCTCGTCCTGTTCAACGGCGAAGGCGAGGAGTGCACGGCCATCCTGGACCGGAGCGGGCGTAAGGCCCGCGCGCGCATCCTGGAATGCCGGGCGGCGGACCGCGAATCGCCGCTTGCGGTCATCCTGGCCCAGGGCATCTCCAGCGGCGAGCGCATGGACTACACCCTGCAGAAGGCGGTCGAACTGGGGGTCAAGGCAGTGCAACCCATCGTCACCCGGCGCACGGTGGTGCGTCTCGATTCAGAACGGCGCGAGCGGCGCCGGGCGCATTGGCTGGGGGTGGTGATATCCGCCTGCGAACAATGTGGACGTACCCGCCTGCCCGAGATGGGCGAAATCCTCGCATACCCGGAGTGGGTCGGCTCGACGCGGGAGATGGACACCACGAAGTTCATGCTCGACCCGGCGGGCGGGCAGCGTCTGCGTGACCTGCCCGCCCCACAACGACCCGTGCTGCTGCTCGCCGGCCCCGAGGGCGGTTTCGAGCCGGCCGAACGCGATGCCGCCTTAGCCGCCGGCTTCGTTCCCCTGCGCCTTGGGCCGCGCATCCTGCGCACCGAGACCGCCGCGGTGGCGGCCCTGGCGGCGATGCAGGCGCTCTGGGGCGATGGCTAGCAGGGGTCAGAGGTCAGGCTACAGGTACAGTACAGTATGCCTGTACAGTAACCTAAAACCTGATGTCTGATTTCGTCGACTGGTTTCGCGCCGCCGCCCCTTATATCCACGCCTTTCGCGGCAAGACCTTCGTCATCGCCTTCGGCGGTGACGCTATCGAGCGCGCCGACTTCGTGGACCTCATCCACGACATCAACCTGCTCAACGCCCTGGGCGTGCGCCTGGTACTGGTGCACGGGGTGCGACCGCAGGTGGAGGCTAGGCTAGCGGCCCGCAATCTTAAGACCCGCTACGTCAGGAATCTACGCGTCACCGACACCGAGGCTTTAGACTGCGTCAAGGAGGCCGTGGGCACGGTGCGCATCGAGATCGAGACGCTGCTCTCTTTAGGGCTCCCCAACACCCCCATGGCCGGGGCGGAGATCCGCGTGGCCGGTGGCAATTTCGTCATCGCCCGGCCGGCCGGGGTGGTCGACGGCGTGGACCTCATGTTCACCGGCGAGGTGCGCAAGGTGGCCGCCGCGGCCATCCGCGCACGGCTCGACGCCGGCGAGATCGTGCTGCTCTCGCCCCTGGGCTATTCCCCCACCGGCGAGGTGTTCAACCTCTCGCTGGAGGACGTGGCCACCGCGGCGGCCATCGCCCTCGAGGCGGAAAAGCTGGTGTTCATCCTCGATCATGGCGACACGGTGGATGCCAAGGGCAGGCGCATCTCGAGGCTTACCGCGCGGCAGGCGCAGCGCCTCGTGCGCGACCTGCCGGAAGGGGACTTCCGGCTCTATCTGCCGCATGCCGTGCGCGCCTGTCGCGCCGGCGTGGCGCGGGTCCATCTGATCAGCGCGGAGGTGGACGGTGCCCTGCTCATGGAGCTGTTTACCCATGCCGGAGTGGGCACCATGGTCACACGGGAGACGGTGGAGAACCTGCGTGCGGCGACCATCGCCGATGTCGGCGGCATCCTTTCCCTGATCGAGCCCCTGGAGCAGGCCGGCATCCTGGTGCACCGGCCGCGCGAGCAGCTGGAGCGGGAGATCGAACGCTTCCTGGTGGACGAACTGGACGGCCGCATCATCGGCTGCGTGGCCCTGTACCCCTTCCCCGAGGCCGAGGCGGGCGAGCTAGCCTGCCTGGCGGTGCATCCCGATTTCCAGGGCGGCAATCGCGGCGAGGCCCTGCTGGCAGCGGTGGAAGAGGCGGCGCGCGAGCACGGTCTCAAGCGCCTATTCGTGCTCACCACCCGCACCGCGCACTGGTTCCTGGAGCGCGGCTTCGCTCAGGCTACGCCCGATGACCTGCCCGCACCGCGTCAGGCGCTGTACAACTGGCAGCGGCGCTCCAAGGTCCTGGTCAAAACGGTCTAGAAAACAAAGACTGGCGGCGCATTAGACTGCGCCGGGCGTAGATACGCGTAGTTCCCGTGTATCGCTAAGCAACTCATAACGCTTCCCCCGGGTGGGCTGGGGGAGAAGGACCTTTCATGACCGTCAACGACGCCTTCCACCGGCAGCACTGGCCTTTGGGCCATGTATGGTTGGCTGAGGCAGCCCATTGGCGGCAACTTGCACTTTTGCTTGCTTGAGCGTACCCCATGCCTACCATCGTCTCCAATTCAAGATCGTGATATCCACTTGCTGACCATTGCCATAACATCCTGCCATGACCTACAAGCTGATCGTTTTAGGGCCACCCTGGTGGAGCGGGATTACGCCGTATTGCACGACCTACTGGAAGAAAGCCTGCAAAGCCAGGATTTGCGCGATCTCATCGTGCAAGCGCCAGATGGTCGGGTCCTGGCCCAGGCGGGCTGGACGAACGGCCACCCGCCGCCACCTGGCGGTGCGGAGCTAAGCTGGCAGCACGTCATGGAGGGCGCATTCGTAGTGAGTACACCCATCCGCCTCATGGGGCAGGACTATGGGCTGCTCACCTATGGCCTATCGACGCGGTCTCTTGAGCAAACCCATACCCATCTGCTGCACCAGAGCCTGGCCATCGCCCTGCCGACCGTGCTGGCCTCCACTCTGGTGCTCATCGCCCTGGGCGCATGGCTCACCCGCCACCTGGCCAGGCTTACACAGGCCAGCTAAGCGGTCACACAAGGTGAGTACGACATACGCGTGCCGGTCCGCTCCCGGGACGAGGCTGGCAACCTGGCCGCCGCTTTCAACCACATGCTCGATGCCATTGCCAGCCGTGTGCAAGCGCTCATCGCCACCAAAGAGGAGTTGCGCCAGGCCTTAGCCAGCCTCAAGCGTTCCGAGTCGGAGCAGCAGCGTCTCACCCAGCAGGCGCAGACCGAGCACGCGCGGCTGCAGGCGCTGCTCTCGGCCATGGAATTGGGCATCCTGCTCGTGGGTTCGGACGGCCGAGTCGTCTATCACAACCCGGCCTTCCGCCGCATATGGATGATCGACGAGCGCGCGCTGATTGCCGGCGAGCCGGCAACAGCAGTCCTGTCCCGCTCCACGAGCCAATTGTCCCGCCCCGACCATTTTTCGTGCCACATCCTGGGTGCTGGCCACCCGCGAGGTCTCAGACAGCTGGAGATCCCCATAGCGGACGGACGCGTGGTCACGCAGATCAACCACCCCGTGCGCGATGCAAAAGGGCAGTTCATCGGCCACCTGTGGATCTACGAGGACGTCACCAAAGAGCGCCAGACCGCAGCGCAGCTCGCCTATCTCGCCGAGCGCGACTTGCTCACGGGGCTATATAACCGGCACCATTTCCAGCTGGAACTTACGCACGCTGGCCGAATGCGAACGCAATGCAAGCCAAGGCGCGCTGCTGTTCTTCGACTTGGACGAATTCAAGGCCATCAACGACAACACTAGCGCCGTGACCGATCTAGGTGATGCACTGCGCTTCATCGAGGCGCTGCGTACCACCGGCTGCGGCATCTGCCTGGACGATTTCGGCAGCGGCTTCTCCTCCTTTGCCTACCTCAAGCACCTGCCCGTGGACAAGGTGAAGATCAAGGGCATGTTCATCCGCAACCTGCCCGCCGACCGCGACAACCAGGTCTTCGTCAAGGCCATCACCGATGTGGCCCGCGGCATGGGGCGCACCACCGTGGCCGAGTGCGTGGAAGACGCCCAGACCCTGGAGCTGCTCAAGGCCTTCGGCGTCGACCTGGTGCAGGGATATCACCTGGACATGCCGCAGCCCGACCCCGGGGCCTGGACACAAGACAAACCCCGGGCTGATCGGTGATCAGCCTTACGGGCGAGCCCACGGCCCGACGCACACTACTCGATATTGATTTTCTGACGCCGGGCCGCTTCTTTCTTGGGCAGAACGAGTTCAAGGACGCCGTCCTTGAAGGTAGCCTTGGCCTGCGTGGCATCCACATCGGCCGGCAGGGTGAGTGTACGCGCGAAGCTGCCGCGCGTGATCTCGCAACGGTAGTACTCGCCCTTCTCTTCCTTCTCTTCGCGACTCGTCTGGCCCTTGATGGTCACCGTATTGCCGGTGAGCGAGACATCCAGGTCCTTCTTCTCGACGCCGGGAATTTCGGCCCTGACCACCACCTCGGCGTCACGGTCGAGGATGTCGACCTTAGGCAGGCGCAGCTCCATGCGACGCGAGAATTCGGGAAATGCAGGCCATTCCCAGCGGCGCAGCCAGCCGCGCGGGAAGTACTCATCCAACAAGCGCTCTATCTCCTCGATGGGACTCATCCACCGGGAGGGGGCCGCCGGTTGCACCCCGCCCTCGCCCTTCCTGACTTCCACGGCCTGGCCTTGCTCGGGTTTGCGGACTTCTTCGTTCATGGTGACCTCCATGGTGTTGTTGGGGAATTCAATTTCTATATAGTCTGAGCGACGTCGATTTCAAGCCCGGATCAGCCGAGATAAGCACATTGTTTCAATGAGTTAGCCGCGTTCGGCGGACAACGCGCGGGCGGTCTCCGCCAGTCGGGCATCGGCCGCCCAGTCCTCCAGCTCGAGGGAGAGCTTGCGCTGCCAGTTCGGGTGACCGCTCACCGTGCCGGGCAGGTTGGCCTGCTCGGTCTCGCCCAGCATGTCCTCCGCCTGCACCAGAAGCACCCGTGACGGGCTGCGGGCCAGATAGCGCTGGATGGCCAGGGCCAGGGCCGGTGTCATCTCCGGCACGCCAGCGGGATCCGCTGTCATGCCGGCGGGCAGCAGGCCCTCGCGCTCGAGGGCTAGCAGCAGACGCGCCTTGTCCTCGGCCCGCTCGACGATCTGGGCCTCGCGCAGGCCCTCGCTGGGAAAGAGCTGCATGTGGCTGCGCAGTGTGATGTCGCTGCCGCGCCAGAAACCCGCCAAGGTGGGCAGATCGTGGGTGGTGGCCGCCACCACGGCATCCCGGTCGATCTCCCGAGGGGACTTGAAGTCGTGATCGCCCTGCCAGTGCTTCTCGAAATAGAACAGCCGGTAGGCCAGGATGCCCTTCTCGCGCATGGCCTCACGCATAGCGTCGGGGACCGTGCCCAGGTCCTCGCCGATCACCAGGCAGCGGTTGCGCTGGCTCTCTAGGGCCAAGATGCCCATCAGATCGCGTACCGGATAGGTGACATAGGCCCCCTGGTCGGCACGCTGTCCCGGCGGCACCCAGTACAAGCGCATCAGACCCATGACGTGATCGATGCGCAGGGCCCCGGCGGTGCGCATATTGGCCCGCAGCATGCGGATGAAGGGCCGGTAGGCCGCCTCGCGTAGCCGATGCGGGATGAGCGGAGGCAGGCCCCAGTCCTGGCCGTGCAGGTTGAAGTCGTCCGGGGGGGCGCCGACGTTGGCCTCGAAGGCATAGAGCTCCCGGTGCATCCAGGTCTCCGCCCCGCCGCGGTCCACCCCCACCGCCAGGTCCTGGTAGAGCCCCACCCCCAGTCCGCCCTGCCGGGCACGCTCGGCGGCGGCAGCGAGCTGGGTCGCGGCCAGCCAGTGCAGGTAGAGCTGGTATTCGACCCGATCCCGATGCTCGGCCGCCCATTGCCGGACCGCCGGATTGCGCGGGTTGCGCAAGGCCTCCGGCCAGACCGGCCAGCCCCAGCAGGCCGTATCGCGGGCATGCAAGTGCGCTTGCAGGGCTTCGTACAGGGCCTGCAGGTGGAGATCCTCACCCTGCTCATCGCAATAGGCGCGAAAGGCACGCGCACGGTCACTGTCCACGGCCAGATGATGGCTGCGGAAGTGGGCATAGAGCCGTTCTAAGATGGCGGACTTGACCTGCGCCACCCCGGCGTAATCGACCAGGGGGGCGGCGCGCAACGCGGCGAGCCGGGCCTGGAAGGCGGGCTCGCCCACGGCGGCGCGGCAGTCCGCGCATTCCGCATAGTCTGGGACCGCCTCGACATCGATGTACAAGAGGTTGAGGAACTGCCGGCTGCTGGGGCTGTAGGGGCTGCAGTGCAGGGGATTGTGCAGGTAGAGCGCGTGCAGGGGGTTCACGCCGACTAAGGCCGCGCCCGCGCCAGCGGCCCAGTCGACGAGGTTGGCGAGGTCGGTGAAGTCGCCAATGCCCCAGTTACGGGCCGAGCGCACGCCATAAAGCTGCACGCTCACCCCCCATACCCTGCGCTCGCCCGACACCGCAGGCGGCTGGTAGCAGACGGCGGGACAGACGATGAGTGACATCCCGGCACTGGCCTGCCCATCCAGGGCGACTTCCAGTCGGTGATAACCGGGGGTATCGCAACAGGACGGGGGCAGGTCCAGGGCCAGGGCCAGGTACTCGCCGTCGGGTAGCCCGGCCCGTTCGAGCTGTGTCAGCGTCTCGGGGCGGAATGCCTCCTCATGGCTGCCGCCCCCTTCCAGGGTAAGGCGCCAGCGGGCATTGCGGCCCAAGTCACGTGCGGGCAGGCGCAGGGTCACGCGCAGCGGCAACTCGCCCAGGGTGTGTACCGAGACGGCAGGTAGCAGCCGCTTCCAGGGGGCCTGCCACCAGCGCTTAAGGCTCTCGCGAGCCTGTGCCTCGTCGCCGCAAGCGATGCCCATGGCGGTGAGCAGGGCCTGCTTGGTCGCGACGGAGACGTGGTGGGTGTGACCCCAGATGTCCTGATAAAGCGGCTGGATGCCCGCCAGTTCGGCCAGGCGCTCGATAAGTTCGTTCATGACAGAAATCCGGAGTCGGCTCAGGATGCAAGACCGGCCGCCGGGCTGGCCGGCCTCAGGCGGGGGCGCAGCAGCACCGGGGTGCGGCCCTGCAGCGGGTATTCCCTGCCTGCAGCATAGTGCCCGTCGCTGCCCAGGCTGCGCTCGAAGGTAGTGTCCATCAGGCAGAACCAACTGTCCTGGCGACTGTAGGCGGGCAAGCTGAAGGGAATGGCGTCGTGGTGGGCGTTGATCAGCAATAGGCAGTTGTCGCGCACTGACCAATAGCGCATGGGGTCCATGATCAGTTGCAGCGCCTCGGGTGCATCAGGTTTAGCGTGTTGCCGCAGCCGGTATGGTCCATGTAACGTGGATCGGTGGGCACGAGCGGTAGTAGCTGGCATTGTCTATACCGCGGAAGGAAAGGGTCGGCCCCAGGTGGTTGCCCTCGGAGGTGTGGTTGTAGACCACCTCCAGAATGACCTCCATGCCGTGGCTGTGGAAGGTCTTGACCATGGTCTTAAACTCTCCTTGATGGAGCCGGTCGAGCTAAAGCGCATCTTCGGCGCGAAGAAGCCGATGGAGGCGTGCTCAAAGAAGAGGGCGAAATTGACCCCCCTCGCCATCCCAGGTCGCCCCCAGGGGATAAGGTCGGCCCGGCCAGACCGGCAGCGGCATCAGGCGTCCTCGCTGAACGAGGTGCGCGCCGTCTCGTAGGGTTGGGCCTCCGGCACCACGACA
>Ga0209721_1001928_pt1 | contig 14183 bp, 13 predicted proteins | sample TshhotsprinmetaG_FD_184139 | JGI IMG/M metagenome (GOLD analysis project Ga0209721, IMG submission 184139) | Hot spring microbial communities from South Africa to study Microbial Dark Matter (Phase II) - Tshipise hot spring metaG (SPAdes)... | ecosystem: Environmental > Aquatic > Thermal springs... | reverse complement strand
AGGTATGCCTGCATGAGCTTGTATTTCAGGCTAAAAAGAGATTTTAGTCCCTGAAAGAGGCGCTTAATAGAACTAAAAGAGTTTTTTAAACAGTTGCAAGCTTAAAAAAGTGCATTTTGATGCTCCAAATAGGGGTATCCCAATTTCTATCGCTATTTTTGGGTCTTAAACAACTCTTGACGAAAGAACCTCTGGATTTTTACAATATTTGATTATAGTTTCATCGCTGTCCAAGCAAAGGGCCCATAGCTCAGCTGGTAGAGCTACCGGCTCATAACCGGTTGGTCCCAGGTTCGAGTCCTGGTGGGCCCATCACAAAAATTGAGAGTTTTTACTCAAGAGGTCTATGTGAATGAACAGTTAAGATTGTTGGTAGAATTGCAGAATATTGACACATCCATTATTTCAATCCGAAAACAAATAAACTCTCTTCCCTTAAAGAATTCCGACAAGCAAAAGGAGTTGAATTCAGCTTATTCATCATACAAGACTTCAGAAGAAAGCCTTCGCAGTTTAGAAAAGGAAAAAAGAGATAAAGAGCGCAGCATTGAAGAGCTTGATATTAAGATTAAAAAACTCAGGGATAAGGCGGCTGATATAAAAACTAATAAGGAATATCAAGCTTACATCAAGGAGATTGAAAACATGCAACAAGAACTGACTGCTGTTGAGGACGAGCTTCTGCATCTTATGGAGGCTATCGATGAGCAGCGAAAAGTTGTTGAAATTAAGAAGTCTAAAGTGTCAGAGGCGGAAAAGAAATTAAAGGAGCAACAGGATAAGATTCAAATTGAAAAAAACAATATTGAAGAAACCTTAAGATTATTGATGAAAAAAAGAAATGAATTAACTACTAACATAGAGAAAGAGAATTACATTATTTACATGAATGTTTTTAAGAGCTGCAATGGACAGGCAGTTGTGGAGGTTAAAAATGAAATATGTCAGGGATGCAACCTGCATATACCACCTCAGCAATACATAGAGATTAAAAACAACAAGGAAATCACTTTCTGTCCCCAATGCAGAAGAATTTTATACTACAATAAAACAACAGAATTCCCCGTCAAAACAGAGTAATTTTCTAAAGGACTTGTGATACGCCTCCCGAGAATGATTGACAAGCTATTCTCATTGTAAAAATCCTGCTGCAAGGTTCCTATCGCAGTAAAAAGTTTTGGCAAGGTAATTTGTTAGAATAAAAAAGGGTTATGTCAACTTATCACTATACAACTGATAAAAATAATGCCATCAGAGAAGACGATATCAGGGATATCCTTGCTGAGCGTCTTGGAAAAGAGAATGTTCCTAAAAAGTTAAAGGTTATTACTGATACCTCTGACTACTTCAGGGTCAATTATGACGACGTTGTTGTGTTAGGAGGCAGACCATACCTCATAAGGCACGATCAGAAAGAAGGGAGGTTCGGTATTGATGAACAACCCAAATTCTGGGTAAAAAAAGCGATTGATCTGATTGACGGCAGTTTCAAAATCATTAAGCTTACATTCCTTGAAAGATTTACCTCTAAGGTAGGTGGAATCATCTTTGAATGTTTCAGGAGTCCACAGAAAGAAGCCAGAATACTCGACCTCGTAAGAGGAGATGAAAGATTCATGCAGGGATTTTCGGTAAAAGACTCGGCAGGAAATGTTGTAAGGATACTGGACTTCATATACGGCAAAACCTTTGCGGATTATATCCTGACTCTCGGGAAAAATCATGAAGACTATTTTTATAATTTCTTCCCACAGGTTTTTAGTGAATACATTGAGCTTGTTAGGGCGATAGGATATATCCATGCACATGGCGAGAAGCATGGCGACATCAGACGTGATCATATTCTCAGAGATAATACAGGATTGAATATCTGGATAGATTTCGATTTCAACTACCTGCACCGTGAAAATATGTTTGGATATGACCTTTTCGGACTTGGCAATATATTAATTTATATTGTAGGAAGAGGCGATGTTACTATTCAGGAACTCCAAAGCAGGGGAGACCCTGCATTTTATAGTCTGAGCAAAGAGGATATGAACATAATATTCAATAACAGGGTGGCTAACCTCAAGAAGGTTTTCCCATACATTCCCGAATCCCTTAATATAACGCTGCTTCATTTTTCAAGCGGCGCCCCTGTTTTTTATGACAACACTAATCAACTTCTAAGCGATATTGAAGAAGCAAAAAGCGTGATAGTAAGTTGAGGGAGGCAGATATGCAGGAAGAAATCAACAGGAAAATTCTCATAGCAGTAGATGAATCAGAAAATGCAAAGAGGGCTGTTCAGTATGTCGCTGAATTATTGAAGGGACTCCCTGATTTCAGGGTAATAATCCTCAATATTTTATCGATACCCCCTGACGATTACTTCGTTGATGCCGAGGAAAAATTAAAGTGGGAAAAAGAACATCAGCGGAAAGGAGAAATGATTCTTGGAGAATGCTCCAAAATTCTTTCAAAATTCGGTTTTTCAGAAAGCAATATCGAAAAAATTTTGCTTATGAAGCGATGCACTTCCATCGGGGAATGTATAATTCAGGAGCAGGAAAGGTTAGGGTGTTCAACTATTGTGATTGGCAGAAGAGGCATCTCAAAAAAAGAGGAGTTTATCTTCGGCAGCACATCAAACAAAATACTGCATACCCCAAAAAACTGCACAATCTGGGTCGTTGAATAGTTCAAGATTCAATTAAGGTTTGAAATCTATAAGCAAAAATTTTTTAGAAAATATCTTGAAAATCCTCTTTCTCGACAGGACCAAGGGCTGCAATGCTTATCTTCCCATAGTTCAGAAGGCGGGCTGACAACTCTTTCGCCTGTTTGAGAGTTACCTTCTCTATTTCATGCATTACTTCTTTAATTGGGATGTATCTGCCGAAATATATCTCCTGGCTGGCTATACTCTGCATCCTGCTGCTTGTAGATTCCATTCCAAGAACTATATTTCCCTTAAGCTGATCCTTTGTCCGCCTTAACTCATCGTCAGTAATGGAGTCAGAAAGAGCGAACATTTCCTTGATGATGAGACTTGTGACAATCTTGATATTTTTTTTTGCAGTTCCAGCGTAAACACCCCAACAACCGGCATCCCTATATGACGAAACAAAAGAAAATATAGAATATGCATAGCCCTTTTTTTCCCTAATCTCCTGAAAAAGCCTTGAGCTTACACTCGCACCTAAAATAGAGTTCAGTAAGGCAAGCTTATGCCTCTCTGGGGATATAGAAGGCAAACCTTCTACTCCAAGACAGATATGGACTTCTGAGAGGTCTTTGGCAATCACAGTAGTTTTGCCTTCAAAAAAAGGTTGAGGAAAGAGATCGGGCTCCGAAGCCCTTCTGAGAGAACCAAGGTACTTATTGAGCAGATTAATAACTCTATCGGCATCAAAATTTCCTGCACATGCGACAACAGTATCTGAAGTCCCGTAATATTTTCTAATATGATTGACTAAGTCTTCCCGTGTAAATGTTTTAATTGTTTCTCTTTTACCCAGAACAGACTGCCCAAGTCCTTTTTCACCCCAGACTGTTTTATTGAAGATATCATGTATATAATCATCAGGTGTATCCTCAACGAGTTTGATTTCTTCCCTTATAACACCCTTTTCTTTCTCGATCTCCTCTTCCGAAAGGATTGAATGCATAAAGATGTCAGTGAGGAGATCTATGCCTCTGTCTATAAATTCATCGAGAACCTTGACATAAAATACCGTATTCTCCCGTGAAGTAAAGGCATTTAGTTCTCCGCCAATTGAATCTATCTCTATGGCTATATCCTTCGCAGTCCGCTTTTTTGTGCCCTTAAAAAACATGTGCTCGAGAAAATGTGAAATTCCATTCTTTTCAGGCTTTTCATTTCTTGAGCCAACCTTAATGTAGATGCCTACTATGACCGAACGGAAATTTCTCAACTGCTCCATTACAACAGGGATGCCGTTGTCAAGATTTCTCTTTGTGAACATATCAATGGCTGTCCTTTGATTAAGAAAAATTGAAAATCTTTGAGACCTTACAGCGTTTATAAATTTATGATGCTCACACCCGGGGATGCTGGATTATTTAACTACCCTCTCCTGTTGTCTGAGAGGTCTGGGTGAGTGGGAAATTAAAGATTTTATTAACAGACTCTAACTATGATAGAGTTTTTATCTGCCCTAAATTTTATAACAAGAAGTAAAGCGGCAAAATTATTTTTTTCTTAAGGCTCCTTTCCTGCTTAGCCTTATCCTACCCTGACCATCTACCTCGATAACCTTAACTATGACCTCATCGCCGACGTTTATTTCATCCGTAACCTTTGCTATTCTCTTTTCGGAAATCTGGGATATATGAAGCAGTCCTTCGACCCCGGGTATTATCTCGACAAAAGCTCCGAAGTCCATGATTCTCTTCACCTTGCCGGTATAAATCTTGCCGACTTCTGCCTCTTCAACTATTCCGCTGATAATATCGATCGCCTTGCGGGCGGATTCCTCATTCGCTGAGGCTATATTTATCAAACCTGAGTCATCTATATCTATCTTGACGCCGGTCTGCTCTATAATCCCCCTGATAACTTTGCCTCCTGTGCCTATAACATCCTTAATTTTATCCTGTTTAATCTTCATCGAGAATATTCTCGGAGCAAAGGGAGATAGTTCTTTTTTAGGCTCTGGCATTGACTCCACAATCTTATTCAATATATAAAGTCTACCTTTTTTTGCCTTTTCAAGGGCGTCTTTCAAAATCTCATGGCTTATACCGACTATCTTCGAATCCATCTGGAAGGCGGTAATCCCTTTTTCGGTTCCTGTGACCTTAAAGTCCATATCGCCAAGGTGGTCTTCGAGCCCAAGTATATCCGTCAGAATAACTACCCTCTCGCCGCTTTTAATCAACCCCATTGCAATACCAGCCACAGGCGCTGTAATAGGAACTCCTGCATCCATCAAAGAGAGTGTTGCCCCACAGACCGTCGCCATTGAAGATGAGCCATTCGACTCGAGTATGTCAGATACAACTCTTATCGTATATGGAAAGGTTTCTTTTGGCGGGATTACGCACTTCAATGCCCTTTCAGCGAGGGCGCCATGTCCGATTTCCCTTCTGCCCGGCGAGCGGAGAGGCTTGACCTCACCAACACTGAAGGGAGGGAAATTATAATGAAGCATGAATGTTTTAAATGTTTCACCGTCAAGGGAATCTATCTTTTGTTCATCTGCTGCAGTGCCAAGTGTGGTCACTACAAGAGCCTGAGTCTCGCCCCTTACAAAAAGGGCAGAACCATGCGTCCTTGGAAGGATGCCCGTGAAGCAGGATATATTTCTAATCTCATCAGGAGTTCTGCCATCCGCTCTTATATTTTCATATAAAATCATGTTGCGGACAACATCTTTTTCATATTCCTCAAATAGACTTGTTATCTGCCTTGCCAGATCATCCCCTGATGAGATACCATATTTAATCCCGTATTCAGAAGTGTTGAAATGTTCTAAGGCATCCTGAAAAATGGAATCCAGCGCTTCCTGTCTTCTTAATTTATCAGGTATCCTGATTGCGTCTTTGACCTCTGCTGATATGTAGTTAATCAAATCTTGTTTTAGCTCAAAATTCTCTGTGGGTGAATATATTTCCCTCTTTTTTCGCCCAGTAAGCGCCCTGAGTTCGCTTTGAAGCGCTATAACCTTTCTGATCTCATCCTGTGCATAACTGATAGCTTCAAGCAGGTATTCCTCCGAAGTCTCAAGACCGCCGCCTTCTACCATTATCACTGCATCTTCAGTGCCTGCAACGATGATATTTAGGTCAAGATCGGCGCTCTCGAATTGGTCTGGATTAACAATTATATTGCCGTCTTTCATGCCTATTCTGACAGAACCTATGGGTCCATCGAAAGGGATATCGGATATATGAATTGCAGCAGATAAACCAATAATACCCAGCACATCGGCGATATTTTCTTCTCCGTATGAGAGCACAGAAACTATTCCCTGTGTTTCATAAAAAAACCCCTTCGGAAAGAGGGGCCTGATAGGTCTATCTATAAGACGGGATGTCAGGATTTCCTTTTCTGAAGGTTTTCCCTCTCTTTTAAAAAAGCCCCCCGGAATCTTCCCGGCTGAATAGGTTTTTTCCTGATAATCAACAGTGAGGGGGAAAAAATTAAGCCCTTCTTTTGCTTTTTTATCTGCAACTGCTGTGGCAAGGATAACGGTATCGCCATATCTTATAACCACAGCGCCATCAGATTGCCTCGCCATCTGTCCGGTTTCGATGATGAGCTGTTTCCCTTTAATCTCGAGTTCAACTTTTGTCATTTAGATTATAGTCCTTTTGAGAAATCTAATTTTTAGATGCAGAATCACTTTTTTATATTGAGCTTTCCAATGAGGGCCTCATAACGTTGCTTATCATATTTTTTCAGATAGTTGAGAAGCCCCCTCCTTTGCGCAACAAGTTTTAACAGCCCTCTCCTTGAATGATGATCCTTAGTATGGGTTTTGAAATGCTCCGTAAGGGAGTTTATCCTTCTCGTCAAAAGGGCAATCTGCACCTCTGGAGAACCGGTATCATTCTGATGAATCTTATAGGTTCCTATAATATCTTTTTTTTCTGTTACGTTTAGCGCCATTACCTCACCACCTTCCTAAATGATATTTATTTATCAAGATTTTGGTAAAAGCAACAATTTAGAGCTTGTTGCCCCCATAAAGTTAAGAAAAAATATGGATTAATACTAAATGAAACACACATACGCCCGAATAACTCTGACTGTATTAGGTTATCATATATGCCAATTATCTGTAAAGGATGATGGCAGGTCTTAAAATAGCGATAGAAACGGGGATACCCCTCCTTGGAGCATCAAAATACACTTTTTTAAGCTTGCAATGTTTAAAGGAAAATCAAATATATATTGAACTTCTTAAAACAGTTATTACTCAAATGCCATACATCGCTTCATATATGCTAAGCTTATCCATTGTTGTTGGAAGCAGCAGCTATAGCGCCCTTCCATGCTCCACTACCTTGCCGGCTATCTCTATCAATGACCGCCTGAAAGTATAAATCGTCTTTGTCTTGAAGCTCAAATGCCATGTAGCCGCATTAATTCCTTCTGCCTTATCATGACACAATGTCCTTTCTGCGCATGCTATCTCCTCCTAAAAAAGAGACAATTTAACAATTTATGAATAGGACATTTTCATTTTGGTATATTAAGAAATTATCACGTTGGCGCTACAATTACAGAGATAACCTTCCTTTTTTGGATGTCTCTTTTTTTTATGGCAGGATAGAAAAAAACTTGCTATTTGATTTCCAACTCGAATGTTCTTATATATTTGCCGCCATCGGGGTCGGAGGCTGAAGCGGAGAACTTATGAATGCCTTTTTCCTTCTTCTGAGGCTTCCAGATTATTTTGCCTGTGTCTTTGTCTATCGTCATTCCTTCTAAGACGGGGGGTTCAAGGGCGTATGTGAGCTTATCGCCATCAGGGTCTGTGCCCAAAAGCTGAAACTCCATAACATCCCCCAATTTTACATTCTTAGGCATTTCAGCGATTTGTAATGAAGGTGGAGAGTTTTGTATCAAGATTGGAGCGCTAATAAAAGAGCGACCCTGCTTGCCATCCATAAAAGGGGTAACCGCAACGCTAATCTGGTAATTCTTTTTAAACATACCCTTGGGCAGGGTATCGCCTTTTATATTCTCTACTTCTTTGTCGTTGATATACCATTTATACTCGTATGATATTTTTTCATCAGCATAATTTGTCGTGGCTTGAGCTTTAATGCTGTCATTTATGGAAGGGTGTTCAGGAAGGAGTTTAATTGATTGAACTATAATGGGTTCAGGCTCATGCTCCTTTCTGTCAGAATCTCTTATAGCTGGATTAGAAGTTGAACTGGCGCTTTCAGAAGTCTTATCCTTTTCCAATAGCAATTTGAAAAATTTAGTGGTTTCGCTTTTTTCTGTTACTTCGGATACCTTGGATTGTATTTTATAAAGCTCGTGAATAAAATACACCAGTGAGAAAACGAGAAAAAACAAGGCGAGGACTAATGTAGTCCTTCGCCCAGTCTTTTTATACGGTTGCAGCATGCTTAATTATATTAATTAATTTGCCAAAAGTCAAAAAATCCTAAGGCTGGACTCTCCTGTCTCTCCAGAAAAGAATGTTACTCCTGTTAGGTCCTATTTGAAGATTGGCATCAAGGGATATTGTACGAGAATCTATTCCAGCTCCACCGCTTACTGTGACATACATAGATGCTCCACCTTCAGGTCCAAGAGAAATTATAGGGGCTGATGGTATTCCAACTCCAAGTTCAATGCTCCTACTTCCTCCACTCAATGCACCAGCAGCAGTTACATGATTAACACCGTATAGTCTTGCTGTGCCCCCTTGCTGACAGGGATCACTACCAGATACAGGGATGAATGTCGTGAAATATACAGTTCCGCCAAAAACTGCTGGTTCTGCCAATATTTTTTCGCCATTGCCGGGTAATTGTATTCTCCAGCCCTGCCGCTCACCACTATAAGTTTGGGAAGCAGAAGTTAGATTTTGGATATCCGAAAGATAATATGTAGTAGTTCCATCAGTATCTTTAAGGGCATAAAAATGTTCCTGGGCATTTGGGTCTGCTGGGCACTGCTTATCACCAGTCCCCCAGTAAATCCACAAATTCCCTACCGTGTCTTTGGCTGCAGACATAGCTGTATAAATAGGTCTTATTTGCCCTGTTGAAGAATTGTAAAAGAGATTTGCATTCCAGTCTGATGTTCCACAGGATGGCGAACTATTTGACCTGCAGAGGTTAAACCTCCACACGTTGCCACCTAAATCCCCCACATATACCCTATCAACAAATCCATCATTATCAGTATCAATAATAGCAGGCGGAGCTGGAATCGCGTAATTCATTGCATTATTATTAGCCTTAGTGTAACTCCATAATATATTGCCATTAGTTAAATCAACTACGAACAACCCTTTCGTCCTGTTGCCTGGATCGGGTGGTTGCCCCCCTGAGCAGGAATATTCATATCCCCCTCCACCGATAAAGCCAACCCACCTCTCATTACCGCCTATCTTGACCCTGCCCATAGCCATCTTGCTCCAGGGGTCACCGAGATACGCAGCCTCTGATGCTGAGGGATTTATCCGCCATTTATAAACTGGGTTTAGTGTATTGGTAAAATCAAAGGCATAATAACCGCAGTAGTATGGGGTCGAGACGCTATATGTCTGGCTGTAGCCGTAGGGAGCAGTTTCGGATGTAGGTGTGCAAGAAGATGATGCACTCCATAGATAAGGTCTCAATAAAGCGCTCCCACTATAATCATTGGCTCCTCTGCCCAACCCAAAAACCACCAATGTCCGCCACTCAGAAGCAGACTTGCTCGTTCCACTTCCTGAGCCAAGCCATACATCTGCAGCGGAGATAGGCCCATCAACAAAAAACTTGTGTGTCAAATTTGTCGGGTGGTCTTTATGAGCAATAAGTTGCAATTTAGGCAGCATATTGGGGGGAATAAAACTAAAAACCTCTTCACCATCTGATGTTTTAAAAACATGTAGTTGCCCATCATTGGCGCCAGCTATTACAATCCTCAAACCATTGCTTGAGGTTCTCTGGTTATTAGCTCTATAAGTTGCGAAGGCGTTATTCCCGTCTAAATGATCCTTAAAGTATGGAGATGGCGATGTAATGACAACAGGACTTGAGTGCCAGATATCGCCAAGCTTCCAGTGGTCATTATTAAAGGCATCCTCTCCTCTAATATACCCTACTATCTCATTTCTTCGAGTTGTGTTAGTAGTTGGTAATCCGAAATTTAGAGGTGATAATGAAGTGTCAAAATTTGTAAGCGAACCGGTATAAGTCTTGATGTTCCTGCTCGATGCAGACTTTACCGCTAAAATATCACCAGCGTCCCATAACTGCGAACCAATAGAGCCGTCTGGATTGATGTTGTATTTTTTTAAACTGCCCCTCCAGAAAGGCTCATCCTCTATCGGCGTAAATGACGCCTCATAAAGATGGTTTTCTGTGGTTATTCTCGCAGTAGAGATGGATGTAAGAGTAAAGGAATATCTTGCTGACCGTATAATGCTGATTACTTGCTTGAGGGCTGTTACCAGCTCTTCCGAGTTGGCTGTAATAAATGCATATCCCGAAAGTGGAGCTGTGGCAGGGTCGTTAGAAGCGGCTACTGTGTCTCCAGCACCGCCATTTTTGCCGCAGATGTTGTGTTGAATAGTAGTGGGAACAGGATTATCAATCTGGCAGCTTACCACGCCTGCGGGAAAAAGCTCACCACTTGGTATATTATATCCAGAGGTGTCACCCGAATTAGGAGCCTCAGGGTTATCAGTCCCACCATAATATGCTGCCCAGTTTAATGTCCTTTGGAGGCATGTTGGCATATCGCCGCCGAACCCTATGACAAAGACCTTATATCCCGCATCAGCCAGAGCCTTTGCCCTTGCAACGGTCTCGCGGCGCCTTTTATACATATCTGCCACATCTTCAGAGCCTGTGCCGCCGCAGGCATATGTATCAGCCCCGTCTGTTACGAGAATAACGAATTTGTCACGGCACGCCCTTGCATTGTCAGTTGTTTTATGCCAATCAAGATATGATTTAGCTTCAATTAGAGCAGATGAAAGAGGAGTTCCACTCCAAGCCCGCGTAGTCCCTATGGGCTGACCATGAGTAGTAGCAGGTGGGTTTAATCCAGGGTTACTACATTCGGTGTTTGAATCGCAAAATATCTTAGAATATCTTGCCCCAATGCCATAACCGCTTGGGATTTGGATGTTTCCACTTGCGTAATCTCCAGCCGTATCATTTCCGTTATAAAACCTCATATATCCAATCCTGATATTTAGATTTATATCATCGCTATTAACTCCAGTGCTTCTTATGATACCATCATTATTATCATCAAGCATGTTAAATATCGCCCTTTTAGCAATTGCAAGACGGCTACAGTTGACATTGCAGCCGGTTTTAGATTCATTGCAATAACCACCGCTGCAGCCAGTACCTGAACATGCTGTCGTGTTAGGCGTGCAGGAAAGACTGCTCCCCCATATGTAATTTGTGCCAGCCGGGTTCCAAGTCATGCTTCCTGACAAATCAAGCACTATCAACGCATCAGGCGGCACAGTTGTAAATAGTACGCTCTCATCAGCCGAATATCCATAATCTAAAAACGCCACACTGAATATAATGACTGATAATATGAATATAAATCTTCTATTTTTCAGCATCCTAACCATATTAGCCTCCTTATTTTTGAATTAGCCTCCAGCAGCCGGTTGTTGCGTGCTTATCTCGATGGGACCATAGCCTATTCCAATATCTATTTCAACCCTGCTATTGTATAAATCGTTGGTTCCAACAACCGTTTTAGTGGTAACTGTTTGCCCCCAATGCTTAGTTCCTGTCACTTCAAATCCTGCCATGGGTAATGATGCTGGAATTCCAACAATAGTAAGATTGGCGATTGAATATTTGGTATAAGGATCGCCTGAAGGATCAACCACAATACCAGATACTACATAATTTGCAATCAAACCCCCATTGACGTTCGAGTATTCTGATAATCTATGAATTCCCGCCTGAGCGCCAGAAAACGCCTTTTTTTCGCCAACCGACCTTGTGCTTACTCTTATATCCTGAGTTGTAAGATTAAAGAAAAGCGCACCAACTGCCGTAAGCAGCAAAATAGCCAGAAGGGCTAATACTATTATAAAGCCCTGCTCACTTTTATTGAATTTTAAATTTTTGACTTTCATAGCTCAGCTCTCCTTCCAAGCCTAATTTTAAGGATTTATAGGATGATTTCGGGGTATTACACTCGTAGAATAGATAGCCCTCGGGTATTGTTTTGTCATTGGATCCATTGTGTCCGACTGCACAACGAGGGTGATATCAATACGCCTTATATTACATATATGCGCATTTGGTGGATTTTGTATACAGTTTGTTAATGCTGGGTCAGGAGTGAATTCAGTTCCATTGCCATAAAAATATCTAAAGACAGGGATGCCAACCTGGTTATTCACTACCCTAACAGTTCTTGCCTGTCCAGATGCTATTGTATCGCCAAGAAATGGCTGACCGCCTCCGCCTGCTAATGAGTCTGTGCAGCATGTGCATCTTGTAATATAAGCCTCGCCGCCAGCAGTTACATATACATACCTTATAACCTCATTAAGTTGCCCAGCACTTCTAATAATGCCATCATTATTTATATCAGCCTCAACAGTTATAGAATTTGCAGTAGCCTCAAGAATCCCCTTTCTTAATCGATCGGTAGGGAGTGATGTCAGAACAGTGCAGTTCTGTCCTGCAGTTGTAGCCAAATCAGCCCATATCTGATTATCAAACCTTGGGTTATAAGAAGCCATGCCGATTTCTATAGCCATTATCTCAATGGCTGCCCTTGCATCCTGCTGTGCGGTAGTCTTTGCTTGAATCCCTACGGAAGAGAAAAGCCCCGACCTCATAAACATGGTTATTGAAGCTAAAATAACCGCTCCGATGGCTATTGCGAACATTAGCTCAACAAGTGTAAAACCAACGCTTTTTACAGCAGCAAGATTCCTTATACTATTTTCTCCAAATCGATTATTCATCACTAACACCCTTGTCTGAAATATAACTGCCTTGTCACGATAAGGCTTTCTCTGATGTTTGGTGTGCCTCCAGGCCCAACGACATTTACATTAACCCTCCAGACGTTCGTCCCCACACTGGTAATAGTCGTTTGGACGGTATATCTTATATCCCCTGTTTGAGCGCTTCCCTGACCGCTTGAATAGACATTCTTAGATGAAGTCCCTGCCGTTACTGTATTGCAGGGATTCATTATTCTTGCCTCCTGAGTTTCGAGTTCCTCTCTCAGCAGGACGGCTGCGCGACCGATGCTGTCTGACCTAGTCCCGAGTAAATATCCCTGATGGAAAAGGGTCATTACAGACATAATGCCGATTATAAGCAACATCATTGCTATCAATACTTCAATTAAAGTAAATCCCTTCTTACTGCATATTGAATGTAACACTTGTCTTCCCCGTAATGTATATTTTTACAGTAGCTGTTGAACCTCTGCTGTTGGTTAATTTTATATCGCCCTTTGTTAAGGTTGATGGGTTTGTTACGGTGCCTCTGGGCTGAATGGTATAGTCAGTTACAGTTGTCCCCCCCATATCTATGGCAATATCATGCCTGAAGGTTGTTAAGGATTTCGTGACAATAGCAGTGCCAGGCGGCTGCTGGATCTCATAACTGTTGTCCCCAGCATTGAACAATATTCTATATGGTCTATTTTCAGCTATTGCACGTTCTTTATAAAGAAAGAAGTCTGTTGCAATAGACCTTGCGGCATTTCTTAAATCCGCATTTACTACATGCCTCTGGAAGCTCGGTATTGCAATAACAGCCAGGATTGCAAAGATTGCAATTGTTATAACTAACTCAGCAACTGTAAAGCCTTTTTGTGCATTTATTTTCATATCATTATTATGAGCGCAATTCTTTGTGCCATAAGATATTTAACATTGATTTCCTTGATTTGTAAGGTATTCGTAGCATTGTCCCTTAGCTGGATATGTAATGAGTTACATATAGGTGTGTAGGAGGTTACACAAGTTAAATATACAGTTATGACAATGGAACTATACAAAAAAGGGAAAATGCTGCTTGCCACTATGCCATAAAAAGGGCGGGGGGGGGAACCCCCCGCCTTTTTTGAAGATGATATCTTAGAAATACCTAACTTTCTCCTTATTCCTGAACTGTGATAGTTGCAGTAATAGTTGTCAAGAGAGAATCCCGGACAAGAACTGTGACAGTTCCTGTTTGGCCATCAGCTATAGGATTAACTGTTACTGTCAAAGTTCCGGCAGATGCCAATGTTGATGGGGCAGTCATAACTATTGCTGGATTACTCGAATTCACAAGTATAGTATATGGTGCGACTCCACCTGACACAAGGAAGTCAATGGTTGGAGGTTCACTGTCATTATCAATAGTTACTGCGCTTGGCAAAATTGAAAGAGGCGCCCTTACTGTTACATTAACTGTTCCTATTACTACCTCTGCAACTCTTGCTGTTATCGTGCAGATTGCAGGCACTGGAGGCGCTGTGAAGGTTGCCGTGGCTACTCCGCCGG
>Ga0209721_1001926_pt1 | contig 14196 bp, 15 predicted proteins | sample TshhotsprinmetaG_FD_184139 | JGI IMG/M metagenome (GOLD analysis project Ga0209721, IMG submission 184139) | Hot spring microbial communities from South Africa to study Microbial Dark Matter (Phase II) - Tshipise hot spring metaG (SPAdes)... | ecosystem: Environmental > Aquatic > Thermal springs... | reverse complement strand
CTGAGCTCAGAAACGCCTTGACCGAGTATTACAAAGTCACCGACATGCACAACTACGATGAGCTGGTGCGGGCTTTGGGCTATTTCACCCACCGCTACGGCAAGCTTGATCGCCTCGAGTCCATGAATGAGTACTGGCTCGAGACCGAAGCCATGCTGCGCGAGGATTTCAACATCTTCGGACTGCGCCCCGAGGACATGAGTCACGTCAAGCGCAAGTCGGTTATGAAACAGTACTTCCAGCGGGCAGGCTTGCAGGTTGCCCGGGGCAAGGTCTGCCGCACATCGGTGGAGGTACAGGATTTCGTTGATGAGGTGGGCTATCCGGTGGTGGCCAAGCCCGACGTTGGGGTGGGCGCAGCCAAGACCTACAAGATTAGCAACGATGCTGAATTGATGGACTACATAGCAACCAAGCCTCCGGTGGACTACATCGTGGAGGAATTCATACCGGGTCGCATCGTAACCTACGACGGCCTGACCGATATCCAAGGCAACGTGGTTTTCGATAGTTCCCTGGAGTATTCCAAGGGCGTCATGGATGTGGTCAACGAGGACACCGACATCTATTACTACATGGTACGGGAGATCCCCGAAGATTTGCGCGAAGCCGGACGCAAGGTGGTCAAGACCTTCGGTGTACTCGAGCGCTTCTTCCACTTCGAGTTCTTCCGTCTGGAGGATGGTGCACTGATTGCGTTGGAGGTGAACATGCGGCCTCCGGGAGGGCTCTCGATTGACATGTTCAACTACGCCAACGACATCGATATCTTCAAAGAGTGGGTTAACGTGCTCACCTACGGCACGGTGGGGGAGAAGGCCAAGCACCCCTACTTCTGCACCTATGTGGGCCGCAAAGACCATATCCACTACAAACGCTCGCACGATCAGGTGATGGCTGAGCTGGGGCCACTGATAGCTCACCACGAGCGAATTAACGGCATTTTTGCAGCAGCCATCGGTAATTACGGGTATATTCTGCGCCATCCCGACCTCGACACCTTGCTTAAGGTAGCTCAGGCCATTCAAGAAAGAGCCTAGAGAGCAGCCAATAGGCTCTGCTATACGGAGTTCGCCATGTATACGGAGTATCACAAATGGTACAGCCCGGCCCTAGGACACGATATGGAGCTCAAGCTGTACGGGCACTACGGTCAGCCGGTCGTTGTGTTTCCGGCACAAAACGGCCGCTGGTTCGACTGGGAAGGCCACGCTGGCATGGCCCAGGCCCTGGCACCGATGATCGAGGCTGGGCGAGTGAAGTTTTTTTGCGTGGATGGCATCGACTGGCAGAGCTGGACCAACAGAGACATCCCACCTGCACAGAGGGCCCGTCGCCACAACGATTACGATGCTTACATCATGCAGGAAGTGGTGCCCTTTGTTCGGAAGAACACGGGCCTGCCCAGCATGTGGGTCACGGGGTGCAGCATGGGTGCATTGCATGCTGCCAACTTCTTCTTCAAGTATCCTGATGTTTTTGATGGGCTGATTGCCTTGTCGGGGCTGTATCAGGTTGGAGGGTTTGTGGGTGGCGAGGGCGGCATGGATGCCTACTACAACTCGCCGCTCTGGTACTTGCGCAACCTTACCGACGAGAACCTACTCAACGCTTACCGCCGCAACAAGATTGTATTTGCTGTTGGACAGGGGCGGTGGGAAGAAGACTGCATCCAAGACACCCGGGAGATGCAAGCTCTTCTGCAGCAGAAGGGTGTGTATGCCACCTTCGACTACTGGGGCCACGACGTGGACCACGACTGGCCCTGGTGGCGAAAGATGCTTCCATACGAACTCGAGCGCCTTGGGGTTTGATGCTAGACCGCGTTGCGTGTATCCTCAATTAGGCCACATTTCCCTAAGGGTCAGCACCCCAGCGTAGTCTCAGAAGGCTTGGCGACACCTTTGTGCTCAGGCTACATGAACCAGATGCCTTTTTGATATAGCGGTGCACTGGGTGCAGTTCCAGCACTATTTTCACTGGTTCATCCCCTCGAAACGGCCTCGGAAGGCATTGGGTTTGCGCCCAGCCAAGCTGCGCCACTGATGAGGTGGATGCTTGACTGCCGCCGAATTCCGAAGAGGCCAATTCCAACCAATACTGTGGGTCTGAACGACCCATGCTTGAGCGGGCCAGATGGGTCTATTCTAAGGTTCACTGCAACAGTCCTGCTGCCACTGCTTCATGGATTCCGGATTTCTTGTCATTCAGGAAGCCGCCAGCAAAACCTCGCTGCATGGCCACAATCTCTGCCAAGGCCGAGACCGCGATCTCCTCGGGGCTCTCGGCACCTATATCGAGTCCAATTGGATTGCGCAGGCGCGACAACTGCTCAGGGCTTGGAACAAACCCTTCAGTTCTCAGAGCGTCCAGAATTTTTTCGAGGCGGTTGCGGGGTCCCAGCACACCCACGTATCGGGCCGGCGATTCTAGGGCAAAGCGCAGCGCATGGCGGTCGATGTCGAGATGGTGGTTCATGACAATAACGTGCTGGCGGGCGGCAAGTTTTACTTTTTGAGCGTACTCGTCGTGTGCTGCCTGGATGGTGTGGCAGTCTGAAAAACCCTGCAGTAGTTCGGGCCTGGCATCGACCACCGTGACGTTGAAACCCAGCACCAGGGCCTGGTTCGCCATGGGTTTTGCATCGTGACCAGCACCAAACAAGACCAGTTCTGGAATAGGGCTGCTGACATCGAAAAAGACCTCGGCCTCCTGCACGTAGCGGGTGGTCGGGCGTGAGGTTCCAGGGGTCATCTGGCTGGCAATGCGCAACACCTGGGCTTGCAGCTCAGGGGGGGTAATCTGACCTTCCGGGCTGCCATCGGGTCGCAACCAGATGCGCCCCTCTCCGCCGCTGAGCACCGTTGCCAGGATAGAAGGCTCTGAAGCTGTACTGGACAGCAACCAGCGGTGCATCAGCCCGTCTGGCTCCACAGGTTCCACCCAGACCTCCACCGTGCCGCCGCACCCCGGCCACCAGGTCTTCTCCTCGTTGTAGTCGAAAATCGTGCGCTCGGCCCGGCCCCTGGCTAGAATTTGCATGGCAATTTCGATCATCTCCTGCTCCAGGCAGCCGCCGGAGATCATGCAAGCTGAGCCGCCGTCCTCTCGTACCAGCATCTTGGCCCCTTCGCGGCGGTAGGCAGAACCAATTACCCGCACCACCGTTGCAAGGGCAGTCTCTTTGCCGTCAGCCCAGGCAGTCTCGAGGGCGGCTAGCAAAAAAGCAGTGTCACTTGCCATATCCGCATCGATTCCACCCGTTATTTTTTCACATTTCGCGCCAACTGGGAACTGGTGTTATTCTGAACCCGGCCAGACACATGTGAGACCGAGGAAGGGATAAAACTATGGGGGGATCAGTGTCCCAGAAAGGAGATCCCCCCAGTGCAGCTCACCACACCCGCCAACTGCCTGGCCCATCGCCTGCAAGACAGCGAAGACCGGGAGCCGGTGGGCCTGGGCCGCGTCACCCAGCAAAGCCCTGTGGGAAAAAGGCCTCCCGGGCCGCAAGCCCAAAGGCCGCAGACCTCGGCGGACGAGGAAAAGCCGCCGGTCCCCCGAGCTTCTGGAAAGGGTGGAAGCTTTGCGCCGGGCCCACCTGAGGACGGGGGCGCACCGCCCTGGCCCTGCGGGCAGGGGCCCAGGGTCAGCGAGCGGACGGTGGGGCGCATGGAGGAGGGGGGCCGGGTGGGGACCGTGGCCCAGCGCCCCCCGGGGGAGGCGGGGCAGGCGGCCTGCCCGGCCCCATGCCCAGCGCAAGCCTCGGGGAGCTGATCCAGGTGGACACCCTGTGGGTGCGGGGGAGGAGGTGAGGTCATTTACCGCTGTGGACCCGGTCTCCCGGGTGGTGCAGGTGGATGGGGTGAAGGTCTTCGTGCTGCCGCCATGGAGCCCCTGCCGGTGGGGCTTGAGGGATGGAACCATTGTAACTACAACCTGCACCGGCTGGGGCCTGACGCCCCGGGGCTATCTGGATTACTGAACTCGGGCACCAGGCCCCCGGGAGTCTTGGGAGTCTCAGATGTAGTGGCCCAAATACATGATCTTGCTTACTTCCGCTATACTTACAATACATACTTAGGCTTGTTTCAGGAAAGGACATGAAAATCTTTTTACACTTGACCATGTTACTGCTAGGCCTTGCTTGGGCCCAAGGGCTTCCCCAAGAATACCCTTTCCCCAACCGCTTTCTCAAGACGGACAAGAGCCTTACCTTTTGCCTGGATAAGCAAAACCCCATCTGGCCTCTAGAAGAGTCCGTGGCGAAAGAGTTGGGGCGCTTATTGGGGCGACTGGTTAAGTTTTACGTGCACCGCGAGGGTTCCAACAGCCAAAGCCCCCCCATACGAGTCACACGAAGGGAATTCCAAGTGCTACTAAGCCGCTACTGTGATGTTTACATGGGTCTGCTGGGAAGCACTACGGCTGCCTTCGACTACCCTGCCGATGAAGAAATGTTGGCTACTCGGCCTTACTACAAAACCCGCTACGTTTTTGTAAGCCGAAAGAGCGGGGTAAACTCAATGAGGCAAGCCCCTAAAGACTTGCCTATCGGGGTGGTAGGCCGAAGCCTGCCCTACAACCTCATCCTGCGCCAGATGGGCAGCCGGGTCACCCTTTACCCTGTTGTAAGCTCTGAAGCGCTGGCCCGCAAGTTGCTTTCGGGTGAGCTACAAGCTGGAATCATCCTGGCTTCAGCTTTGTATGGCCTTGAGCGCAACCCGCAGAGCAAAGGCCTAGACGTAAGCCCCATAACCGAGATTGCCAATGCCGAGTGGTACGTTATCGCCGCTGTGGCACGAGACCGTGTTAGCCTGCGCAGCCAACTTGACCAAGCCATTCAGAGACTTCTGCAAACGGGCCGGATGGAAACCCTGATTAAGCAAGCAGGACTTCCTCTAGCCTACTTTACTCCGGTTAGCCCCACCGAGCAACGGCCTGAGTCAGAGAAGAACGACAACGATGATGATAATGAAAGACGCTGATGATTAAGCTGGAGGGACTAGAGCACCGTTACGGTGAAACCACCGCTCTGACATGTATAGACCTCGAGATACCCCCAGGCTTCTTTGCCCTTTTGGGGCCAAACGGTGCCGGGAAAACCACGTTGGTAGGCCTTTTATGCACCCTGATCCCCTTACAGCGAGGGCGGATTGTGCTGGGTGGCTACGCTGTAGACCGGCACCCTAATCAAGTACGCCAGCTCCTCGGCCTTGTCTTTCAAGAGCCCACCCTGGATGAGCGGCTCACCGTTTATGAAAACCTGCATTTTCACGCTCTTCTCTACCGGGTTCCGGCCCGAGAAATCGCTTACCGCATCCGCCAGGTGCTGGAACTCGTGGAGCTAGTTGACTGGTCCAACGCTCCGGTGCACGCCCTCTCGCGGGGTATGAAACGCCGCTTAGAAATTGGCAGGGCCTTCCTGCACCGACCCAAGCTCCTGGTGCTCGACGAACCTACCACAGGTTTGGATGTGCAAAGCCGCCGCCACATCTGGGAGTATCTTCACGGTCTGCGTCAGCAAGGGGTTAGCCTCCTTCTAACCACTCACCAGCTCGAGGAGGCCGAGCAGGCCAACCAGGTCGCCATACTGGATCAAGGGCGCATCCTAGCGCAAGGGAGCCCCGCCGAGCTAAAGGAGCGCCTAGGAAGACCCCGGGTCTACCTGAGGTTGCGCGATCCCATGCTGGCGCAGCATTTGATGCAAAGAGGAGGGGTGTTGGAAGGAAACGAAATACGCCTCGAGCCCCCCGACCCCAGAGCCTTTCTGCGCGATTTTCTCTTTCGGCACAGCGACCAAGTCGAAGGGATGCGGGTAGGTCTGCCGAGTTTGGAAGAGATATTTCTGCAGCTCACAGGACGAGCATTGCGAGGGTAGTGTGTCTAATGGGTTTTACTTTCTAACCTGCCTTTATGCCATCTGGGCTCGCGAGTTCAAACGCAGCCTGCGCGAATCAGGTCAACTTATGGGGGCTTTCAGCCGGCCCCTCATTTGGGTGCTCGTTTTTGGTGTGGGCCTAACCCCCTACTTCCGCACAGGTCTGCGCGAGACCAGCTTTCTGGTTCCCTTCACCTACGTACAATTCATCTTCGCTGCCATCGTTACCCTCAACCTGATGTACCCCGCCGTGCAATCCGCAGTATCCCTAATCTACGATCGGCAGTTCGGATTCTTCCGAGAAATATTCGCCTCACCAGCCCCCAGAGTTGCCGTCTTTTTAGGGAAACTCTTAGGGGGCGCTAGCGTCGCTATGTTTCAGGGTCTCTTGGTTCTGTTGCTGGCCCCTTTCGTGGACGTTCCAATGCCATGGTTGGTTCTGCTGCCCATGCTAGGCATAGCCCTAGCTTTTACCGCCCTGGGGTTGATCCTGGCTGTCCGCCTTTCCAGCTTTGATAGTTTTGGGGTTTTCTCCAACACCCTGATCCTTCCCCTATTCTTTCTGGCCAGCTCCATCTTCCCTATGGACCCTTCCCTCACCGTAGAACAACAGCAGCAAATATTTCCACCCTGGCTGGTATTTTTAGTGCGGGTCAATCCCCTCACCTACGCCATCGACGTGCTGCGTGGCACCACCATTGGCTACCAGCAGTTTGACCCTCTGATCAGCCAGATGGTGTTGTGGGGAGCCACTTTGGTGCTGGTGGTATGGGCCTACCACGAGTTCCGGCGATGAAGGGCTTTTCACGCAATCGTTCTAGCTTGATTGTTCTTGTGAGTGGCATTTTGCTGCTGTTGCTGGCCCGACAGCTACCCCCCGACATGTCTTTTGCCCAGGTACACCAGGCTGGAGTCCTGCGGGTTTGCCATCCAGCCCAGCTCGAGCCCTTCTTCTTGAGAGGAACCGAGGGCCCGGAGGGCAGTGAGGCTACGCTCGCCCGAAAAATTGGACAAGCCCTGGGCCTATCCGTTCAGTTTGAGTTGCAAAGCGGTTGGGGCCAAGGTGTTGATCCTGTGGACTGGGGGCTTCGTCCCGGAAGCTGTGACCTGATTTTGGGCGGCATTATCTACAGTTTAGAGACCCGCCGCCTGCTGAGCTTGCTTCCTTATCAGGATAGTGCTTGGGTACTGCTGGGAAAGACCCCAAAAGTAGCGGTATGGCTCCCTTTTTGGGGTGCTCCCGTCGACTTGCTTACCGAAGGGTTGGGGCCAAAAGCCGAGCTGGTCTATCCAGAAAGCCTTGAGGAAGCCCGCCGATGGCTAGAGCGCGGGGAGGTGACGGGCCTGCTTACCCTGAGCGAGGTAGCCAACCGGCTTGACGTAGAGGGGCGCTGGGAAAGGCAAACCATCGCACCAACCCAGATGGCCCTAGGCCTTTGGAAAGGGCGCAGCACGCTTAAGAGAGCTGTCGAAAAAGCTTTGGCCAAAGCCAGTTTAGGCCCAGCACCGTAGCCTGCACCAAGCCCCAAAGGCCTACCGACAAGGCTGCGAAGACCACTACCTGAAGAGGTGTCCAGTAGAGCGCATAAAAGCGCAACTCCGCCCCTACCCCACTTTTCCGAGAAAAAAGCTCGGCTATAAGCAAGGCGGCCAAAGCTAGTTCAAACCCGTATCTCACCCGTTCCGAGCGGGATCTATCGGGTTGTTTCCGGAAACCCAACGCGCTACCTAAATGTATTACCAGAATCAAGGTGATCAGTAAAAAAATGGTTCGATCATCCAAGGCTATGTACGGAATGATATTTACAGCCGGTATGATCAGCAGCCAGGGCAAGGCCTGTAGGGAAAGCAGCCACGGGGTTAGCCAGGTCTCCACTACCGGACGCCGGCGGATTAGCCAGGCTAGAGCCAGGCCTAGGAAAAGACCCAGCAAAAGCGGTGGAAGAAAGCGCCCTAAGCTAATCCATAGATGAAACAACGCCTTGTCCAAAGTAGTCTGGTAACTCGCCATAACCAATCCACCCAACGCCGTCAAGAGGGCCAAAACAACCTTCATGAAGCCTCCAGAAGGCCTACTAGATGCCTGGAGTAAGTCCACAAGGCTGGGTCTTCGTAGGTTCTGGGCCGGGGGAAAGGTACTTCCTCTACCCGGCAGATGCGGCCAGGGGCTTTGCTTAGCAATACCACCCGGTCAGCCAGATAGGCGGCTTCTAGGGGGTTATGCGTCACCAAAATCACCGTTGCCGGTACGGCTTCTAACCAGCCCACGAGTTCCTGGCGCATATGCTGCGCGGTGAGCTCATCTAAGCTGGAAAAAGGCTCATCCAGCAAAACCAGATTGGGTCTAATGAGCAGCGCACGAGCCACCGCTGCCCGCTGTTGCATCCCAATGGAAAGCTGTTGAGGAAAGTAACTCGCGTAGCCCGCCAAACCCACCCGCTGCAACCAGCCCCATACGATCCCCTTGTCAGGTCTGGGCTGTACCAAGAGCAGGTTTTGCTCCAAAGTAAGCCATGGCAGTAGGCGGGCCTCTTGAAAAACGTAACCGATGCGAGGCGGCTGGCTAAAGTCCAGCCTACCCTCAGCGGGCTCAAGGCCTGTCAGTATATTGAGCAAGGTGCTCTTGCCGCAACCTGAGGGACCCAAAAGCGCTATCCGCTCCCCTGGACGAACCTGTAGGTTTAGCTGCTCTAAAACGGGTACCTCGCGCCCCTTGACCAGGAAGCGCTTGGATAACTGGCTAAGCGATAGTCCTATCACCGCCTACCTCGCCACCGTCCACTCCACTCAGCTGCTAAATAGAGCAGCCCGTCTAGGGCAACAAGCAACAGCACCATTACTATGCCATAGGCCAGGATACCCCGCATCTCGAAGGTGTTGAAATAAAAGGCGATCTGGTAACCCACCCCATTGCTACGACCCAGTAGTTCAACAAACACCACCATCTTCCAGGCTAAGGATAGGGTGGAACGCGCCGTTCCCCAAAAAAAAGGCGCGAGTTGAGGCAGGATAACCCGCCACCACAATCGTCTAGGCGGCAGGCGAAAGGCCTGGGCCATCTGTATAAGGCGTCCGTCTAGGGAGCGGACCCCTTCCTGTATTTGAACAACCACATTAGGCAGGATAATTAAGAGCACAGCCAGTACCGCAGCTCGCTCGTTTAGCCCTACAACCAAATAGGCAGCGACAATAATCAAGATACGCGGCAGAGCCAGTCCGAGGGCCACCCAGGCCCCCAGCAGCACCTCGACTAAGCGGGAGCGGCCCATCCATGCCCCCAGCACAAGCCCTAACAGCATGGCTAAGAGAAACGCCAGCATCACTCGTTTCAGAGTAGCCCCTACGTGTAACCATAACTGGCCTCGCTTCCACTCCTGTCCTATGTACTCCAGGGTGGCGGCGGGCCCCGGAAGCACCGTGGGCCCCAGCCAGGCGGAGAAGAAAAGCCATGCGAATAGGATGGAAAGTAGGGAGGCTACCCTGCCGAGCCAGAGGACTTCTGAACGTCGCCCCTTTCGTTCTACAAAGGGCTCAACATACCGCATTTAGCGACCCGCAAAAAGCCCACTGTACTGCAAGCTAAAAGCCCTTGGATCAAAGCGCTCTACCCCCACTACCTCGCTACCCGCTACTGCCAGCAAGCGTTCTACAAAGAGACGCATGCCCACCAACGTGCTGGCATCCCAACGCTGAGGTAGCCCCTTTTCCCAACGTGCGCGAATGTTGGGGAGCTGGCTGGGGTCTGGCAAAGCGTAAAGCCGCTGCTCTAAGATACCAGACCATATCCGGTCATCCCTCTTCATCCGCTCAGCAGCCATACGCAGCGCTTTCAAGAAGAGTTCCAACGCTTTTGGATCAGCATCCTCCCGGGCTATGACGAAAAGCTGGGGTATATCACTAGGAAGCCCGAGTTCTTTTAGGATGGCCTGGTTGGTTATCAACTCGCGGTACTTTCCAGTGGCCTCCATCCGGGCAATGTGGTGCCACAAAGGCAGGGCTGCTTCGAGCTGCCCACGCTCCAGCAGCTCGGCCATCAGGGGGGATCCCGTAGCAATCACCCGGCTTTCCCGCAAAGGGTCGAAACCAAATTTCTGCCGCAGGTACGCTCGTAGAAGAATGAAGGTCTTATCGGTCAGGCTGGTAACACCAACGGTGCGGCCTCTAAGGTCAGCCCCTGTGCGGATCGAAGCATTGGAAGGCACGACAACACCCCCTACGTTGAGGCTGTAGGGATGGATTGCCTGTACCAGAAAACCCCGGGCCCGCAGGGCTTGTACCTCTACAAAGTCATCCACAACTACTTGTATCTCATTAGCACGGAGTGCCAAGCGTGCGGCATCTTTGTTAGCAAAAGGCACAGTCTTGAGTTGGAAACCCAGCTCCCTGGGCAGGTCATACTGCTGCATTGCATAGGCCATCCAACTAAGCGTGCCCCCTGCTTGCAACCCCACCGCCACCGACCGGCCCTGCTGGGCCCAGGCCAAAGCGAGCATTCCCAACCAGCACAACAGAGCTGCTAGCTTCATGTTCCAACCTCCACGACCTAAACGGATGGTATCCTTGGTTGGTCACTCATTACAAGAACTTCCAGACTTCGCGCTATGCGAAACTCACCCAAAATCTTGACTTGGGCTATAACTATAAACAGTAATAAACATTAATAACGTCACGCTAAAAGCTCTAGGTGAGGTCACATGAGGAAACATGCGAGAAAGCTCATAAACCGTAGAACCTTGTTATACCTTGGAGGGACAACGCTTCTTCTCGGGCAGAGCACCCTAGCCCAGGGCAGTGGACTGGTGAAAGCCGGTGACGTGTTGGTTAACGCACGGGGAGCAAAAGCCGATCAACCTATTACCATGTCTGAACTGGCCGAGGGCCAGATGGTGCTGGCCTTCCCGATGGATCAGCAAACCCAAACGGTCAAAAGGGAAGCCAAAGCATTGATCGCCCTGGTACGGCTCGGTAAGGTCAGCGCAGCCAAGGCCAAAAGCGCCATCAACGGACTGGTTGCCTTTTCTGCTCTATGTCCTCACCAGGGGTGCCCGGTGGAAAAGATAGGTGAAGTAGGCAGCCGCAAAGGCAAGCTCATTTGCAATTGTCACGGTTCGTACTTCGACCCACTAAATAGCGGAAAGCTGGTCGAAGGCCCCGCCCCAAGGGGACTGGCAGTGCTCCCGATCCGTTTAGAGGGAGAACGGATCTTGGCCGCCGGGGATTTCCAAGGCAAAGTGGGGGTCTAGACAAGCGAGGAGGTGGTCAAAAGTATCGAAAGCACAAGAATCAAAAACATTGATAAAAACATAGGGCACAAGTAGCGCAGCTTTACGAGGAGGAAGTACATGACAAGGAATCTCCTGGTTATCATGGTTCTAGCTTTTTGGCTCGGTGCAAACGCGCAAACCTACACACCGGTAACGGACGCCCGTCTGTTGAACCCAGAACCTGGCAACTGGCTGATGTGGCGCGGCAACTACCAAAGCTGGGGATAGCAGGCTCTAAGCAAGATCAACGTGCAGAATGTCAACCGGCTGGTGCCGGTGTGGGCCTTCTCTACGGGGGTCGGGCAGGGGCATGAAGCCCCCCCGATTGTGAACGGCAACTACATGTTTATCACCGCCCCCTACAACAAGCTGTTCGCCCTCGATGCGCGAAACGGACGCCTTATTTGGAAGTATGAGCGGCAACTGCCGGACGACGTGGTTACCTGTTGCGACGTGGTCAACCGGGGGGTAGCGGTATACGGTGACAAAGTATATATGGGCACGTTGGACGCTCATTTGATCGCCTTCGACGCTCGCACGGGCAAGATTGTTTGGGACGTTACCGTAGCCGACTACAAAACCCGTCACACTATAACCTCACCTCCCGTAGCGGTTAAAGGAAAAATCATCACAGGGATCCACGGGGGCGAGTTTGGTATACGGGGCTTTTTGGCTGCTTACGACGCCAACACCGGCAAGGAGCTCTGGAGAACCTACACCGTGGGCAACAACGGCACCTGGCCAGGCGAAAGTTGGAAAACAGGAGGTGGTGCCACCTGGCTCACCGGCTCCTACGACCCTAGCACCAACACGCTGTTCTGGGGCACCTCCAACCCCTCTCCCTGGATGGACGGGGCGCGCGACCCCAAGCAACACGACCTAAAATGGACCTCTTCTGTCATCGCAGTAGACCCGGACACGGGGCGGATCAAGTCGGGTTTCCAATACAGCCCCAACGATGCCTGGGACTATGACGGGGTCAACGAAAAAATCCTGATTGACGTTGGAGGGCGCCCCAGCCTAATCTCCGCTCACCGCAACAGCTGGCTCTATCGGTTGGATCGAAGCGGTGGTAATTTGCGCTACGCTCAGGCTTACAAGTACGCTGTCTCAAACGTCTACCAGCGCATCAACGCCGAAGGGCGTCCTGTCTGGAACCCCGAACATCGCCCTGATATCGGCAAGACGGTCAACGCCTGCCCAAGCTTCCTAGGAGGCAAGAACTGGAACCCCGGTGCCTATAGCCCTCAGACCCGCCTACTGTACTTTGCCACCAACGACTGGTGCATGGACATTCGCGGGGCCCAGGTGGAGTACGCCGCGGGTGAAGCCTTTGTAGGGGCAGAATTCGAGATGAACACTGTCCCCGGAGCCAACCACGTAGGCGTGCTGCGGGCCATTGACCCATCTAATGGCAAAATCGCTTGGGAGTACAAGTTCCGAGCACCTCTGTGGGGTGGTGTGCTTACCACCGCTGGCGGTCTGGTCTTCACGGGTTCGCTGGATGACCGGGGCTTCCACGCCTTTGACGCCCGTACAGGGAAGCGGGTGTGGAGCTTCACCACCAACTCCGGGGTGATTGGTGTTCCCATGAGCTACGAGGTAGGAGGTACCCAATACATCGCGGTCTACTCGGGCTTCGGCGGGGCCATTCCACTGTGGGCCGGTCCGGTAGCCAAGCTCACCAAGGACGTCCCCATGGGCGGCGTACTTTGGGTATTTGCGCTTAAGTAGGGTTCCGTGGTTGGGTTGTCCAGGGCTAGTCTCTGGGCAACCCTAACCGTAGTAAGCGCAAAGCTGCACACGCCATATCTGGAGGAGCCATGGCCGAAAAGGTTAAGATTAAAGTTACGGTAAATGGTCAAACGCACACCCACGAGGTCGAGCCTCGCCTCCTGCTGGTGCACTACCTGCGCGAGCACCTGGGCCTGACCGGTACCCATGTGGGCTGCGACACCAGCCAGTGCGGAGCCTGCACGGTGCATCTGGACGGCCACGCAGTAAAGTCCTGCACGATGTTTGCAGTACAGGCCGACGGAGCTAGCGTCACCACCATCGAGGGCATTGGCAGCCCGGGCAGCCTGCATCCAGTACAGGAGGGTTTCTGGGAGATGCACGGATTGCAGTGCGGCTTCTGTACACCGGGCATGATTATGGCCGCGGTCGATCTCCTGAACAAAAACCCCCGTCCCAGCGATGCCGAAATTCGCCACGCCCTCGAGGGCAATCTCTGCCGCTGCACCGGCTACCACAACATCGTGCGGGCTGTGCAGTATGCCGCGGACAAAATGGCGAAGGTGGGAGCGGCTGCCGACGATTGAAGAGGCCCCCTAGGTCAGCAGTCCGGTTTGAGGTTTGACTGCTTCAGCAGGGCCCCGCATCCGGTACCCCTGGCCCTCTTCTAGAACAAAGGGAGGAACATTATGGCCTATAAACTTTTTGGCAAGGCGATGAAACGGGTTGAGGACCCCCGCTTCATCACCGGAACCGGAAACTACACCGACGATATGACCCTGCCGGGCATGGTCGAAGCCGCCATGGTGCGCTCGCCCTATGCCCACGCCCGCATCAAGCAGATCGATGCCTCCAAAGCCCTGGCCCACCCTGGCGTGCTGGCCGTCATCACCGGGCAGGAGATGAAGGATGCTGGAATCAACGGTATTCCAACGGGCTGGCTGCACCCTGGCATCAAGACCCCACCGCACTACGCCATCACCTTTGACAAAGTGCGGCACGTGGGCGATATCGTAGCCGCAGTGATTGCAGTGAACCGGCAGATCGCCGAGGATGCGGCTCAGCTTGTTGAGGTCGACTACGAACCCCTCCCGGCGGTGGCCTTGGGCAGCGATGCCCTGAAGCCGGGGGCTCCGGCTGTCCACGACGACATCCCAGACAACGTCTGCTTTACCTGGAGCATCGGCGATAAGGCCGCCGTGGACGCCGCCTTCGCCCGCGCGCACAAGACCGTCAAACTCAACCTGCGCAACAACCGCCTGGTGCCCAACGCCATGGAGCCACGGGCCAGTCTGGCCCAGTACATGAAGGCCAGCG
>Ga0209721_1001916_pt1 | contig 14258 bp, 11 predicted proteins | sample TshhotsprinmetaG_FD_184139 | JGI IMG/M metagenome (GOLD analysis project Ga0209721, IMG submission 184139) | Hot spring microbial communities from South Africa to study Microbial Dark Matter (Phase II) - Tshipise hot spring metaG (SPAdes)... | ecosystem: Environmental > Aquatic > Thermal springs... | reverse complement strand
TGGTTTTTTTCAAAGCTTGTCCAAACCGTTCAAGCATAGTACTTATATTTTACTTTTTACTAAATTTTTTATTAAAATGGATGCGTTTATACAATAAAACACGATTACATTATACACCACTCTTCTATTTTGTGCAAAAGTTAATTTTTCGTCTGTTTATAACCTTATTTTACTTTACTTTTTTACTTTTTTGCTGTCTAACACTTCTTCTGGCCGCAAAAAATTTGACAAAAAAATGGTTTGAGAAGTAAAAACAACGTCTGTATTTTAATTTTTAAACCTCAAATATATTTTTTATGTCTATAAAAGTTGCCATCAACGGTTTTGGTAGGATTGGTAGGAATGTATTTCGTGCCGCCTTTGATGATTCTAATATCGAAGTTGTGGCGGTAAACGATCTGGCAGATGCTAAAACTTTAGCTCACTTACTCAAGTATGATTCAATTATTGGTAATTTCAAAGCTCAAGTAGATATCGATGGGGATTACTTAGTGATAAATAATAATAGACAAGTCAAAGTTTTCTCTCAAAGAGATTACACCCAATTAAATTGGGCTGAATTTGGTGTTGAGGTTGTAGTCGAGTCTACTGGGCTTAAGTTTTTTACCGATCAGAGAGAAGCCGAATGGCACCTTAAAAACGGAGCTAAAAAAGTAATCATCTCCGCTCCAGCCAAACAGCCAGATGTGACCCTAGTTTTGGGAGTCAACGAAAATGATTACGATAAAGCCAAGCACCATATCATCTCTAATGCTTCTTGTACTACAAATTGTTTGGCACCAGTTGCCAAAGTCTTGCATGAGAAATTTGAAATTATTAAAGGGTCAATGACTACTGTTCATTCCTACACTAACGACCAAAATATTTTGGATTTACCTCATTCTGATCTTCGCCGTGCTAGAGCCGCCGCTTTGAGCATGATCCCAACTTCCACAGGAGCAGCCAAAGCGATTGGTTTGGTGTTACCAGAACTCAAAGGTAAGCTAGATGGAATGGCTATTAGAGTACCTACTCCGAATGTATCTTTGGTGGATTTAGTAGTACAAGTTAACAAGCCTACCACTATTAAGGAAGTTAACCAAGTGTTGCAAACTGCTGCAGAAAACGAGCTAAAAGGAATTATGGACTTTTCTATGGAACCACTTGTATCAATAGATTATCGAGGTAATCCTCACTCTAGTATCGTGGATGGCTTGTCGACAATGGTGATCGAAGAAAACTTAGTCAAAGTATTAGCTTGGTATGACAACGAGTGGGGTTATTCCAACAGAGTAGTGGACTTGATTAAAAAGATTATTTAAGTCTTAATTCTTAAAGTTTTTTGCTATCTAGCTAGTTAGATAGTTTCGACCAAACTCCATCCGTGTATGAAAGTGCAAGAAACACTGAGTTGGTTCGGAGGTCTACGGAGAATCTGTTTTTTAGTTTGTTGAGGATTTCAAAAATCTCGGTTTAAGATTGGTTTTTTTATATATTCCAAAATATCTTCCAAATAAAATGGTCTACCGTTCCACTTAAGAAGTTTACCTACAAATCTAAGACCGGTTTCTTTAGCAATTAGTTGACCAAGCTGACCAGTAGCATTTCCTTCAATAAGGTGAACATTCGGATTATTAGCAAAAAATTCTTTTAGTCTATCAGTTTTCAGAGGCCAGAGGTAAGTAAAGTGTAAATAGTTAATTTTATAATCTAAAGATTGTTCAATAGCATCTAATACTGCATTTTTACTACTTCCCCAACCAACAAAAGAAATATCTGTATTGCTTGGTTGCCCAAAAATTTCTGGCTCTGGCAGAGCCTGCCTGATAGCTTCGATCTTTTTAACTCTTTTCCAAATCATGTCGCTAACCCCTTCGGTTTCGTCCAAGCTACCATCTTCATGGTGTTCATCTCCATTAGCAAAGTAAATAGTTTTTGACTTTCCCGGTAACCATCTTTTGGATACTCCACTATCTGTAATCTCATAACGATCACTAGGTTTGACTGTTTCTAACTCTTTCTGACTCACTAAACCTCTCAAGATTGGTATATTGTTTTGGGGAAATTCCGGCACAGTAGTTTTTGATTCAGCTATGGTTTTCTCGGTAAGTAAAATAGTTGGACATTGAAAATTTTCGGCTACATTGAAAGCATGTTGAATATTTTCAAAAGCAGAAGATGGATCGCTACAAGCCATTACCACTCTGGCAAATTCTCCATGTGAGGAATAGATAGCTAGATTTAAATCACCTTGCCCTGTCCAAGTAGGTAGACCGGTTGCTGGTCCCGGTCTTTGTGCAATTACAACTACCATCGGAGTTTCAATCATTCCGGCTAGCGACACTGTCTCAGTCATCAGATCGTATCCGCCTCCAGAAGTAGCTGTAAAAGCTCTAGCTCCAACATGCATCGAACCCAAAGCCATTTGAGCGGCAGTAATTTCATCCTCAGCTTGTTTAACCACTATTCCCGTATCAAAAGCGGTTTTGGCTAGATAGCTCAAAATCGAACTAGCTGGACTCATCGGATAGGCATAATAAGCTCTCACTCCACAATGAATTGCTCCTAAACTAAGAGCTATATTACCATCAATAAGTAGATTTTGATTGCCGTCCTCTGGATTTGGATGAATCTTATTTAAATCTGATAAGTCAAGATTGGGAGGAGTTTGCACAAAATCATAACCACTTTGTAGACATCTTAAATTGATTTCCAGTAAATGTAGTCTTTTACCGAATTGTCTAGTAACTTGCTCTTTAAGTACATTTAAATCAAAACCTAAAACCCTCCACAAAGTTCCAAGCACAACCGTATTAACCATCAAACCGCTTCCACCATTATCTTTGGCAATAGTAGTAGCCGGTAAATGAATAATCTCAATTTGTTTTTCTTGGGCCTCTTTTTCCATATTCTTAATCACTCTTGGCCACCTTTCAAATCCGTTAATCAACAAGCTACCTGGCTGTAAAGTCTCTAAACAACTTTTTACACCTTCTCGATCGACAGCTACTCCGATACGGTGGTTTTTACTCATAGCCCTAATTGGGCGATCCGAAAAATTAATTTGATAATTAGCACAACCACCTTTGATTAAAGAAGGAAACTCACGATCAGCAGTAATCCAATAACCCATTTTTTTAAGAGCTTTCATTACAATTACCCCACTGCTTTCTATTCCAGCACCACTTTCTCCAGCTATCTTAATTACAAAACGAGCCATATTGCATTAAAAAAGTTACAATTTAGTTTGCTAAAGCTTTAATCGCCACCCTCTTAGCCCAGTTTTCTACCGTGGTTGTTAGTACTTGCACAGGGTTAGTACCAACTCTTAGGGAAGGTATCAATAATTGACCACCAACTTCTTCAACAAAATTTTCAAACACTTCAGCTGCATCACAAAGATATTCTGGATAATATTTTTTATCTCCCAAACCAATAGCTAAAAATTTTTTACCAGTCAAATCAAATTGCTTCAGTGAATGCAAAAAGGGTGGAAAATTAGCCTCCGTTTCCCCGTGATAATAAGTTGGACTTGCCAAAATAATTATGTCATGTTTGAGAATCTCCTCAGGGTTGGTTGTCTCCACACGAGAAAGTACTGCTTCCACTCCACTGGCAATCAGTGTTTGATGTACTTTTTTAGCTACCAACTCAGTATTACCACCCACAGAGCCATACACAATTATAACTGACATAAATCTATAAAGCGAACTAGGAATATTTTGTTTTTTAGTCAACTATTAGTGTGTTTTTGGTTAAATAAGTTTGTGTAGACCTCTAGATAATTTTTTCTTTAATTTGAAAATGAATAATAAAAGACTCCTTCTTATAAAATTTTTAAATAGGCTATAGCTTTACAGATTGTATATATGTAGTATATACAACCAAATACAGATTTAAGTTTGACTTTTTCCAAAAAATAACTCCACTTTTACATAAAGTCATAAAAGTATATGTCTCAAGTGCAAGATCTGCAAGTTAAAATAGAACAATACTTATCTTTTGAAAGTTGCAATATTCATACCTGGTGCTCTGGATGCGGTGATTTAGGTATTTTGAACGCTATAATTAGAGCTCTAGTATTAGAAAACATTGCACCTCACGAGTGCTTGCTTTGTTTTGATGTTGGTTGTAATGGCAATGCTAGCGATAAAATAACAGCCAATACTATTCATGGTCTGCATGGTAGGGTAATTAGTTTAGCTGCAGGTTGTGCTATTGGTAATGATAGCCTACCAATAATTGCTACAGGTGGAGATGGAGCTACTTTTTCGGAAGGAATTAACCACCTTGTGCACGGTGTTCGCAATAACTATAATATGGTTTTTGTTTGCCACAATAACTCTAATTACGGTTTAACCACAGGGCAAGCCTCAGCTACTACTCGTAAAGGTCAAGTAATGAATGGAACACCGGGTGAGGTAGTGTCTGACCCACTAAACCCAGCTGAAATTGTTTTATCTTTAAACCCAAGTTTTGTAGCCAGGGGTTTTAGTGGAGATGTAGAACACTTGGCCGATCTTATTAGAAAAGGTCTCAACCACAAAGGTTTTGCTTTTATAGAAGTTTTGCAAGTTTGCCCAACTTATAACAAAGCCACGCCCCAAAATTGGTACTGGCCTCGTCTAAAAAAAGTTGAAGAAATAGAAAATTATGACAATACTAATATTTGGCAAGCTAGAAAAATTGCTAGTGATTTAGACAATCAAATTGCTATTGGTCTTTTGTATCACAACCCTAATAAAGAAGAATTTTTAAGTATTCAACAAAATCGACAAAACCGCAAAACACCATTGGTCGATGAAGTTAGTGTTTTTGATATTTCTAAATTGATACAAGAGTTTAAATAGCAGTTGACCAAGATTAAGACAATGAAAAAACTAGTTTGTTTATACTAAAAATATAACTGGCTCATAACTCCAAACATTTTGGGAAATTTTTATATGGTTTTCCAAAAGTCTATTTCTAAATCTCTCTTTTATCTTTTAGAGAAATATTAGAGAAATGTCTGAAAATCTGAAAAATATCATCAAAGATCTACCTAATCAGCCTGGAGTTTACAGATATTATAACTCAGAGGATCAATTACTGTATATTGGCAAAGCTAAAAATCTAAAAAATCGAGTTTCTAGTTATTTTCAAAACTCCAAAGACCACCATCCTAGAACTAAATTAATGATCAGTCAAATATCCAGAATAGAATACACAATTTGTAAAACTGAATCAGAAAGTTTATTGCTAGAAGCTAATCTAATAAACAGTCTACAACCAAAGTACAATATTGCTCTAAAAGAAGATAAAAATTACTGTTATATCAAACTAACCAAAAATCAAATACCCGGTTTTTTTGTAACTAAATACAAAGACGACAATACTAGCGAATATTTTGGACCTTTTTCCAATCGTTTTGTAGCTGAAGCAACTTTACACACTTTAAGGTCAATTTTTCCTTTTTGTCAGTGTAAAAAAATCCAAAATAGACATTGTAATTATGTCAGTATTGGTCTTTGTGAGGGAATTTGTATTGGTCAAGAAAGTTGGAATTCATATCTGGAAAAAATAGAACAAATCAAAAAAGCCTTACAAGGAAAGCTAGGAGAAGTGGAAGTATTTTTAAATCAAAAAATCAAATATTTCGTAGAAAAAGAAGACTTTAAGCAAGCCACAGTATGGAAGGAAAGATTAATTTTACTTCACAAAATCTTGGCAAGTAAAAAATCCTTGCTATCTGGCCCGCACACTATAGACCTAGTTACACTGATAATTCAGAAAAATCAAGAAAGTTGTTATTTAGGAAGTATTTTTATAGAACATATTCGAGAAGGTAAAGTGGTTAATATTGCTAACTATTTACTTTCTGGAGGGGAAATAGAAGGCAGTTCTGAACAAGGTGAAGTAGATTTAGAAGAGAGTTTAAGTGAAAAGTTTTTGTCTAGATTTTTGGTTGATTACTATTCTCTAAGAGAAACAGATGCGCCTGTACTGGTACAAGTTTTTGAAAATTTAGAGAATTGAGTGTTTCCAAGCAAATCTTTGTAGTTTTGCCTAACAAACTGTATCTTTATGATTAATTAGGTACTTCTTTTTTCTATATCTATCAGTTAGCCACTCTCGCTATAACTTCTGTTTATTTAGTAATTAACAACTTCAATAAATTTTGTTGCTGAAAACATGTTGGAATATCTTAGAAACATTTCCCTTTATTTCAGTTTTATTTTTTGATACCATTCCCAAGCAGTTTTAATGATTTGATAAAGGTTAGATTGTGGTTCCCAATTTAAGATTTTTTTGGCTTTTTGGTTGCTGGCCACTAACCTATCTGAATCTCCCGGTCTTCGATCTACAAATTCTACTAAAACTTTACAACCGGTTACTTGTTCCACAGACTGAACAATTTGAGACACCGAAAAACCTTGTCCTGTACCTAAATTTACAACCTCATAAAAACCACTAGTAGTTAAATCCATCAGATATTTTGTAGCCAAAATATGAGCCGAAGCCAAATCTGTAGTATGAATATAGTCTCTAATGCAAGTTCCGTCTGGGGTGTTATAATTATTACCAAAAATTTTGAAAGTAACATTGTTGGCGATTGCGTTTAAAATGCACGGAATAAGATGAGTTTCAGGATTATGGTCTTCACCTGTACGAGTTTGGGGATCAGCCCCGCAGGCATTAAAATATCGTAGGGAAAAAGCAGAAAAACCGTGAATCTTACAAAAATCATTTATAATATCTTCGGATATACTTTTAGTTCTGCCATAGACACTGATAGGATTTCTAGGTTGATTTTCATCAATCAGCTCAACTCCGGAGAAACCATAAACCGCTGCTGTCGAAGAAAAAACTATTTTATTTACTTTATATCGATGCATTATCGTAAGTAAATTAAGAGTACCAACAACATTATTCTTGTAGTATTTTTCTGGTTTTAACTGACTTTCGCCTACCTCTATAAAAGCTGCAAAGTGAATAACCACCTCAATTTTATATTTTTTAAAAACTCTCTCCAAATCTCCAATGTTGAGTAAATCTACCCTCTCAAAATCTACTATATATGCAAAATTCTGGTATTCTTTAGGTTGATTTTTATCTAAGATCACAACCTCAAAACCACTATCTAGTAAAGATAAAACAGTCTGTGAACCAATATAACCCAAACCACCTGTTACTAAAATTTTTGACTTTGACATATCATACACAAAACTTGTTTTATAAAACAAATTCATGCAATTTTTTGATTCGTCAAATTTTATTACTATAATCCACGAAATTCAACAAATTTCAATAGTTAAAACTATGTTTTTTAAATAAAGCTCGAAACTGCTTATAAATTTTTTTATAAATTTTTTGTAAATTAAAGAAATTTACGATTAGCAGCAAGATAAATATCAATCAAAATAACAATTCCTAATCTCTCTTTAGTACACTCTGTTTACAAACCTAAACAAAAACAAAATATTTAATCCTTGGGGAGCTAAAAAAATTAAAACTATTGATCAATTACGAGAAGTACTTGTTTCAGGTGCAGTTTCACCCCAATCAGATTGTTTAGTTTTTAATCCAAAAACTATCGAGGTTGCAGGAGAACAAGTCAATATAGCCCTAAGGATTTTTGAAATTATAGCTGAAAGTTTGGATGGTATCGAAGTACAAAGGTCAAGTGAGTTAAAGACACCTTACGAGATAGTCTTAAATAAAGCAACAAGAAAAAAGGTTTACAAAGGTAGAGTGGTTATTGAAAAGGCATTAGTAAGAGGTAATCTTGATCTGTATTACAGAATCTATCACAGAATCGATAAGTTAGGAAGTCTGAAAACATCAAAACTAGTACAACCTTTAATTCTTAGAATTAATCCAAATTTATTCTCTTTTAGAGATATTCCTAGGTTGGTTAAAGATTTAGTAGAGACTCATAATCAATGGATTAGTACTTTAGAACCAAAATCAAAGCAACAACAGCTATGGCAGATTAACACTGATATAGAGTTTGCCCGAAGGTTTATCGCTGTAGCCAGGATTTTAAAAAAAGCTGGTGATATAAAACCTCCAATATCAGAACCAGAACCGCCGGGAAATCTAGCCTCCGTTTTAGAAACTCAACAAGTGGCACGTTTATTGGAAGAAATAGCTCAAAACTATGGAGCAAACTATGGAGCAAATTTAGAGGCAGATTCAAAAAATGATGATCATCCAGAAAGAGATAAAATAATAAAAATTTTAAACAAACCAAGACCTAAAGGCGAACAAGAGGATACAGAAAAAAGACTTAAAAGAAGATTTGAAGCTATTCTTAGACTGGTTAATATGAAATTAAAAGAGGCCTATATCCAAAGTCTTTATGAAGTCTTATTTAACAGATCAGCAGCTGAAGTATTGAGACTAACAGGAATGAATCAATTGTTAGAGGATTTTGAAAGGAATATAAGTGGAAAGGAAATTATAAAAAATTTACAAGTTGAATTAACTAATTTACAAGTTGAATTAACTAATTTACAAGTTGAATTAACTGAAGGTTTTGAAGAACTTAAAGAACTACAACAAAAATTACAACAAGAATTACAACAACTACAAGGTCAAATAGATAACTCTGAGAGAATATCAGAAATAATATCAGAAATATCAAAAATTGAACAAGAAATATCAGAAACTGAACAAAAGATTGAACGTCTAAAAGAATCTATATCTAGAACTCAAATAAGAATAGCTAATCATATCAACGATTTTATCTATTCACATCAAGATAAATACTTTCCTTATAAAGATGATTCCTACCAACCTTTTAAAATTGCTGAGCAAAGATACGTTAACTGCGTGGCCATAGCTTTTCTACAGTACCTTATTCTGCAAAAATACTTTGGCTTAAAAGTCTTAGGGGCTACTACAACCGAACACTTTTTTGCTATCCTACCTTTAGCTAATGGTACTTATCTAAGCTTAGATTATGAATTATTTGGAAGACCAACACACTTTAATCAAGGTGGTTTTGAAGAACAATTTATAGCTACAGTCTTAAATTGGGAACACGAGAAATACCCTCCCTTGTTAGCAGAACAAATGCTTAAAGTAGCCTTAGATATTGATCCGAATAGTACAACAATACTTGACAATCTGGCTGCTTTATATCGAGACAATACAGCAATCTTTGCCAAACATTTTGGGTCAGAAGAAGCAGTTTTGTTTGAAGCTGAGAAGTTGTATCTTCGTGCTTTAAAGATTGATCGAGATGATGTATATACACTTAAAAATCTAGCTGCTTTATATCAAAACAATGCAGAAATCTTTGCCAAAAATTTTGGGTCAAAAGAAGCAGTTTTGCTTAAAGTTGAGGAGTTGTATCTTCGTGCTTTACAGATTGATCGAAATAATGTACATATACTTATCAATCTAGCTAATTTATATCGAAACAATGCAGCAATCTTTGCCGAAAAGTTTGGGTCAGAAAAAGCAGTTTTGTTTGAGATTAAAAGACTATATAATAATGATCATTAAGGCAGCTGAAAAACAACAACCACCCCAGCTCTGGTATTTGTTTTGGGCAAAATTAAATTTAGCAATTTAGCAGATTTCTATAAAAGGATACTAAATGATAGAGGACTGTTAACACTAGAAAATCTACAAAAAACTTTGAACCTGCATCAAGAAGTACTAAAATTTTTGAAAGAAAACCCAAACATTGGATCATTGAAGTTTATACAGATATACAGAAAATTGAACAAATAGTAAATGAATTAATAAATGAAATAGATGAATTAAATAAGGAACCAAACTCTGATTAGGTTGAGACCTAAATGAGACCTAAAAAATCACAAAAATTTGAAAAATTCCAAGTTTTAGTAACGAAAGTTAGGACGGTTATTAGCGGTGAAGATTGTGGTTTATCTATTATCTAAAAATTATCTAAAAATTTTATTTGTTATAGTCAAATTTTTTGACACTTGATAATAAGCAAAGTTTGTTTGACAAAACAAACTATAAGTTTTATCTTATCCATGTGGATTTATGTAAATTTATCACCTATCTCGCTATGAGTTTGGAAAATGATTTTAACAACCAAAATCAACAAAGTCAAAATGCTACTAATTTAAACAACAATCTTTTTTCTTACACTTACCCCCCTTATCCACCTACACCACAACAGTTTTCCATTCAAAATTCTACAGAATCAAGCAAACTAACAACAAACTCTGAACAAGACAAAATACAACTTAAGAATCAGGAAAAAAAGGGGAAAGATCTCTTTATCAGATTAGTGAAGGTTTTTGGGGTGGTATTAGTGCTTGTAGTTTCAGTTTTACTAATAGTTATCTTAGCTTTTCCAAATAGTCAGTTTTCTCAAATTATTATTCAAAATTCTGTTTTAAACAGGTACTTGGAGAGTAAACAACAAGAAACTAGTCAAAAACCATCATCCAAAACTGTAATCGAACCCCCTGCTCAGCCGGATGGTTTTGACCCAAAAAGCTTCTCACCTTTTAATTTTGCTGAACCGGGTAATGCTATAACCACCGTTGAAGTGGTAGAGAGGGTGTTACCTTCGGTTTTGTCTATATCTGTTCAGAACCCATCCAACATTAGTGGGTCTTTTGGGATTGCTACTGGTAGTGGTTTTATAGTTAGCGATGACGGGCTTGTGGTTACTAATAAACATGTTATCTCTCCTCAATGTCAGTTTGGAAATACAGTTGAAATTGTAGCTACAGATCAGAATAATGAACTTTATAAATTACAACTACTTTCAGTAGATCCAATCTACGACATAGCTATTCTAAGAATAATTAATCCCCCAAGCAACTTGATTCCAGTTACTTTTATCTCAACTGATGCTGTAAAGCTTGGGTCTGAAGTTATTGCTGTCGGTAATGCTTTAGGAGAGTTAGAAAACACTGTAACTAAAGGAATTATATCTGGACTTTCTCGCAGTCTAAACACCAATTTAATTGACGAATGTACCAACTCACCAGTTTTTGCTGATGGGTTGCTTCAAACTGATGCTGCTATCAACCGTGGAAATTCAGGAGGACCTTTGTTTAATGCTGCCGGACAAGTGGTAGGAATGAATACTTTTGGTACACGAGATGCTCAAAATATTGGCTTGGCCATACCTTCTAATGTAATTGTTTCGGCCTTAAATTCTTACAGACGAAATGGAATTATAGAAAGGCCCAAGTTGGGTATTTTTTCTAGAACGATTACTCCAATTTTAAGCAGTCAAGAAAAATGGCTTCCTGTAAACTATGGTGAACTAGTTATAGCTCCTACTGGACAGAGGGCTGTTGAACCAAATTCAGCTGCTGCCAAAGCAAATATTCGTGAAGGTGACATAATTCTAGCAATCAATGGCAAGAAAATAGAGCAAACCAGAAACAACTTATCTCCTTTAAGAAGGGCTTTGTTAAGTTTTAATCCGGGCGATACAATCAAAATAACAATCTTAAAAAGAACAAGTGTAACTTTTGAGGCTTTTAAATATGAATCAGAACCAGTAGATGTAGAAGTGACTCTTGATAAAATGGTTTTTGAAATTTAATTTAAAACACAATACACAAAACCTAACGATTCGGGACGGACTTGGTTCTGGACCGTTACCCAATATTTACTACTCTCTAAATCATACCCAAAATATCTTTAATTACACATAATCAATCAAGTGGTAAGTTTCTCCAAAATTTTAGAGTGAAAGAAAGAAATTTGACTTAATCCAAAATTAAAATTTTATACCACACAAATATGTTTGTGGAGATAGATCTTATTTTTCTGGGAATTTTAGGTATCAGCCTGTTTGTGTTACTTACTTACTTTGTATACCAAAAAGTAGAATATCATTGGCTGGATAAAGTTTGCAGCTTACTCGTTTTATCTTTTCCTTTTCAAGGCTTTCCTTCACTTTTAGGCAACTTGGCAAATCTTAGAATTAGCCAAGTGCTTGTTTTAATAGGTTTATTTCTAGTCTTTTTATTGTTTATAAAAAAGGACAACCAGCTTATGTCCCAAAAAATAAATTTTTTTGTATTTTGGGCTATTGGTTTCTTTTTAGTGTCTCTACCAAGTTGGTTTCTGGTAATTAATTTTAGTCGTTTTTTACAGTTCACACTTGGTATAATACTGGTTTTTGGGGCAACTTTTTTGCTTTCACACTACGCTAAAAATATTTTTGACAAAGTTAAGTTGCTTATACTTTCAATGATTTTTGCTTCCATTTTTGCTATTTACCAGTTTGGTGCAGATATGTTAGGTTTTAGTGAATTTAGTTTATTACGATGGCAGTATACGAAAGTAGTCTTTGGCATTCCTAGGGTACATTCTTTTTTCTTAGAACCATTACTGTTTGCCGGAGGTTTGTTTTTCCCCATAATCTTCTTTGCTGTAGCTTTTTTAAATAATCAAAGATTATTTGAATTTTTAAAACTAAAAAACATAAATTGGTTACAAAACTATAAGTTGATTAATTTGGTCCTGTTATTATTTTTTGGTCTCGTTTTTGCTATGACTTATTCCAAAAGCGCTTTCTTAGTTATGGTAATAATTTTCTTTATTTTGTTTATTTTAGCTATATTAAAGTATAAAGACTGGCTATTAGTTAAGTTTGTAACTGGTTCTGTAATTTTAGGTACTATCTTAGTAGTCACATTAAGTTTAATCTGGCCAAGTTTTGGCGATGCCATCTTAGAAATAAACAGAAATTTTATTGACACGATGGTCGGTAAAAGCCCTTCTTCAGTTGAAAGAGATATGTATATCCAATCAGCTTTGTTGTTTTTACCAGATTTTATATTTACAGGCACTGGCTCGGGGCAATTTGCTCCCATAGCTTCTTTTTCTTTAAAATTTTTAGGAAGAGATGTAAATAGTGTAGTAATCAACAATATTTACTTAGAAATTTGGTTTGAACACGGGTTCTTAGCTCTTTCATTATTTTTAGGTTTATGGTTGTACTTACTCTGGGAAAATATTAAAAAACTCAAAAATATCCAGAATTGGAAGACACCAAATATAACTCTTAGAGTATCACTTCTATTAAGCTTGATTGCCTATTTAATTCAATGGTTGTTCTTTTCCCCACTTTACATTATGCCTATTTTTATACTACTAGGTTTGCTCCTTGCCTTGGATAGGCAAGATCTAGCCACAAAAACTAACCTTTCAGAAGACCAAAATTCCTAAAATATTCTAAAAAAGTTAACATTTTATTTATCTCCGGCGGTTTAAACTTCCATTTTGGTTAACTTAGTCGTAAGAAAACAAAATTGGAGGAGGTTTGGAGATATATCTATTACTATAAAAATAAAAAGTTTTGTTATCGAAATTCAAGAAATTTACAAAATGATAGTATTAACTCACACCCAAAGTTACCAAATATTCAGAATTCTAACTATACTAGCTTTGTAAGCCAATATCACAAAAAGTGGTGAAAAATTTAAATTTTTGTTTGCAAAAACTTTGACAATTAAGTCAATAAAATTCTATACTTTTACCTCAGTTTAGGTTGAACTGACTATAATTCAACAACAAATCGAAACCACAATGAACCCGGTAGAATATACAATTTCACTACAAAGGCTTTTTTTGATTACTGCTGGAGCTAGTTTTTTTGGAATTTGCTGTATGTTGGTTTTTATTGATCCAACAGAAAATATCAACTATGTTTTTGTCTTCTTAGCCATTTTGTTCCTGTTTTTTGTAAGTATTATTACACTAATTGGTTTTTGGTGGTTTCTTTCTATTAAGAAAGAAATTCTCACAGTCAGTCAAGTTAACAAAATCGTTGGACAAAGTTGTATTAGTTCTGCTATCATCGTTATGACTTTATCACTTCAACAAACGCAACAACTGAATATATGGACCGGTCTACTTACGCTCGTTTGCTACTCCTTGTACCAAGTTTGGGCAAACTCAAAATAAATATTGTTTTTATGCATCCAAACCAATCTTCGTATATTCAATACAACAACTATAACAACTCTAACGATCCGGCTAGTCTTTATTATATTCCCCCTAAGGATAATTTTAAGGTAACCACAAAAAGAACTAAAATTATCGAATTTTTAATGATTTTGACACCTATAGTGGTGATGTTGGTGCTATCTGTTTTTACTTTTATCGACCATTATAGAGATCGCCAAAAGGAATATCATATCCAGCAAGTCATTGAAGCTTTAAGGCTATACTACCAAAATAGTAGCAATGTAGAAATCAAAAGGTCTTATCCAGTTTCAGTTAGTGCAATTATCAACGAAGTTGACTATGAGTTTACTCTCAGGCGACACCTCACAGGCCAA
>Ga0209721_1001912_pt1 | contig 14274 bp, 12 predicted proteins | sample TshhotsprinmetaG_FD_184139 | JGI IMG/M metagenome (GOLD analysis project Ga0209721, IMG submission 184139) | Hot spring microbial communities from South Africa to study Microbial Dark Matter (Phase II) - Tshipise hot spring metaG (SPAdes)... | ecosystem: Environmental > Aquatic > Thermal springs... | reverse complement strand
CACCTGAATACAGGTTCAATTGGTATTGATCTCTTACCACAATTTTTGATCGAATGTCAATTCGTTTCTTGGATCGAATGAGGCTCCTCTACTAAAGTTCTAATTATGGATCAAGATAACTGATTAATTGAATTGACATTGTATCGTATCTGATTTATATAATAGCAGACTTTGTGAAAAATTTATCAGAGAGGAGGGAGAATCTTGTATAAGATCACATATAAGAGAGAAATGGCCGAGAACACAGTCTGCCACTTTAAGGTAGAGGCTTCCAGAATCGCAAGGAAAGCGAAGCCGGGGCAATTCGTGGTCTTAAAGGCCAATGAGACAGGGGAGAGAATTCCTCTGACCATGGGAGGAACAGACCCTGTATCCGGTACCATTGATCTGATCTTCCAGGTCGTTGGCAAGAGCACCGCTCTGTTGAGGACCTTCAATGTGGGGGATTCGATTCAGGATATTATTGGACCTCTTGGAAAACCAACCCATATCGAAAAACTCGGAACCGTGATCTGTGTGGGAGGGGGAACAGGGGTGGCCGTGATGTATCCGATCACGAAAGCCTATAAGGAGGCGGGAAATCATGTAATCGCTATCATTGGAGCAAGAACCAAAGACCTTCTCATTCTCGAAGATGAGATGAGGGCTGCGAGTCATGAGCTTCGGGTGACAACCGATGACGGCAGTTACGGTCACCATGGCTTTGTAACGGATGTGCTCAAGATGATTCTCGATAATCAGAAGGATGTCAAACTGGTTGTAGGGATCGGGCCAGTGCCCATGATGAAATTCCTTTGCAAGATGACCAAAGAGTATGGAATCAAGACCATGGTCAGCCTCAATCCTATTATGGTGGATGCCACTGGAATGTGCGGGGCCTGCCGGGTCACGGTTGGAGGAAAGACGATGTTCTGCTGTGTGGATGGTCCAGAATTTGATGGCCATCAAGTGGACTACGATGAGCTTGTCAAACGGCAGCGGGCCTATCTCACAGAAGAAAAGATTTCTATGGATCGCTTTAAAGAATTAGGAAAATAAACCCGATTTGAAAGGATTGGCTTTCACCTCAGGCCTTTCGAAAGGGAACCATTGGAATAACAAGAAGCTCTCGCCAACAATGGCAAGACTTTCTAACAGGATAAAGGGGGAAGGAGATGGCTGAAAAAGAGAAGAAAGAGAAGATTCCAAGGCAGAAGATGCCTGAACAAGACCCCAAAGTGAGGGCGAAAAATTTTAATGAGGTCCCCTTTGGATACACGCCCGAATTGGCTCAATTGGAAGCGAGTCGTTGCATTCAGTGTAAAAAACCAAAATGCATTGAGGGATGCCCTGTGGAAATCGATATCCCTGCCTTTATTAAACTGATCTTGGATGGAGATTTTGTTGGAGCGGCCCGAAAACTTAAAGAGCGAAACAGCCTGCCTGCCATCTGTGGTCGTGTCTGTCCGCAAGAAGACCAGTGTGAAAAGATCTGTATCGTCGGTAAGAAAGATGAGCCAGTTGCCATTGGCCGTCTTGAAAGGTTTGCAGCCGATTGGGAGAGGGAGAAGGGAGAGATCCTTATTCCAGAAAAAGCTCCGGCCACTGGAAAAAAGGTGGCTGTGGTTGGCTCTGGCCCTGCTGGGTTGACCGTGGCCGGAGATCTGATCTTAAAGGGCCATAAAGTAACCATCTTTGAGGCCCTCCATAAACCCGGAGGTGTCTTGATCTACGGCATTCCGGAGTTCCGCCTTCCCAAAGATATCGTCCAGGCCGAGGTCAATTATCTTGAACGCCTGGGCGTGAAGGTAGAATGCAACTGTGTCATTGGAAGAATTGAGACCGTGGATGAACTTCTTCAGGAATATGATGCGGTCTTTCTGGGTCTGGGGGCAGGTCTCCCTCAGTTCTTAAATGTTCCCGGTGAAAATTTCTGTGGGATCTATTCAGCCAATGAATATCTGACCCGATCCAATCTGATGAAGGCCTATCTCTTTCCCCAGTATGACACACCCATTGCCCGTGGAAAGAATGTGGCTGTCTTTGGGGCAGGAAATGTGGCCATGGATGCGGCGCGAACAGCGCTCCGCCTGGGTGCGGATACGGTCCGGATCATCTATCGCCGATCCCGGGATGAGATGCCCGCCCGAATTGAGGAGATCCACCATGCAGAAGAGGAGGGGGTGCAATTCTACCTTCTCACTGCTCCGACGAGATTTTTAGGAGACGACAATGGATGGGTCACTGGCGTTGAATGTCTCCGCATGGAGTTAGGAGAGCCGGATGAATCAGGAAGGCGAAGGCCTATTCCCATCAAGGGCTCAGAATTCCAGCTCGAATGTGACATGGCCGTTGTTGCCATTGGAGCAGGCGCCAATCCCCTCCTTCCCACAACCACGCCTGGGCTTGAACTGAATAAGAGAGGATACATTGTGGCTGATCTTGAGACTGGAAAGACCTCCAAGCCCGGGGTTTGGGCAGGAGGAGATATCGTCACAGGGTCAGCAACTGTCATTTTGGCTATGGGCGCTGGAAGAAAGGCTGCCAACTCGATCCACGACTACTTGATGAGCCGATAGCACCACCATCTCTGCTCACAGGTAGGAGTTGATGATACAATTAAAAAGGAAGCTTCCCCATCTACCTTTAAAATTTCTGAAAGAACACAGAATCTTTAATGATGCACCTGCCTATTCCTGGGCAGAGTTAGGAAGATGCATCATCAGAGAGCGAAAAGCAGGTTTTTCAGAAATTTACTTTTTCCCTTGACAATTCCAATGGATTCATAGAAACTATACCGCAGGAGGTGTAGACTATGGAGATGATCGATGTCCTCAGGGCGGCAGTAGAGAGGCAATCTTCAGATATTCATATCCTCGTAGGCAAGCCACCAATGATTCGAATCCGAGGGGCCATCGAGCCTCTCGCTGGCTTCCCGGAACTTTCCTCCGAAGATACAAAGAGGCTTATTTACAGCATGCTTTATGAGGATCAGATTGCCCGATTCGAAGAGAACCAAGAGCTCGATTCTTCCTATAATATCCCTGGCTTGAGCCGCTTTAGGGTCAATATTCTTTATCAATAGAACGGGATTGAGGCCGTATTGAGGCTCATCCCTTCAAAAGTCCCCACTCCAAAAGATCTCATGCTCTCTGATGCGATCGTAGGCCTTACAAAACTTGCCAGAGGATTGGTCCTAGTGACAGGCCCTACAGGATGCGGAAAATCAACCACTCTGGCCTGTCTCATCGATATTATCAACCAGACACGAAAAGAACATATCCTCACCATTGAGGATCCGATTGAGTTTGCCTATGAGATGAAGAGCTGTATTATCAGACAGAGAGAGGTTGGCTCTCATACCCACTCCTTTTTAGATGCCCTGAAACATGCCCTCAGGCAAGACCCAGATGTGATCCTGGTGGGCGAAATGAGAGACCTTGAAACGATCTCACTGGCCATCAGTGCAGCAGAGACAGGGCATTTAGTCTTTGGAACGCTCCATACACAGGATGCGCCACAGACGGTCGACCGGATGGTCGACGTCTTTCCTCCCCATCAGCAGCAGCAGATCCGAGTTCAATTGAGCAACACATTAAAGGCGGTCGTATGCCAGCAACTTCTGCCGAGAGCCAGCGGAATCGGAAGGGTGGCAGCAAGAGAGGTGATGATCGTCACCACGGCCATTGCAAACTTGATCCGTGAAGGCAAGACCCATCAGATTTACGGCGCTATTGAGACTGGCGGCAAGTACGGCATGTGCACGCTGGATGCATCACTGGCTGAGCTTGTCAGGATGAAGGCCGTTACCCTCGAAGAGGCGCTCACCAAGGCTAATAATCCTCAGGCGGTTACAGCCAAACTGGGAATGGCGGAATCTCCTGGGGTGGGGGTAAGAAAGGTATGAATGGTATGAATGTCGCCCAATATCTTAAAGTGCTGATTCAAAGAGGAGGCTCCGACCTCCATCTGAAGGTCGATCGTCCACCTCTGATGAGAATAAAAGGAGAACTCCTTCCATCTGAATATCCTCCTATCAAAAAAGAGGAGATGAAAAATCTTCTCTACCCGATGCTGACCGAGATCCAGAGAAAGAAGCTGGAGGAGGAGAGGGAGCTCGATTTTTCATTCCTCGTGGAGGGTCTGGCCCGGTTCAGGGGCAACATCTTCCATCAAATGGGATATCTTGGAGCGGTCTTCAGGGTGATCCCGATGGAGATCAAGACGATTGATCAACTTGGCCTTCCTCCGATTCTCAAAGAACTCGTCTTCAGAAATCAGGGCATCATCCTCGTCACCGGGCCAACTGGAAGTGGGAAGTCTACAACCCTTGCAGCGATGGTAGATTATGTCAATGAGAATCGAACCCTCCACATCGTCACGATTGAAGACCCTGTGGAGTTTGTCCACAGAGATAAGAAGTGTGCAATCAATCAGAGGGAGATCGGGTTCGATACCCGTTCTTTCTCCGAGGCATTGCGCCGCGCCCTGAGGCAGGATCCGGATGTGATCCTGGTGGGCGAGATGAGAGACCCTGAGACCATTTCCATTGCTATGACTGCTGCAGAAACAGGCCATCTCGTCTTCAGCACGCTTCATACTAATGATGCCAAACAGTCGATTGACCGGATCATCGACACCTTTCCGCCCGATCAGCAGCATCAGGTGAGGATGCAGCTGGCGATGACATTGCTCTCCACAGTCTCCCAGAGATTGATCAAGCGATCGGATGGCTCAGGCAGGGTGGCCGTCGTGGAGGTCATGATCAATACACCCACAATCCGAAAGATGATTGAGGAGGGAAAGATTGGAGCCATTGACAAGGCGATCCACGAGTCTGCCTCTCTCTATAAGATGCAAACCATGAATCAGGACCTCTTCAGGCTGGTGAAGGAAGGGATTATCACCAAGGAGGATGCCTTAAGCATCAGTAATAACCCGAATGATCTGAGGATTATGTTCCAAACCCAGATGCCAGGGGAACCACCGAAATCGTCTCCACTCAAGCCATCGGGCATGGAGGGTAGGCATGGTCGAATTTAAAGAACTCGCAAAGCTGCCTCTGTTCACTGGCCTTTCAGAAGAAATCCTTTCTTCGATCTCAAGGATTTTGAGGGAAGAGAGGTTTAAGGCAGGTTCTCTCGTCATCAGGGAAGGCGATCCTGCTGATTTCTTCTATATCATCCATTCAGGAGAGATGGAGGTTCGAAAGACCATTGATAGCGAATCCCAGAAACATAAGACCCTCGCCATCCTTGAAGAAGGGGATATCTTTGGAGAGATGGCTCTTTTCGGTGAAGAATTAAGGGCGGCCGATGTGTTGGCCATCCAAGATTCCCAGCTCTGGAGAGTGGACTTTAAGGATTTCTCAAAACTTCTTGAGGTCGATCCCAGGTTGGGCATTCAACTCCTCAAGGCAATAGCCAACATATTAATCTTCCGGCTCAAGGCAATCAATCAGGAGTTGGCTACCCTCTATGAGGTGAGTCAAATTATCTCATCGACTCGAAATATTGGGGAGCTGCTGAGAAAGGCTTTCGATCAGGTGATGAGGGATGTCCGCTCAGCAGAAGCAGGGTTCATCGCTGTCTGGAACCGATACAATGAGGAGTTTGACATCTGTTGCTCATCCAATTTGCCGGACAACAAACATCTCTCCATAGAAGACCCTTTAATCCTTGAGCTTCAGGCCAAGCGAACCCCATTAATGGTCAGGGATATCTCCCAAAATCCTGCTTTGGAGAAAGGCCTTTACAAAGGAAGCTCCATGCTCATCTCGCCGATCCTCTATAAGGACGAATTGTTAGGATTGATTGGCCTCATCCATCCCTCCAAGAAAAGGGCGTTCGGTTATAGTCAGATGGTCCTGCTCTCAAGCGTCTGCACCAATCTCGCCTCTGCCTTGAAGAACATCGAAAAAGAGGATGAAGATCTTTTGAAGGAAAGGCTTGCTCAAAAAAAGGTTTACTACTGAGCCAAGCTCCTTGCGGATTTGATTTTGCTCTGATGAATCGATCTTAACGTCACTATCGCCTTGGCAACCAACTCTTCACCATCCATTCTCTGATCAAAGACCTCGCTCTCTCCAACCAAAATCTGACCTCCTTCCCGAAGAATCCGGGACCGACAGAGCAGACTCTTCCCATAGGCGGGTTGGAGAAAATTGATCTTAAATTCGATGGTCAAAATGCGATGATCCTCCGGAACGAGACTGAAGGCTGCATACCCTGCCGTATGGTCAGCCATGGTGGCAATGACTCCAGCATGAATATAATGGTCCTGTTGACGATGACGGTTCGATATCTTCAAGCGGGACTCCAGATAGCCCCTCTCATAATGGACGGCCTTATATCCCACGTCTTCAATAAACCCTCTTGAATAATCTCTCTTTAAATACTTAATTCTTGCAGTAGAAAGTCCTTTTTCCATCACGTCCCTTTCCCTCAATTCTTATTTAACCGATACAACTTTTGAGAACCCGATGGAAGTTTCCTCCCATATAGGCGGCGATTTCGTCCCGAGAGAAACCAATCTCTTCCATGGCTTTCATGAGATGGACCAAATCTCTCACATCCTTGTAACCTTCGATCAGTCTTGAGAGATGTCCTCCTCCGTCTGTGCCCAATGCTACATGATCCATTCCCAAGCGCCTCTTCATCTCAAGAATTTCTCTGGCCCAGTCCTGAAAAGTCATCCGACTGACGGATTCCCTTCTGTAAGCAAACGGCCAGGTACAGATAATACCCCCTGTCTTGGCCACCCACTCCATCTCCTCCCATGTCCGGAGTCGACCGCATTTTGAAATATCTTTAAAAGAGCATGGGCTTGTATGGGAATCCACCAGGGGTTTACTGCTCACCTCAACGATCTGCTTGAGGGTATTCATGTGGGCATGGGCCACATCAACCACCATTCCGAGCTCCTGCATTCGCTCAATGATTTTCCGTCCGGCTGGCGTCAGCCCCTGATTTCTGGGCCCTGGATTAACATTCCTCCAGGGTTTCATTACATCCCCCAATTCATTGTTTCGAAAGTGAATCAGGGTGATCATCCGGACTCCTATCTCATATAATGCATTCACACGATCCGGTTTTCCCTCCAGGGGGTCCCCTCCTTCGATAGAGAGAATGGCTCCAGTTGATTGATTTGGTGCTGACCGCTCCGGGATATCGGAAGCCTTCAGCACCAACCGTGCCTGACCTGTTTTGATGATCCCATTCAACCACCATTCTAATTGAGACTTCGTATTATTGAACTCATTCTCCTGAATCCGTCCCCGGTTGAGAAACACTTGATCCCCTACTGCAGAAAAAGAACTGGTCACCATGCCCAGAGCCTTGATCTTTTGAAGTGTCGTACTTTCATCCAACCATGCCCTGGTCTTACCAGGCGGAATAAGCCGGTTAGGATGGGCATGGGCATCAATGATACGAATATTCTCAAACCCCGCTCCAGCCTTTATGGGTTCAGCAGAAACTTCCGGAGAGTCTATAGAATTTCCCAAAACCAAAGAAATACTGCACAAACCTGTGTAACGAAGAAATTCCCGTCTGTTCATCTCTTATCCTTTCCCCAAAATGATCAGCGATAGCGCCCGAAAGGCTTTCGGAGTCCAAACTCTGAGTCCCTATGGGCCCTCATGGGCAAAGCCCGTAGTTTTCTTGGTTCGGGATAGAACTTTGGCTCAGCGATGTTGGAATCCATGAAAGGCACTATATAGCATTCGCTTGGACCCGTCAATATCTGTGGGAAGAGATGAGATGGCGGAGTTTGGATTAGGCCAAGAGAGAGATTACTGATCCAAAACCTCTCGGACCTTTCTCACAAGATCCAGGGGAGAGAAGGGTTTTTGCAAAAAAGGGGTTCCGGGTTCGAGGAATGCCTGATGGATCATACTCCCATCGGTATATCCTGAAATAAATAGAGTTCGAGAATTGGGATGAAGGGGTTTGAACTGTTCAACCAGCTCTTTTCCTCCCATCTGTGGCATCACCAGATCCGTGAGCACAAGGTCTATCTTCTGGTGGGCGAGGCTTCGGGCCAATCTCATCGCTTCATCCCCATTAGCCGCCTCCAATACTGTATAACCTTGATCACGCAGAACCTTGGCAGTTAGGCTCCGCAATGAATCTTCATCTTCTACGAAGAGTATGGTCTCATCTCCCCTCGGAAAATCGGCTGTTTCTTCATGGCGCAAGGGCTCGTCCGCTTCCTCATCCACCCATGGCAAATAGATCTTGAATGTCGTTCCCCGATGGAGTTCACTGTAAACCCAGATGTAACCGCCACTCTGCTTCACAATGCCATAAACCGTAGAAAGTCCCAATCCTGTTCCCTTCCCCTTTTCTTTGGTCGTAAAGAACGGGTCAAATATCCTCTCTTTGACTTCCTGCGACATACCGCATCCTGTATCGGTCACAGCAAGCAGAATATATCGGCCAGGTATCACATTGAAATGGGATTGGGCATAGGCGTCGTCCAATTCAACATGGCGAGTTTCAACGATGAGTCTCCCGCCATTGGGCATGGCATCTCTCGCATTGACAACCAGATTGAGGATCACCTGTTCAATCTGTCCTGGATCTATTTTCACCTTTCCGAGATCGGTTTTCAGATTCAGGATCAATTCGATATCCTCACCGATGATCCGGCGCAACATGTTTTCCAGACCCTTCAGAAGATGGTTCAGATCGACCACTTTCATGTTCAGAACCTGTCGCCTGCTGATGGCCAGAAGTTGGTGGGTCAATTGGGCCGCACGTGCTGTGGTCTTATGTATCTCTTTCAGATTCTCCCTTAATGGATGACCTTCGTTGATTTCAAGCAAAGAGAGCTGGCTATAACCACTGAGGATGGTGAAATGATTATTTAAGTCATGGGCGATGCCGCCTGCGAGCTGGCCTACTGTCTCCATTTTCTGGGATTGGAGAAACTGCATTTCCAATTGTTTCCATTCAGTGATATCCTCAATCATGTGGATAATATATGAAGCTCCATTTCCCCAACCAGATGGGATAGAGACACTCAGGCGACCCCAGACGATTTCTCCGTCCTTTCGAAGGTAACGTTTCTCTATTTGATAATGATCTTTTTCGCCCGCTATGAGTTTCTTATAGTGCCCCAGATCCAGGTCGGCATCTTCTGGATGAGCGATTTCGTTTAAAACTTTACCGTCCATTTCTTCTCCCCTATAGCCTAACATTTTCTGAAGGGCCTGATTGCTCTCCATGATTCGCCCATCTGGATTGACGAGGGCGATGCCAACTGTCATCCCCTCAAAAATGGTGTGAAATTTCGCCTCGCTCTTCTGAATGGCTTCTTTGGTCCACATAAGTTCTGAGATGTCAAACATGAAACCCAGGATAAATGAGGGATGACCGGATTCGTCCCTTACCACTGTGCCTTCATCGCGCACCCAGACGATATGGCCATCACGGGCGATCAAGCGATATTCAGTTCGAAAGGGTCGGCCGTTTCCACGGCTTTTGTAAAACGCATCTAACACACGCCTTCGGTCGTCAGGATAAATCTGCCTAGACCAGAGTTGGGAATCGGTTAACCATTCAGAGGAAGGAAAACCCAGCAAGGTCTCTATTTGGGGGCTGATATAAAGCCGGCCTCCTATCTCATCAAGAGTGGCAATATAAGTGATCGCAGGAATCTGCTCCAATAAAGCACGGTAATCGATCCCAGAATCTAAGAGATGGATTCTTTTCTCTTCTGCCTCTTTTTCAACCTTTGTAAAACAAATTCCCTTTCTTACATCTTGTTGTAGTTTCATACCAACCTTCCCTCTCCATCAGCAATCTTTTTTGACGGGGTATTACTTAAGAATGATGAAAATGATTGTTGCGAACGCATCTTTTTGGAAAGGTTTAGCGAATCAAACAAATGATGATGAATTTCTTTAAATACCTTTCCGTGCCATTTTCTGAGTTAGGAGAGCACCTGAGAGGCGATTCTCTCCACCTCAATGATATTGAGAGGTTTCATCAGAAAATCAATGGCCCCAAGGGATTTCGCCTCTTTCTCTGTCTCCTCCCGGTGGGTGGCTGTGATGATGACGACCTCTACTTTCTTCTGATCTTTTCGAAGCCTCTTCAGCACATCGATTCCGTCCAGGCCAGGCATTTTAATATCTAAAAAAACTAAACCAGGGGGGGTGGTTTCGATAATCCTGAGAGCATCATAACCGTTGTCCGCTATAACGAGATCGTAGCGGTCGCCCAGAAGAACCTCGAAAGAATCCAAAATCCCCTGATCATCGTCCACCACCAAAATACTTCTTGAAATGTTTTCCATTTTCTCCTCCTCGATAGAAAAACAACTTTTCTTCTATTTTTTCCTTCAACCTTGGCATGGTTTGAGAATAGATATATTCATTTTTCACCATCAAGTTATTGAGCAAATAGAATGCCAAAAGGCTTTCAACCTCATAAAAAATAATTTCATTTAAATTTTGACAGGTTATAAGTAGATCAAAAAATGAAGCATTAAGGAGAGACCTAAAGAACTGTTAACGATTGTTGGCAATCTTAAATTTTGATTACAGGCAGCCTCAACACAAAAGTAGTCCCTTCTCCCTTTTCACTCATCACCTCAATCAACCCCTTATGGTCTTCAATGATCTTATGGGTGAGTGCCATTCCAAGGCCAACTCCTTTATCCTTGGTGGTAAAGAAAGGGTTGAAGAGATTCCTCGTTGTCTCCTCATCCATTCCGATTCCCGTATCCCTGAAGGAGATTTGAATCCCGGATGTAAACGGATCATGTTTTGAAGAGATCATCAGCGATCCGCCCTCCGGCATTGCTTGGATCGCATTGATGATGAGATTCGAAAAGGCACGATAGAGCCTTTCGGGATCGCCCTCAATGGAAGGAAGGTCCTTGTCCAGATAGTCTTTGAAATGGATCTGTCTCTTTCGCATCTCTTCACTATGAAGATCAATCACCTGTAGGATGAGGTGATTCACATTCAGAGAGACAAAAGGATGCACTCTTCTCCTCGTCAACTCAAGCAGATCCTCGACCAGTTGATTGATCCGATCGATTTCTCTTGGGACCGTGGTATTAAATTTTTCCATAAAGGAAGGTTGTCCAAGCTTTTTGGGAAGAAGCTGAACAAAGGTCTTGATGGCGGAGAGAGGGTTTTTGATCTCATGGGCTAACCCTGCCGAGAGGGTTCCGAGGGCAGCCAGCCGGTCTGCTTGTCGTAGCTTCTCCTCGAGGGCTTTGATCGCAGTAATATCCTGAAAAACCGCCAAAACGCCAATTTTTGTTCCTTCTCCATCAGTGAGAACCGAAGTGCTTCCAGTCAACCACATCGATTTCCCATCCTCTTTCAACTCTATATCGGAATGGAATATTCCCCTGTCTTTTGCAAATGTCTCAGCCATCATGCCATAAAGGGGATGATGATCCCCCAACACCTCAGGCAATGAAAAGCCTGCGCATTCCGCCTTCTTCTTTCTTAAAATTTGTTCGGCCCTCTCGTTAAGGGTGACGACTTTCATCTCCGAATCCACAGTGATGAGACCATTGGTCATTGAGGACAAGATGTTATCCGTATAGGCCTTGAGGGAGGTGATCTGCCGTAGGCGATTCTCTAATTCCTCTCGATGGAGACGAATCTGCTGGATCATATGATTGAAATTCTTTCCCAATTCTTCGATCTCGTCTCGCGTTTGAATGTTGATGACTTGATCGAGGTCTCCCTTCGCAGCAGCGATCGTCGTTCCAACCAGTGCGGAGATCGGCTGGGTGATGCGTCTTGCAAAGAAGATCGATCCGATGATGCCGAGAAGAACGGCAAAAAGACCTAGGAGAAGAAGATTGAGGCGCGTCCTTGAAATCTGAGACGAGATTCTCTCAAGCGAAAGGCCAACCCGGACGGTCCCCCACTTCTCGTGAGACTCCTTAATGTAAACTGGCATAGAGATATCCAGGCCTTTGACTTTTTTTTCTCCATGGAGAATCGGTTGAATGAACAGGTCGCTGGCTCGGATGGCCTTCTGACTCACTTCGTCCGTGAGGATCGTCCCCTGTTTCTCATCATGCTCACTGTAAGCAGCCACTTTATTCTCTTTATCGTGGATGATGACGTAAAGGACGTCTTCCTCAAGGGCAACCCTCTCCGCATTCTGCTCGAGGACAATATAGTTATAAGTGAGAAGAGCGTTTGTGCTCACAGCCGCTAAATGTCTTGCAATTGTAACACCCCTTTTTTGGGCTTCCTCCTGAATGGTTTCAGACTGACGTTTTTCGACCAGAAGGATGACCAAGGCCATGACAAGCAGGAGGATGATGGTGGAATATAAGATGAGCCTTGTCCGGAGACGAATGGATTGGAAGTTCTTTCTAAAATCCATCACTTCTTCAGCCAGATTTTCTTCATCGGGATATAAGGGCCGCCAAGGGCGCTCACCTCAACGCCCCTGACATAGGGCTGATAGACCGTCTGAAAGAGATGGTTCACCATCGGAACAATGGGTGCATCATCGAGAATCATTTCCTCGATCTTTCGATACATCTCGATCCGCTTCAGATAATCCCTTTCCGCCCTTGCTCGATCGAGAAGTCGATCCACCTCAGGATTATGATAGTTTGTATAATTGTACTTTGATTTAGAATGAAAGAGGGTCCAAAGAAAATTATCCGGATCCGGAAAATCAGCATACCAGGCATAGATAAAAACAGGCATTTTATTTGCCTTTAACATGGATTCGAAGTTAGGCCAATTGGTTTCAAAATGGATGACCGTTTCAATATCTATTTTGTTCAATTGAGATTTAATTTCATTTAATTCTTTCTGGGCGGCTTCAGATCTCGAGGCACTCCAGATTTGAATAAGAGGCTTTCTTTTACCGGAAACGGATTCCTTCAGATATTTTCTTCCGAGACTTTCGTCATAGGGGTAAGGCTCTCTTTTAGGATCGTATCCGGGTATCCCAGGAGGGAGGATACCCCTGGCTACATTGAACTGGTTTTTATGAATTTCGGAAACGATAGACTTCTTATCAATGGCAAAATTGATGGCTTTTCTCAATCTCTTATCATCCAGGGGCTTTGTTCGCAAATTAAATCCATAGAACCTCAAAGAGAGAATGGGTTTTTGAATAAATGGATACTGCCTTTGCTTCAGGATCTCCCCTATCTCCTCCGGAGGAATAAAAGATTCTTCCAGGCCTCCCTCTTTAAACTCCGCTAAAATTTTTTCCCTTGGCGCTCCGTGAAAGATTTTAAAAACAACCCTATCCAGAAAAGGCCTTCCTTCAAAATAATCGGGGTTGGCCTCAAGGACAATCTCCTCTCCTTCTTTCATGGACAGAAACTTAAATGGGCCCGTACCTATGGGCATTCTGGCGAAAACCGGATCAGATTTTTCAATTTCCTCTCTGGGTACGACCTTGAAATAAACGGACCCTAATACAGAAATGAAGGGGGAGAAGGGTTTCGATAATTTTATTTCGAAAATATATTTATTTAAAGATCTAAGCCCTTTAACATAACCAGTTTTCCTATCTTGAAATTCATTAAACCCTAAAACTTTTTCTAATAAATGGGCCGCTGGAGATTTACTTTTGGGATCGATGATTCTTGTAAAGGAGTAAACAAAGTCATCAGCAATCACTTCCCTTCCGTTATGGAACTTAACGTTCTCCTTCAGATAAAAGGTGTAGGTTAGACCATCTGGAGAAATCTTCCAGGATTTGGCAATGGCCGGAATGACATTAAGGTCTTTGTCGAATTGAACTAATCCATCAAAGATCTGTCGGGATACGGTCTCGGCATATCTATCTATGATTAAAGCTGGATCGAGAGTTTTTGGACTGAATTCAAGAGGGCTTCGATAAATACCTCCTGAGAGAGGAGTCACCTGATCCTTAAATTCAGCAAAGCTATTTGGGAGTGAAGTATGAAGAAGTATGAATAGCGTCAATGGGAGAATCATAAAAATATAAGTAATGAATTTATGACTTTTTATTTTAAACATCTTTTTATAAATTATGACTTTTTGTTGATATTATATAGAGGGAAATGGGAAGGATGTCAAAGGTTATTTTAAAGAAAGAAAGCATATCCAAAATTTGAATATGCTTCCTTTTAATGATCAGATTTGAAATGAGTTTAAAGGGTTACCAACCGCCACCAGTGGCGAAAACTGGCAGGACATAGGCCATCACGGATAATGCGACGATGACCAATTCAATGGCTATCTTCTTCATGGGATCACCTCCTTCTTAATTGTTTTGGGTTGAAAAGGATGAAGCGAGTGAACAAAGAGATTAGTAGCAA
>Ga0209721_1001909_pt1 | contig 14296 bp, 19 predicted proteins | sample TshhotsprinmetaG_FD_184139 | JGI IMG/M metagenome (GOLD analysis project Ga0209721, IMG submission 184139) | Hot spring microbial communities from South Africa to study Microbial Dark Matter (Phase II) - Tshipise hot spring metaG (SPAdes)... | ecosystem: Environmental > Aquatic > Thermal springs... | reverse complement strand
TTAACAAAAAACTAGCGGGAATGTCCCGCTAGAAGTTTAGCTTCACTTTTTAATTGTTGGAGAAAGCACGATACCACCACCTGATGACTTTATAAACGATAAACATGCTTTACAAAGTATACCTAAAACGTTTCGACAATATTTCGAGCGATCCATACTCCACACGCTCCTGCTTGCGCAAGCCCACGTGTAATCCCTGCCCCATCTCCCCCAACATATAATCCTGAAATTTCCGTTTCAAAACGTTCGTTTAACTTTGGACGAGCAGAATAAAACTTCGCTTCTACACCATAAAAGAGTGTATGTTCTGAAGCAATACCTGGGGTAACATGATTTAGTGCTTCTGTCATTTCAATTAAACTTTTCATCGTATTGTATGGAAGGACGAGACCTAAATCTCCTGGAACGGCTTCTTTTAGCGTCGGCTCAATAAATCCTTCTTTAATTCGTTTTTCAGTTGAACGTCTACCTTTTAAAATGTCTCCATATTTTTGTACAATTATCCCACCATTCGATAGCGCATTGGCTAAACGAGAAATTTGATGAGCATATTCATTCGGTTGATCAAATGGATCAGAAAACTTATGAGAGACAAGAAGGGCAAAGTTTGTATTACTGCTTCCTAACTTTGGATCTTTATACGCATGGCCGTTTGCAAGCATAATACCCGAATGATTTTCAACAACAACATGACCGGACGGATTACTGCAAAAAGTTCGAACTTGCGTCCCTACGGATGTATTAAAAATAAACTTACCTTCATATAAATGTGTATTAATTTCTTCCATGACTACATTAGACGTCTCCACTCGAACACCGATATCCACTTGATTATTTATCATTTTCAATCCGCGACGCTTCAATATGTTTGTTAACCATGTAGAACCATCGCGTCCTGGAGCGATTACAACACGGTCAGCGTATAGCGTATCTCCACTTTTCAGCTGAATTCCTTTGACGTGATTCGTACCATCTACTTTTTCAGTTAAAATATCGTCCACTTCTGCTTTAAACATCATATCAATACGTGTCCGTAAATATTCATATATACTCTTTAAAATTTCTAAGTTTTGTTCTGTGCCGAGATGGCGAACTTGAGCACGTAGCAACTTCAATCCAGCAGCATAGGCGCGTTTTTCGATTTCCCGCACTTCATCTGTAAGTGGATCTGTAAGCGCATGAGTCGCGCCGTGCTTTAAGTTAATTTCGTCAACATAACGAATGAGTTGTAATACAACTGAGGCAGGCAAGTAATCGGTCATCCAACCACCAAACTCACTCGTAATGTTAAACTTGCCGTCCGAATAAGCCCCTGCTCCTCCAAATCCATTCGTAATTGAGCAAGCTGGCAAACAACCTGCATAATCTTTTTTTCCAACTGGCGGCGGACATTTCTCAATCTTCTTCTGCAAAATTGGGCAATTTCGTTTATAAATATCATGTCCTTTATCAACAAGCAGCACGCGTGCTCCTGGCAATTTTAATGTCAATTCATAACAAGTAAAAATTCCTGTAGGACCAGCACCAACGACGATCACATCATAACGATTATTCATCATTCATCCCTCACCTTTCCATTTTCCGAATGTTAATATACTAGATGTTCGTTAAACAGTCAATAAAAAACGATCTTTTTTAAAAATAAAATATAAAAATGTTCGTATTTATTTTGTATAAAAAAAGAACGGTGTACACCGTTCCATTAAAAATAACGCTTTTTCCAAAAAACAAATGCTGTAATACTTGAAAAAGCTAACGAAATACCTAAAGCAACTAAATAGGCATACGGTTTATCTTGATATGGGATCGGGACGTTCATTCCATAGAAGCTCGTCACCATTGTTGGAAAAGAAATGACAATCGTAATCGCAGCTAAAAATTTCATTACAATATTCAAATTGTTTGAAATGACAGAAGCGAACGCATCCATCATCCCACTCAAAATGCTACTATATACCTCCGTCATCTCAATTGCCTGTTTATTTTCAATAATTACATCTTCTAACAATTCTTGATCGTCTTCATACATACGTAAATAGTTTAACCGAAGCAATCGCTCCATCACAATATTGTTCGCTTTTAACGATGTGGTAAAATAGACGAGACTCTTTTCTAAACTAAGCAAAGAAAATAACTCTTTATTTTGCATCGACTGATGTAGCTGTTTTTCAATTTCACTTGTTTTGCGATTAATTTGTTTTAAATATCTTAAATAATATGTTGAAATCATATATAACATTTGCAAAGCAAAACGCGTTTTCATATACGTATAAAAATTTTTCACTTTATTTTTTGTGAACTCTTCAAAAATTGGATTTTCTTGAAGACAAACCGTAATGAAACATGTATTTGTAATAATCATTCCAATCGGAATCGTTTCATACGTTGGAATGTTTCCTTCATCATACGTAATAATCGGAATATCCACAATGATGAGTACATGATTATCTTCTTTCTCAATACGTGAACGTTCTTCATCGTCAAGCGCATCTTTAATCGAGTCAATCGGAATATTGAGATGCTCTGCAATATAACGAATTTCGCTTTCTGTTGGGGAAACAAGATTTACCCAACAACCATTTTTTAGTTCATGAATTTCTTCTAATTTTCCTTGTTCATTTGATAAGTAAATGTTCATCATGGCGTAACCCCCCTATCTGATTTACAAGAGGTAAGCGCCGCTCTTTTGCCGTTGGAGCGCCTGTTTCGTTTGTGAGCAGTACGTTCCAGCGCCAAAAAACGAAGCTACTTCCTCTATTCTTGCTGGTTCTGGTTCATTTGTACTCGCCCTGCTCATAACGGAACCGTCACTCCTTTCACTTCCACATTCATTACGGATTAATGATACATGTTTTCCCACCATTTGTATAGTTACTTTTTTATTTTTTCTCGAATGAAGCATCCGAAATAGAAAAATGTTTTTTGTTCTTCTATAATTGTTTATAAAGGATGGTGAACATAATGAATATACACATGTGTGATCAAGCATTTCAATGGTATAAAGAAGAGCTTCAACTGCAACGAGGAGACCTCGTTCGCTTTTTTGCCCGATATGGTGGTTGTAGCACCGTACAGAAGGGGTTTTCTTTAGGAGTGCATAAGGAAAAACCGATCGATGCTGCAGTGACATTAGAAATCGATGGGATCACTTTCTTTATTGAACAAAACGATACTTGGTATTTTGACGGCCGTGATTTGTATATTGAGTTTGACGAAAAACAAAACGAGCCAGTATTTACACACAAATAAAAGCGGGAGCATCCCGCTTTTATCTTTTTTTCGCTCGTTCATACGCTTCATGCCAATCAGGAAAATATTTTCTAATTAAAACAGGTTGAAATGTCTCTCTCGTCACGCAAACATGTTTTGAAGTGGCTGTGGCAGCAATTTCGTTTTTGGACGTTAACACTTCATATCCATAAACGACTCGAATGCCGTCATATGATTCTACCCATGTTTTGATCGTTGCTGTTTCTCCATATCGTAACGGCTTTTTATAAGAAATTTGCAAATCAATAACAGGGGAAACAATTCCCCTTCTCTCCATATCAGCATATTGAAAACCGAGCTGTTGAATGAAATGAGCTCGTCCAATTTCTAACCAGATGACATAGTTCGCATGATAAACAACCCCCATTTGATCTGTCTCTGCGTAGCGAACTTCAATCTCTTTCTGTGAAATCATCATGTTTTCTCACTCTCCGAGTTTAACGATACTTTATATTCATTTTACCATAAATATGAGGAAAGTAGAAAATGTCACATAGCATATAAAAAGCCGCACAGATGCGGCTTTTTACAATTCATATCCTCTTTCTCGCGCTCTCGCTTCGTCTTTAATCTCTGCTCTCATTGCCTCAATCGCTTGTTCACGACGCTCGTTTTTCTCCTTAATTTTTTCACGTTCTTCTGGACTAGCGAACGCCATCGTTTCTTCCGCCTTTTCGATATTTTCGAGCGTGTTTTGTACCATGTCCTGTAATTTTTCTACATTATCGCGACGATCATCATGATTTGGTTTCATCTTGTCATCCTCCTCATCGAAGTGAAATGTACACCATTTATCGTGTGCGTTTTCTTTTCATGTTATACAAACTATTTTATTTACTATAATATATTTATGTAAACTAATGATAAGGGCGAATACTCGCCCTTATTCCCCTTTTGTCTGGATAACTTGTGGATGTTGACCAGATTGATCTTGCATCTGCTTCCCCTTGTTGCCGCCTGCTGCTCGTGGTTTTGTCCCAATATGTTGCGGCACAAATGGCTGTTGATTACTTTTCGGATTACCCATTTATTCATCCCCCTCTCCCTCATAGTATGGCCGTATTACTCTGCTTTATGAAGCCAACGCGTTTCCATTTTCTCTTCCAATTTTTCTAATGCGTTCGCATCGTTCAATAGTTGTCTTTTATTTTCCATCACAAGTTCTGCGAATGTCCGCTTTCTTATTTTTCGCATCGCCTATTCACCTACTTTTTATTTTTTTCTATCTTTTCCAAACATAATGAAAAATATACAAAAAATAGCCGACTTCTCGGCTATTCCCCCCATTTCTCTACATATTGCACCATTTGCTCATATGACATTGGCCCGATGTGTTTTTCTCGAATGACCCCTTGTCGATCGATAATAAACGATGTCGGAATCGGCTGAATATCATATTGCTTCATGACATGTCCATCCATATCGAGCACGACAGGGAAAGTTAAACGATAATCTTTTATGAACTGGCTGACTTTTTCGCGTGAATCTCTCACCATCACATTGACAGCTACAATTTCTACTTGGTTATGATACTTTTCGTAAAACGTTTGCATGTCTGGCATTTCTGCTCGACATGGCGGACACCATGTTGCCCAAAAGTTCACAATAACTACTTTTCCATTGAATTGTGAGAGTTGAACTGTTTTTCCATCGATCGTTTCTAAAGAAAAATCGGGCGCCTTCATACCGATTTGAATACCAGTTGTGACCGTTTGTCTTTCTATCATCTGTTCCCACAGCATGTATGCAAAAAAAACGAATAAGACAATGATAGCGATCCACTTTTTCATCGTCATCCTCCATTTCGTTTAGCTCCTCAAAAAAGGCGCATATGCGCGCCTTATCGAATATTTTTATGCTCATTGCCCATTTTCTTCACTTCCACTTCAGCATATGAAGCAAATTCGTTATTTAAGTTGTTTTTTTGTTTTGCGTTATTGTTTCGTTGAGCGTTTGCATTCCCTAGCTTTGTTCGTCCCATTCCCTCACCTCCTTTTTATTCAAGGATAGTATGTGCGAATGGGACGATTTGCACTATAACGACTTACCATTTAATTTTTGGACATATTCCTTCACCATGTCAACGGTCACATATTTTCTCTGCGGAACAATTCCGTTTTTAGCTAGCTCATTTATTTGTTTTGTCACTTCATTAATGTTATGCACCGAAAACGGCTCACCCCGTTGACATAAAGCGACTGCTTCCTCAATATACGCCTCCCGTCTAGCATCCAACTCGACAAACGTACGAATGAGCGCATGTTGTTTTTTTGAATGTGCTGTAATAGCTTGGTGAACTTCACTCATCATCCATTCCTCCAATCATGTCGTAAATATGCTGTAACTCATCCATTGGTGCTTGGGCCGTTAACGCGGCAACTAATCCTTTAAAATGTTCATTTAGTTGTTCGCGCATATGACGATGCAAACGATTCATTGCTGTAGTCCATTGTGTAGAATAATGCGCCACCAGTCGTTGCTTTTGTTCATCTATATACGCGGCAATTGGTTCACGTAATTGTTTTTCTAATTCTTCTTTCATGTATCGTTTTTCATCTTTTTCAAAAAAAGATTTTGCATTTTTGTATAACGCCAACGCTTTTTTAAATATGTTTCGATCAATTTGTTCTAAAGCGAGTGGAAATTCGATCGTCGGGAAAACAGGAAGATCCACTTTCGTTATCACGAGATCATGCACTTGTTTCCACTGCTTCTCTAACGCCATAAAATGAAGATCATAACGTTTGTTCATAAATGATTCCATCCGCAAACTAGTTGCGCGCATTTCCTGTGCTAAGTCGAATCCAATCGAATATAAAAACTCGTCTAAACATAATTGTAATGCTCTTTTTATATTTGCTTGCCGATCATGAAGAACGGAAGGATTAAATGACTCTTTAAACCAGTCTGGTAAACGGAAAAAGATGCGCTGTTGAATATAATAAACTAACTCATCTAACTCTTGTTCAATGGCATGAACATCATGAGCCGGCCCATATTGTTCAATGATTTGTTCAAGTTGTTGTTGCTCTTGCTGTAATATTTGTAGCTTTTTACGCTTCATATCATCGCTTTGCTTCGCTTCTGCAATGTATTCTGCTAACCGCTGACGAGCTTGTTTCATTTGCAAGCGAGCGGAAGCGATCGCTAACGAGCCAATTTCATGATGAATGAATGGGTAAAACGCCTGTTCAAACGCGCGCATCCCCGAATTCGATAATACATCATGTTTCCATGTATCGCCATTCTTCTCGGCAAGCGCCCACTTGCTCGATAACGAAAAGAGACGAGGATGTCGAATACCAAATTGGAGAAGCTGACCGCTGACGTAACGAACAACGGATTGCAATTCCTCTTTTGTATGCGCTAAGTCAGCTGCATTAATGATGAAAAACATCTTATCTAAACTAAACGTATCCTTTACACGACCAAGCTGAATTAAAAACTCGCGATCCGCTTTTGAAAAAGCATGGTTATAATATGTGACAAAGAAAATCGCGTCTGCATTTTTTATATAATTAAATGCAACTCCTGTATGACGAGCATTTACCGAGTCTGCACCCGGTGTATCAACAAGAATTATGTTTTCACGAGTTAATGGACAGTCATAATATAATTCAATCCATTCGACAAAGCATGACTTCGTTTCATTCGCTACATATTCGTGAAATTGCTGAAATGAGATCGTCAGTAACCGCCCAAGATTGTCCTTCATTTGCTCATAACCGCGGACGACGGCTTGCAAAAACGCCCAATGCACACGTTCTTTTGCGTCAACAGCACGATTACGAATCGCCTTTTCGCTTTCTTCGATCGCTTCTTGCAACGAATGGACTTGCACACCGAAAAAGCGGAGGGAATGTTGCAAATCGTTTAAAAGCTGTTGTTCCGTTTTTACTTGTACCACAACGGTTCCGTGTGGATATTCATCGGTCGGCGGAACGATTTTATTAATCGTTGCCGTCGTCGGATGTGGCGAAACAGGCAAGACGTGTTCGCCTATTAGCGCATTAGCAAATGAAGATTTTCCAGCACTAAAAACTCCAAATAAAGCAATCGTAAACGTCCGTTGTTGAAGTTGCTGAACTTTCTCGTTCATTTCTTTTGCTAGCTGCTTTAACCCCTCGAGCGGAGCAATCATTTGACTAATCGTGCGTAATTTTTCAACCATTTGTTCCATTGTCACGCCCGCTAGTTGTTTCGTTCGGATTAGAGCCTCTTCTGTCGCCGCCTCGATTTCATACGGCACATTTTGTTTCTTTTGACTACTTATTCGCTTCGTAAATGTTTCATGGATAAACGGAACAACAACATCATCGCTTAACGGTTTTGTAGCCGCAATAACGTTTTGTAACTGTTGACGAATATGTTCGCGTTGACGCGCAAGTTGTTTTAATTGTTCCCAAGCCGAACGCTCCTGAATCAGCTGATTGAGTTGTCGTTCATACACATTCAACTTCTGTTGGTTTTTTCCTCTTTCGATCATATGATCTATCAGTTGAAGTGCTACGTCACGATACAATCGTTTCATTTCATTTGCTATGTCGTTCGTATAAGTGAGCACATAATCTCCTGTGATAAGCGGTTGATTTGGCTTTCGCTCAATGATCCATTGCTCAGAAAGTGGGATAGTAAGTTGTTGCATGCGATGCAACAACTCATGATCGTGAATATCGTATCGTTGATAAAACTGTTTTAGTAGGTCCCGAACATGCCATTCCAACTGACTTTCAATGTTACGATGCAAATTCTCGTAGAAGGCACGCAATCGCCTTTTACGTTCTTCTTCCGTCTTTTGTTTTGTAAATAAAAAACCGACTTTAAAATCTGGTTGGCACGCTTCTAAATAGGCGCGCGCATGCTCCCGCGTTTCATAAGGCATCACATATGCATTATCTAGTATAGTTGCTAACTGTTGCTCAAATTGCTGTCTCGCATTTGACCACGTTTTTTTTATGTGATCGATCATATTCTCCATCTCTTCGATTTTTTCGAGAAGCTCACGATCGTTCTTAAATGAAAGCGATTGACGAATGTTTTGTTCCTCTTCTGCTTGTTGAGCTGTCAACGTTTGCATATAGTCATCAATGATTTGCTTCACTGCAATATGTATACTTTGTTGAAGCCGATCGTTTTTTTCACGAAAAAGCGACCGCAACAATTGTTTTAACGACTCGAACTCATTATATACATGCTCCTTTTGTTTCAGAGACGTATAAAAAATACGTTCAAATGTGACGCCCCATTGCTGAAATGCTTCGTCAACAGAACGAGCAAACTGTGAAAACGAAAGCTCTTCGTCGCGATGTTTATCGATTTGATTCACAATTAAGTATAACGTTTTTCCATGCTGTGACAATCGTTTTGTAAACTCGAAGTTTAGCTCAGCTTGAACGTGGTTGTAATCCATCACATAAAAAATTACGTCCGCTAAATGAAGAGCAGACTCCGTTGCCAAACGATGCGCATCGTCAGTTGAATCAATTCCTGGCGTATCCATCAGTACAATTCCAGATGGGAGCGCATCTGTTTCTTGGCTAATCTCAATCATATCAATGGCATCGCCGTCTCGACAAAACGTTTTTACTTCTTCATAGTCATAAGGAGCGGCGTATTCAATCGGCTCACTATTTTTATAATATACACGCGCATATGGTTGCCCCGACTTTACTTTCACAAGGTTTGCACTTGTCGGAATTGGGCTAGATGGCAAGAGTGGGGTGCCGATCAATTCATTAATTAAACTAGATTTCCCAGCAGAAAAGTGTCCACAAAAAGCAATTATAAACTCTTCATGATACACCTTCTTTATTAATTGCTTTGTTTGATCCGCTTGTACGATCCCCCCGATCTCGACAAATTGATCATGAAGTGCGATCAAACGATATATCCATTGTTGCAACGTTTCTGTCTTTGTCATTTGCATTCTTTCCCATACCCCTTTTAAAAAAATCTACCTCCATTTTACTGTAGTTCACAAAAAAAATACATAAAAATCCCCTATTCACCAGGGGATTTTAACAAACATAACGCACGCTCCTCTTCACGAATACGAACAGATAATAAAAATGCGTTGCATATAGTGAAGATGACAGCCGTCCAATATGCTTGAAACATGAGCGGAATAATAATTAATTCTAACACAACGACAAAGTAATTCGGATGGCGCAACCACCGATACGGTCCTTTCCGTATCCGTTCCGCTTCTGGCAATACGATGATTTTTGTATTCCAATACCGTCCAAGTGAAGCAATAGTCCAAAGACGAAACAGCTGTAAAACAATAAATATTTTAAGCAAAATAGACCATAATGGTGACGGACGTTTACGCATTCCCTCAAGCAAAAGCGAAACAAAAAATAAACTGTGCATCCCTACCATATACTTATAGTGATTTTGTCCAAATTCTAACGCCCCCCTCCTTTTCATCCAATGTTCATTTCTTCTTGCCCAACATAATTCCGAAATCCTTTGAACGATTAAAAGAAAAAATAGTCCCCACTTCATCTCACATCTTCCCATTTAAGTAATAAAAGTTCACAGCTAAATCCCGGTCCCATCGCCAGCATTAAACCGTATTCCTCTTGCGTTATCGATTGTTGTAAAAAGCGCTGTAAAACAGCAAGTACAGTTACGGACGACATGTTTCCGTACTCTCGCAAAACAGACATAGCATGGGTTAACTGATCTTCACTTATATGTAAACAATCTTGATAAGCATCAAGCACTTTTTTACCGCCCGGATGCACAATAAAATGTTCAATTTGCGTCAGATCAACCCCATTTTGTTTTAAAAAAGATTGGACGATTTCACCAACTGATTGACGAATGATTGTCGGAATATGCTTAGAGAACACGACATAAAAACCTTGATCTTTTATATCCCATCCCATAACGTTTTCCGTGTCGCGCATAAACGTCGTTTGCATGTTGAGCACACAAGGGGCTGTGTTCCATTGCTGTACATCATCCCCCACAACACACGCACAAGCTACTCCATCAGCGAATAGCGATGTGCCAATGAGGTTGCTTTTGGAAACATCATCGAGCTGAAATGTTAAACTACAAAATTCTACTGCGAGAACGAGCACTTTCGCCTGCGGATACGCCCGACAGTAATCTACCGCTCGAGCGATCCCGGCTGCCCCTCCTGCACATCCAAGCCCCCATATCGGAATGCGTTTTGTATGCACAGAAAAAGGAAGCTCATTCATCATTTTCGCTTCAATGCTCGGTGTCGCCATTCCTGTTGTGGAAATGTAAAAAATTGCTTCAATCTCTTCAAAAGGAATATTTTTGCTACGTAAACAGCGCTCAATCGCTTCTTTTCCGTACTGAACAGCATATTCAATATACTTTGCATTTTTTTCTGCAAATGAATGGGCTGTCGTATACCAATCTAACGGTTGTACAAACGTTCTTGATTGAATATGGTCGTTTTCAAAAATCGATAGTAAACGGTCAATCTGTTCATAACGATCACGAAAAAGATTTTTTACTGTATGCATTACTTCCTTTTGCGACACACGGTATGGAAGTTGAGCTAGTTCAACAGCAACAATCTTTGGCATGCATTTCCCTCCTCTCGATAATGATAATATTTTTCCTATAAATAAAATTTATACCTATAAAATAGAAAAGCTTTCCTCAATGCAACTAGGAGGAAAGCTTTCGACGTTTTGAAAGGAGGTATGTTGTTGTGCACTTTCATTATAACGCAATTTATTGTTTCGTCACTATGTTTTTTATGTTTTCTTTGTCTGTATTTGTCGAAAAATGATGTAATTGAAACAAAAATTTTGTTATGATGAACAAAAAGGGGGTCTTGTTATGGCGTTAGGTGAAAAAATTACAACGATTTTAAACGGAACGATCGAATCCATTCGATCTGTCATTCCGTTGACGATGACAATCGACAAACCTTCATTGTTTACCCAACCTTTTACACAAACATCTATTAGCGTATTAATTGGGATGACAGGGGATTTACGCGGACGTCTGATCATTGAAGGGCATGAAACGATGTTCGGAAACATTGGGGAAACGATGTTCGGCATGCCATTGGAAGGAGAAATGCTCGAATCATTTACGGGTGAACTCGGTAATATGATCGCAGGAAACTTGGCTACGATCGTCTCCCAAAAAGGAATTACAATCGATATTACACCTCCAACCGTACTCGTTGGCCAAACAAAAATTTACGGCTTTGATAAGGCTTTTCGTGTACCAATCTACTTCGAAAGCAAAGGAGAATTACAACTTATTTTAACAATTGATAATGAGTAAATGAACGAAGCTTGCGCCTGTAAGCTTCGTTTTTTATTTCACATCCATCTTTTTCTAAATATTTCACACTTTTTTCACAACCTCACAACATTCATGTGACAAAAGTCACAGCTATACCTTATTTTTACGGTTATGATGATGGTAAAGTAACGAATGAACAATTTGTGAAACATGTCCAGAAAGCGTTTCATTTCACAAATTGTTTTGTATGATGTAAGTGTATACATTTCTATTTAAGGTTTATTAAGGAAGGAGGTAGCCGAAATGAAAACGCAATTAAACACAAACACACCAAAAACGAAAGTGGAGAAAGAACCTGCATTAAAGGGAACGCTTGCTTCTGTTTTGTTTTTAGGATTTTTCCTTATTTTCACGTGGGTAAGCGTGTATTTCTTGTTTTTAAATCGTTTATAGAGAGAAAGGAGACGGGACGTCATGCACATGCATAAGTATGAGAAAATCTGGCTATTTTTCGGCATCGGCTCGCTATTCGTATTTTTAGCTGTCTTAGGGGTCGGTGCATTCGCACAAGGCTCACAGCCACCAAGCTGTTTAACAACGATCGACCCAGAAAAAGTAGATCAAACGCCGCCATTTGATCAGCCAGGCCTTGTTAAAACAGGAGATAACGAATATCAACTAAATATTGTTGCTTCTGCGTTTGCTTATATACCAAATCAAGTGGAAATTCCGAAAGGGGCAAAGGTGACGATTAACGTAGCAACAAAAGACGTCATCCACGGATTTGAGATAGCGGGGACAAACGTAAACATGATGGTTGAACCAGGCTATGTAAGCAGCTATACGCAAACGTTCGATAAAGTTGGTGAGTACGTTGTTTTATGTAACGAATATTGTGGTGCCGGTCATCATTTAATGACGGCGAAAGTGAAGGTGGTTGAACAATGATGAACGGAACATGGAAAGTAGACGCTCGTGATGGCAAATTAGCAATGGCTCATATTTATGTCGCTTTCGTTGCCCTTGCATTAGGAGGACTCGCTGGTTTATTACAAGTGCTTGTACGCTCTGGAAAATTTGAATTACCAGCAGGCATTAGCTATTATACAATTTTAACAACTCACGGTGTTTTACTTGGACTCGTTTTAACTACATTCTTTATCATCGGTTTTCAATTTGCTGCTGTAAGCCGTACGGCTGGAACACTTTCTGATCGCGTTCGTTTTTGGGGTTGGGTCGGCTTCTGGCTCATGACAATCGGCACAGCCATTACTGCATTTTACATTTTAATTGGTGAAGCTTCTGTTTTATATACGTTTTATGCACCTCTACAAGCACATGCAGGATTTTATATCGGTTTAACACTTGTCGTTGTTGGTAGTTGGATTAGCGGCTTTGCAATGTTTGCTCATTATGCGAAATGGAAAAAAGCCCACCCGGGTCAAGTGAGCCCACTACTTACATTTATGTCTGTTGTGAATATGATTTTATGGCTCATTTGCTCACTTGGTGTAGCGGCAACTGTATTGTTCCAACTTATCCCTTGGTCATTAGGCTATGTTGATCGCATTAACGTACTTGTGAGTCGAACATTGTTCTGGTACTTTGGTCACCCGCTCGTATATTTCTGGTTATTACCGGCATATATGATTTGGTATGCGATTATCCCAAAAATTATTGGTGGAAAAATGTTTTCTGACTCACTTGCCCGCATGTCGTTCATTTTATTCTTAATTTTCTCGATTCCTGTCGGTTTTCACCATCAACTCGTGGAACCTGGAATCGATCCAGCTTGGAAATACCTACAAGTTGTCTTAACGTTTATGGTCGTTATTCCATCACTTATGACTGCGTTTTCGATGTTTGCAACGTTTGAAATGTACGGACGCTCAAAAGGAGCGACAGGATTATTCGGATGGTTACGAAAATTACCATGGGGTGATGCCCGCTTCTTTGCACCATTTATCGGTATGTTGTTCTTTATCCCTGCCGGTGCTGGCGGTCTTGTAAACGCATCACACCAATTAAACCAAGTCGTTCATAACACAATTTGGGTAACTGGTCACTTCCATTTAACGCTAGCTACAACAGTCGTATTGACGTTCTTTGGCGCAGCATATTGGCTCATCCCGCACTTAACGGGACGTGTCATGACAAAAGCGATGAACCGTTTAGCAATCATTCAAACAATTGTTTGGTCTATCGGTATGATCTTTATGTCTAGTGCTATGCATTTTGCAGGACTACTCGGTGCTCCACGTCGTTCAGCGTTTTCGACATACGGTGATGCACCACAAGCGCTTGAGTGGATTCCTTATCAAATCGCTCAAGCCGTTGGAGGAACGATCTTGTTTATCGGTATTATTCTCGTGCTCATTATCGTTACAAACTTAGCATTTTTCGCACCAAAAGGTGAAACAGAGTTCCCTGTGGCAGAAGTTGCTGAACAAGCCGAACGTACACCTCTTGTATTCGAAAACTGGAAATTATGGATTGGCATTGCGGTTGTCCTTATTTTAATCGCATATACCGTTCCGTTTATCGATATGATCCAAAATGCACCTCCTGGCTCAAAAGGATTTAAACTTTGGTAAAAAAAACCGGGCGAATGCCCGGTTTTTTATAGTCGGTAAATATGTTTATATTTTTCCTCTAAATAGCGGATTAAGTACGTTGGATTTAAACCTTCCCCTGTCACGTCTTGCAACATATCAAGTGGCTTTTTTGTCTTTCCATATTGGTGAATATGCTTTGTAAGCCACTCACGAATACAAACAAG
>Ga0209721_1001907_pt1 | contig 14322 bp, 12 predicted proteins | sample TshhotsprinmetaG_FD_184139 | JGI IMG/M metagenome (GOLD analysis project Ga0209721, IMG submission 184139) | Hot spring microbial communities from South Africa to study Microbial Dark Matter (Phase II) - Tshipise hot spring metaG (SPAdes)... | ecosystem: Environmental > Aquatic > Thermal springs... | reverse complement strand
CCAGGATGTGATACCAGATTCGGCTGGTTCGTCACCGGATGGGCAACCGACCGAAGTTATCCGCATAGCGGAGGACGATACCGCATTATTGCATCACGGGAACGAGATACCGCTTCAGTCCATCACGGGAAGGCGATACCGGTTTGCTGCACTAACGGAACGCGATACCGCTCCATGGAAGGGCGTTGTTTTCTTCGCAGACCGTAGGGAGGGGTGGGCTCGAGGATTCCGGTTGCGCCGCGCACGGCGCAACCAAGCCCCTGAAGTCTTTGATCGGGAAGATTATCATTTTGAGTCCGTATCACCAGCCAAACCCCCAAAGCCTGCTGAGGCTTGGAGATCAGCGCGTTGTTCAGCAACAAGCGGTCGGGTTCACCCCGATAGTCTGGGCCGCCCAGATGACCCGGTTGGTAGGTCGAAACGATCTGAAAGAGCTCCGCTGGTAGTTGTGAAACCGCTCCGAAGCATTCGACGCCGAAGCAGCGATGGTGCGAAACGTCAACCCCTAGCGCTGCTCGACCGTCAGGGCTTTGCGCTGGGCTTCCTCGAGGGCCTGGCGGGGATTGGCCCCGCCCTTCAGGACGCGCTCGAGGGCTTCCTCTAAAAACCCGTACCAGAGGGTAGCCTCAGGGTCTTGTACCCAGGAAACGGCCTGCTCGAGGCCGCTAAAGGCCACCCTACGGCGGGGGTCTTCGCGGTAGAAGTCTTCCAGCAAGGGCTGGGCTGAACGACGCATGGGGAGGCAGTACGTCACTTTTACCCACTCTGCAATGTTGGCAGGCTCCATCCAGTAGCGCCACAATGCCACCGCGCCACGGGCCTGGGCTTCGCTGGACCCGCGCAAGACGATCAGATTGCCCCCCGCCAGGGGTAGCTTGCCGTCGGGGGTGCGGGGGACCGGAGCTACCCCCAGGCGGAAGGGAATAGGCGAGCGCTTCTCCAACACCGGCCATAGCGTCACCGGAGCAATGCCCATAAAGGTCTTGGTGCGCACAAAATCCACCAGGGCAAAGGTGGCCTCGGCAATGTTACGGCTCTGCGCGCTGCCGGATCGGACCAAACCCTGCAGGTACTCGAGGCTCTGTACCACCCTAGCATCGGTAAAGTTAGGACGCCCCTCACGCAAAAGCTGCCCACCCCGGCTCATCACCACCAAGTTGAAGGAGTAGATATCGCTTATTACCGTAAAGCCCTTGGCCGCCCGGGTGGTCAGGCTCTGGGCAGCTGTGGCCAGGTCGTCCCAGGTCTGGGGGGGGTTCAGACGTCGGGCGGCCATCTGGTCGGCATTGAAAAAGAGCACTGGCAGGTGCAGCTCTACCGGCAGCGCGTAGGTGCGACCTCGGAAACGTCCGGTCTCGAGCAAGCCTGGATAAAAATCGTTGGGCAAGTTACCAAGATGTTCATCCAGCGGCAAGGCTAGGTTTTCCTGCACAGCCCGGCTCACAAACGAGACCTCACCGTAGTAGAGCTGGGGCGGATTGCCCGCCCGCAAAGCTGCCGTGAGCTTGATGCCCCCCTCGCGCAGGTCGCCCACATACTGGGTGACCACGCGGAAATCGCGCTGACGTGTGTTGAAGTCTCCTACAATTTTTTCGAGCGCCTCCCGCGCAGGAGAGTCCAGGGTGTGCCAGAAAGCAATCTCTACCGGTCTTTGGGCGTAGGCTAAACCACACCACAGGCTCCAGAACAACAAATATCGCACCAGCTTCATGGCCCCAGCTTAGGGCATGTTTCTGAACCTGCCCTGAACTTTTGACCAGCGAGCTACCGCATTACTTCGTGTGTAACCCCAGCATTATCGTGCTGGCTAAAGAAATGCTAAACTTTAGGGGTTGGAATATGCACTAGCATTGAAGGTGCAATCGCTTAGGATTGATGCCAGTAACCGACTTATGAAGCAGCACTTGACCTCGAGCGTCCCTACCACCACCTACCAGGCTAAGCGGCTCTTCATGGCAATCCCATGTGTCTGGCCGCGCAGCCTTGCATAGTGGTGTGACGATGCGCAGTCTTTTACTGGCCTTCGTATTGGCGCTTGCGCCGTTGCCCAATCTCCCCTTCATTCCCCACGGAAGCGAGATTCGGGTAGTTTCACCCGATTTGCTTACGGTCTATGTGGTCTGGCAGGTTGATGAGCGCACCATGGTTCTACAAAGCAAGCTGCCCGCCCCCGCCAACCGCGAGGTGCGGGTGTTGTTCCGAGTGGATGGAGGTTACCGCCCCCCGTACAATGGGATCACCACCCCCCGGGGTGATATTGCTCTGCTAATACAGGGAGAACGTGTTAGTCTCAACGAGCTTTTGACCCGCACATACCGTCTGAACCTGCCCAATGGGCGTGTCTTGCCGGAGGTTCGATGAAACGCATTTTGCTGATTGAAGACGACCCCGAGATTGCCCACCTCTTGCAGCTTGAGCTGGGCGAGGCTGGCTACACCGTAGACTGGGCCCCGGGGGGGATGTCCGGTCTGGTGCGCCTGCGCGAGGCGGTGCCCGATCTGGTCATCCTGGACCTGGGCTTGCCCGACCTGGATGGCGGCGAGGTGGCCCGCCGCATCCGGGCAGGCTATGAGGTGCCCATCATTGTGCTCACCGCGGCCGATGCCGTCGAGCGCAAGGTAAGTCTGCTCTCCGACGGAGCCGACGACTACATCGTCAAACCCTTTCACCCGGCCGAGCTGCTGGCCCGCATCCAGGTGCAGCTCAGGCACCGCGAAGGGGGTGAGCTGGTGAGCGTGGGGGGGCTCGAGGTTCATCTAGCCAAACGCCAGGTGCTCTTCGATGGGCAGGAACTGCGCCTTTCGCCGAAGGAGTTCGAGCTGCTGTCGCTTTTGGTTAGTCGTACGGGCAAGGTATTCAGTCGCCAGGAGATCGAGGAGCACCTGTGGGGACGCCAGCTCGAGCGCGACTCCAACGTGGTGGATGTGCACATCGCCAACCTGCGCTCCAAGCTGCGTGAAGCGGGCGCCTACGGTTATTTGCGGACCGTGCGCGGCGTAGGTTATGCGCTGCGTCAGCGTGAGGTCGAATGAGCCACCGGGCTGAAGACTCCAGCAAACTGGCGCAATCCCCCGTATGTCCTTCCGCACCCGACTGATCGTGGCCTATGCGGTCTTGTGGGTGTTGATACTCACGCTCACCCTGGCCATCGTTTTTTACAGCATCAACTTTGGCCTGTATGGGCAGGTCGAACGCACCCTGCTGCGCTACGTAAACGAAGTGGCCCAGCTCTACGCCTCGGGTCGCGCTGGAGAGATTAGCCTGCCTCGTTCTGGCCCGGTGGTGGTGAGTTTTTACAGTTCGGGCGGACAGCTTTTGATAGCACCCCCCGACTTCGAGCACAAGGTGCCCAAAAACTTTATTCGGGCAGCCAGCAGCACCGCCAAGCCCTTCTACGCACCCAGCTTCATGGCCGCCTACCAGGAAATTCCCGGGGCGGTAGTGGCCGTGAGCCAGGACACCCGCTACATCGAGGGCATCTCGACTACGGTGCGCAATACCCTGATCCAGGGAATGGCCTTTCTGTTGCCCTTAGGGGCTCTCCTGATTGTGCTGGCCGCCCGCCTCTCGCTCGTCCCACTACACCGTGCGGCCTCCGAGGTGGATAAGCGCGGCCCCAGCAACCTCGAGCCCATCCGCTACACCGGCCCCAAAGACGACCTGGGCGTGATGGTGGAAAAGGTCAACGACCTGTTGAGCGAGCTGCGCGAGGCCCAGGCCCGCGAGCGGGCCTTTCTGGCCGAGGTCTCCCATGAGCTGCGCACCCCCCTGACCTCGCTCAACGGCTACTTAGAGCGCCTGAGCCGGAACCCTACCGATGCCGAGATGCTCGAGCGCGCCCGCAAAATCGCAGCGCACACGGCGCGCATGGTGCAAGACCTGCTGGCTCTGGCCCGGGGTGAGGCTGAGCGCAGCGTCAATGCCCACATCATCAACCTGGGCGATCTGCTGCGACAAGCCGTGGGCGAATATCCGGGTGTGATCCTCAAAATGCCCCCCGAGTTTCCCGAGGTTTTGGGCGACCCCGACCGCTTGCTGCAACTGGCCCGCAACCTGATTGCCAACGCTGTGCGGGCCGCCGGAACGCCCGAAAAAGTGCAGGTGCGGGTCTGGATGGTCAAGGAACCCACCGACAACCCCCCCGACCCCTACGAATCCGCCGACGAAGCCCGCGTCACCTCCACCCCCGAGATGAAGCCGCCCAAGCAGCCCTGGGCAGCCTTCGCTGTAGTAGACTGGGGGCCCGGCATAGCCCCAGAAGTGATGCCCCGGCTGTTCACCCGTTTTGCCCGCGGCCCCGAGGGCGGCACCGGGCTGGGCCTGGCCATCGCCAAGCAGATTGCCGAGGCGCACGGCGGCGAAATTCGCGTGGCCAGCCGGCCTGGCGAGACCCGCTTCACGGTGTTTTTGCCCCTGCTAGAGGAAGGAGAATAAGCAGCCCATTTGCCTGGCTTCATAAACTTTCGTATGCTTTCGCTATGCCCTCCCTCGAGGCCACCTTCCGCCACCGGGAGATCCTGGAAGTACTGCGGCGCGAGGGCCAGGCCCACGTAAGGCGGCTGGCCGAGCAGTTCGGGGTTTCTGCCGTCACCATCCGCACCGACCTGGAGTACCTGGAGCGCCAAGGCCTCTTGCGGCGCACCCGGGGCGGGGCAGTGCCCGTCGAGGCCAAGCGCTTCGAACTGCCCTTGGAGGAAACCCGCCAGCTCCATGCCCGGGAAAAAGAGCGCATCGGGCAGCACGCTGCCAGCTTGGTGCGGGACGGTGAGACCATCATCGTGGATGTGGGCAGCACGACCACCGAGCTGGCCAAAGCCCTCTCGCCTTCGCTCCGGAATGTGGTGGTCATCACTAGCGGCCTCAACATCGCACTCTTGCTGGAGTCCCACCCCGGCATCACGGTCATCGTCACCGGCGGCACCCTCAGGCCTTTGCAGCACTCGTTGGTGAACCCCTATGGTTCGCTGTTGCTGCAAGAAATCAACGCCGACAAAGCCTTCATCGGTTGCAATGGGGTGCATCCCGAAAAAGGCTTCACCAACACCAATCTGCAGGAAGCCGAGATCAAGCGGGCCATGATCAAAGCTGCCCGTGAGACCATCGTGCTGGCCGACCACAGCAAGATTATGCAGGTCGCCGCGGCCCGCATCGGCCCCCTCGAGGCCGCCCACCTTCTCATCACCGACCGAAAGGCCAAAAGCGAAGACCTCGAGCGCCTGCGGCAAAAGGGGCTCGAGGTGGCCCTGGCTACCCAGGCAGTCTGAACCTTTTTCGAAACCTTACGAAAGTATCCATAACTATTGACAAGTCTCCAGCCCACCGGTAGACTCCCGGTGAACCTTGACTGGGGAATAAACCTGCTCCGACACCAACGGAACAGGGCTGTGCTGCCCCCGATGGCGGAGCCCCGGAAAAGGCTTGTATGCAAACAAGGAGGAACACCATGAAGCGTCTTTTGGTTCTGGCCACGGCCCTGGCTCTGACCCTGGCCTCGGCCCAGCAGATACAGGGCAACCCCAACCTGCGCGGTGAGATTACCGTGTGGAGCTGGGACATTGCCGCCAAGGCCCTCGAGGCCAACATCCCCGGCTTCAACAAGCTCTTCCCCAACGTCAAGGTCACGGTACTGGACATCGGCAACCAGGCCACCTACGACCGTGGCTTGGCCGGCTGCGCTGCCGGAGGAGCCGACCTGCCCGATGTGTACTCGGTGGAGAACAACGAGGCCGAAGTATTCTGGGCCCGTTTCCCCAACTGCTTCACCGACCTCAACACCCTGCAACCGGCGGCCTCGACCCTGCGCAACCAGTTCCCGGCCTTCAAGTGGACCGAGCTCACCGTGGGCAACCGGGTCTTTGCCATGCCCTGGGACTCCGGCCCGGTGGTGATGTTCTATCGGCGCGACATCTATAGCCAGGCGGGCATCAACCCAACCAGCATCCGCACCTGGGACGACTTCATCGCTGCAGGCCGCCGCATCGCTCAGGCCACCAACAACCGGGTCAAGGTGGGGGTGATTGCCAACGGCCAGGACGACGAATGGTTCCGCATGCTGGCCAACCAGAACGGCTGCTTCTACTTCAACAACCAAGCCAGCGCTGTAACGGTCAACCAGCCCGGCTGCGTGACCGCCCTCGAGACCGTCAAAAAGCTGATTGATGCAGGCATCGTGCTGCAGGGCGGCTGGAACGAGCAGATCCAGGCCTTCAAGGCCGGTCAGGTCGCCACCAGCATGTTCGGAGCCTGGTACGAAGGGACCATCCGCTCCAACGCCCCTGACCAGAGCGGTAAGTGGGGGGTCTACCCCATGCCGGCCTCGAGGGAAGGCGGGGTGCGGGCCGCTAACCTGGGCGGCTCGGCGCTGGCCATTCCCGCCTCTTCCCGCAATAAAGAAGCAGCCTGGGCCTTCGTTCGCTACGCCCTAGGCACCACCGAAGGCCAGGTGACCATGCTCAAGGAGTTCGGGCTGGTACCCTCGCTGCTGGCCGCCACCCGCGACCCCTATGTGGCCCAACCCCAGCCCTACTGGGGCAACCAGCGCATCTGGCAACAGATTCTGGGCACACTGGGCAGCGTGCCCGCCGCCCGCGGCACCCAGTTCTTCCAGGAGGCCCGGGCCATCATGGTCAAGACCCAGGCCGACTACGTAGCCGGGCGCTTCCCCAACGCCAAGGCAGCCCTCGATGCGGCTGCACAGCAGATATCGCAGGCCACCGGCCTACCCATCGCACGCTAAAACACGTTTGGGGGTGGGGTTGCCCTCACCCCCAAACGTTTACAACAGCAGACACACTTTGGAGCATCCCGTGAGATGCAGCCCACCACCGAGTTTTTTTTCCGGGAGGACGCGTGAGGCGTAGCGCGACCCCTTATCTTTTTCTGCTGCCCTACCTGGCGGTTTTCGCCCTGTTCTGGGCCTGGCCGATCCTCGAGTCGCTCTTGCTTTCGTTTCAGAACACCCGGGTCTCCCCACCGGTCTGGAACCTGACCATCAACTGGGGCCGCATCCTGGGCGATGCAGCCTTCTGGGATGCCCTGCGCAACACGGTTTTGATCCTGGTAATCCAGGTGCCCCTGATGCTGGCCCTGGCGACGGCCCTGGCGGTGGCGCTCAACTCACAGTTGCTACGGGCCAGGGGCTTTTTTCGCTTTGCCTTTTTTGCTCCGGTGGTGGTGGGGGCGGTAGCCTACTCGGCGGTGTTCCGGCTGCTGTTCAATCAGAATGGAGCCGTCAACAACGCCCTGGGCTTGGAGCTTAACTGGATCTTCGACCCGGCAGGGGCCATGGCGGTCATCATCGTCACCCTCACGTGGCGCTGGACCGGCTACAACGCCATCATTCTTTTGGCCGGGCTCCAGAGCATTCCCAAAGAACTCTACGAGGCCGCCGAGATTGACGGGGCCAGCCCCTGGCAGCAGTTCTGGCGCATTACCGTACCCAGCCTGCGCCCGGTGCTCTTGTTTTGCCTGGTACTCTCGATTATCGGCACCCTGCAGCTCTTTACCGAACCCTGGCTGATTACCAACGGCGGCCCCGGCACCGCCACCACCACCCTGGGGGTCTACCTCTACCGCCAGGGCTTCCAGAACATCAACTTCGGCTACGCCTCCACCATCGCCTACGCCATCACCCTGCTGGCGCTGGTGTTTTCCATCATCCAGCTTCGGCTCTTCGGGAGGGAATCGTGAAGCAACGTCTGTGGTGGCGCAGCCTGTGGCTGCACCTCTTCCTAACCCCCCTGGCCCTGTTGTGGCTGGCTCCGCTATGGCTGATGTTTGTCTTCTCGACCCATCCCGAGATCGCCATTTTCAGCACCCCCACCCCCATCCTGCCCAGCAACCAGTTCATCGCCAACCTGCAAAGCTTGCAAGCCGACACCAATTTCCTGCGTACGCTGTTCAACAGCGTGATGGTCGCGAGCATCTACACCCTGCTCTCCATCTTCCTGACCAGCCTGGCTGGCTATGCCTTCGCCCGCTTCGATTTCTGGGGTAAGGGGGTGGTGTTTTCATTGGTAATCGCTACCCTGACCATCCCCTATTTCGCGGTGGTGATTCCACAGTTCATCTTGGTGGCCCGCGAGGCCAAAACCCTGCTGGCCATCCTGGTCGGGATGGCGGTGTTTGGCGGTATTGCAGTCCTGCTGGCCTGGCTGAGGTTCTCTCCTGCCCTAGGCCGGGTGCTGTGGATTGGGTACGCCCTGGCCGCACTGGCCTACCTGTTCTTCGGTGTGCCGGCCCTGCGCGAGGCCATGACCTTCGACTTCCGCCTCACCAACACCTGGTGGGCGGTCATTCTGCCCGCGCTGGCCAACAGCCTGGGGGTCTTCTTTATGCGGCAGAACTTCCTGAGCATACCGCAAAGCCTGCTCGAGGCCGCCCGTATCGACGGCGCGAGCGAGTTTCGCATCTTCTTCCGCATCGCTTTACCCTTGGCGCTACCGGCTGTGGCTGCCTTGGCCATCATCCTGTTTTTGGCTGCCTGGAACGACTACCTATGGCCTTTGCTGGTGCTCTCCGACCGCAACATGCAAACCGCCCCAGTGGCCTTGGGCTCGTTGATTGGGCTCACCCGGGTCTCCTGGGGCGGCATTATGGTTGGCGCGGTCATGACCACCCTGCCCTTTCTGGTTTTGTTTTTGTTCCTACAACGCTACTTCATCGCCGGCATCACCACCGGCGGGGTCAAGGACTAGGCCCTTCGTCCGCTTCTTTTCGTTATGTTAGGCGTCTGCTACTATCCCGAACACTGGCCCCCCGAGTGCTGGGCCGAGGATGCCCAGCGCATGCGCGACCTGGGCCTGAGCTACGTGCGCATCGGCGAGTTCGCCTGGAGCCGGATTGAACCCGAGCCGGGACGCTTTGACTGGGAGTGGCTCGACCAGGCCATCGAGGCCCTGGGCCGCGCCGGTCTGAAGGTCGTGCTGGGCACCCCCACCGCCACCCCCCCCAAGTGGCTCGTCGACCGGTACCCCGAGGTGCTGGCCGTGGACAAAGAGGGCCGGGTGCGCGGCTTCGGCTCCCGCCGCCACTACAGCTTTAGCAGCCGGGTCTACCAGCGCGAGGCCCGCCGGATCGCAAGCCTGCTGGCCCAGCGCTACGGACAGAACCCCCACGTGGCCGGCTGGCAGACCGACAACGAGTACGGCTGCCACGACACCACCCGCAGCTACGGGCCGGAGGACCTACGGGCCTTCCGCGAGTGGCTCAGGGCGCGCTATCGCTCCATCGAGGCCCTCAACCGGGCCTGGGGCAATGTCTTCTGGAGCATGGAGTACCGCTCCTTTGAGGAAATTGAGCTCCCCAACCAAGCCGTGACCGAGGCCAACCCCTCCCACTGGCTGGACTTCTACCGCTTCAGCTCCGACCAGGTCGTGGCCTTCAACCGGATGCAGGTGGAGATTCTGCGGACGTACTCTCCCGGACGCTTCATCGTGCACAACTTCATGGGCTACACCCCCGACTTCGATCACTTCAAGCTGGCCGAGGACCTTGACATCGCCGGCTGGGACAGCTACCCGCTGGGCTTCACCGATATGGAGGTGCTGCCGGTGGCCCCCGACGACAAGCTGCGCAACGCCCGCACCGGCCACCCCGATATAGCCGCCTTCCACCACGACCTCTACCGGGGGGTGAGGCCGCGCTGGTGGGTGATGGAGCAGCAGCCGGGGCCGGTCAACTGGGCCCACCACAACCCTTCCCCAGCCCCCGGCATGGTGCGGCTTTGGACCTGGGAGGCCCTGGCCCACGGGGCCGAGGTGGTCTCCTACTTCCGCTGGCGGCAGTTCCCACAGGCCCAGGAGCAGTTTCACGCCGGGCTCAACCGACCCGACTTCCAGCCGGATGTGGGCTTTTTTGAAGCCCAGCAGGTTGCAAAGGAGCTGGCTGCTTTAGCCCTTCCCCCCACCCAGCCGGCCCCAGTGGCCCTGGTCTTCGACTACGAGGCCGACTGGGTCTACCAGATCCAGCCCCAGGGCCAGGAATTCCGCTACCGCGACCTGGTCTGGCTGTTCTACCAGGCCCTGCGCCGCCTGGGGTTGGATGTGGACTTTGTGCGGCCCGGGGGGAGCCTCGAGGGCTACCGGCTGGTGGTGGTGCCAAGCAGCCCCATCCTGCGCCGGCCTTTGCTGGAGGCCTTACGCACGGCCTCTGCGAGGGTGGTGCTGGGACCGCGCACCGGCTCCAAAACCGAGGCCCTAGGCATCCCGCCCGAACTCCCTCCAGGGCCGCTGCAGAAGCTACTGCCCCTCAAAGTAGTGCGGGTAGAGAGCCTACCCCCAGGCCTCGAGGAGGAGGTGGTGCTGGAGGGACATACCTGGCGGGTAGGGCTCTGGAAGGAGTGGGTCGAAAGCGATCTGGCACCTGAGGCTGAGTTTGCCGATGGCCGGGGGGCCCTCTACCAACAGCAGCACCTGCACTACCTGGCTTTCTGGCCCAGCCTCGAGTTCCTGCAAAACTATCTTGGCCGGCTTGCCACTGCTGCGGGGCTCCCCGCACGGCGGCTACCCGAGGGCTTACGCCTGCGGCGGCGCGGCTCGCTGGTATTCGCCTTCAACTATGGCCCTCTCCCCCAGATGGCGCCTGCATCTGCCGGAGCCCGCTTCCTTCTAGGAGGCCCCCAGATCGAGCCCTATAATTTGAGCGTCTGGGAGGGGTAGAGATGCAGATTCAGGGCTATACATTCCACGTTCAAGCTGCCAAGTTGGAAGAAACGCTGGGAGGCCACTTGCTCAGTGGAAAGGCTGTACAAATCGGCCACCCCTTCGGGCGTACCCAGTTCTTCAAACAAGGCTGGCAGAGCTGGAGCGAGGCCGGTTGGGTGAGTCTGAAGGAAAACCCCAAGCCCATCCTCCCTCCCGAGCGACGGCCCCAGTGCGACGACCCCGCCTATGCCCTCTCGCCCGTTCACGGCGGCAGCGGACTGGGGGGCCTGGAGGGCTACGACGGGCGGATGCTGCTGCTCGGGGCACTGCGGCCCGGCGCCCGCGTCGAGGCAGACCGCCTGAGCCTAAAGGGCCACTGCGACCACGAAATACAGTGGTTCCTGGCCTATGGTGAGGCGCAACAGGTGCTGAGTCGGTATGCCGAACTGCTGGCCACCACCCTGGGGGTGCGCGCCCGGCAGGCTGCGCCCAGGGTGTGGTGTAGCTGGTACAGCTACTACAACGACATATCGGAAAGCAAGCTGCTAAACACCATCGCGGGTCTGCAGGGACTTCCTTTTGAGGTCTTTCAAATTGACGATGGCTGGCAGCAAAACATGGGCGACTGGGAACCCAACCATAAGTTCCCCTCGGGCATGCAGGCCATTGCCCTGCGGGCCCAGAGCCAGGGCCTGACCCCTGGCCTGTGGCTGGCCCCCTTCATTGCCCGGCCCAGCTCTAATTTGTTCAAGGAGCATCCCGACTGGTTTCTGCGCGACGAGCAAGGTGCGCTGGTCTCGGCAGGCAGCAACTGGGGCGGCTACTATGCGCTCGACGTAACCCTTCCGGCGGTGCAGTACTGGCTGCGCAGCCTGATTCAGACCGTGCGGGGCTGGGGCTATCGCTACTTGAAGCTGGATTTTTTGTTCGCTGCTGCGCTGCCGGGCAGAAGGCAGGGGGGCGGGTTACGAGAAGATGCCTACCGCGAAGCGCTGCGTATCCTCCGCGAGGCCGCCGGCGACGACGTGTATATTCTGGCCTGCGGGGCTCCCATTATTGCCTCGCTGGGACTGGTCGATGGGATTCGCATCGGGCCGGACGTGGCCCCCTACTGGGACAACGAAGACCGGCGGATCTTCCTGCACGACCCCACCGGCCCTTCGGCTTACAACGCCCTGCGCACCAGCCTGCACCGGCTCTGGCTCAAACCGCTGGTGCACACCGACCCCGATGTGGCCTATTTTCGCACCCGCTACAACCTGCTGACCCCGGCCCAGCGTGCCTTGCTGCAAGACCTGGCGCTGGTCTCGGGTTTCAAGGCCACCTCCGACCCGCCCGAATGGCTCGACAGCGAGGAGCGCGAGCAGCTCAGGGCTTGGCTCGAGGCCAGCCCCACCCTCGAGCAGACCGGCCCTTATACCTACAAGCTAGGCGACCGTGAAGTGGACTTCTCAAGCTGGCTGGAGACCTAGGCCGTGCGCGAGATTCAGCTTCAACAACACTTCACAGACTCGGCTCGCACCGAATGATTGAGGTTTTCATGCATAAACGCGCATACGAAAAGAAAGATGGTCGCATGCTCTACCTCTACGGCCTCAAGCCCCACACCCTGCCCCCGCTCGAGGAGGGTGAACACACCGGGCAAGCCCAGTCCCATGCCCGCTGGCATCCCTTGCGCCAGGAGTGGGTGGTGTTTGCGGCCAGCCGCCAAGGGCGAACATTCCTGCCGCCCAAGGAGTACGACCCCCTGGCTCCCAGCAAACCCGGCGGCTTCCCCACCGAAATTCCCTTCGAAGACTTCGAGATTGCCGTCTTCCAGAACCGTTGGCCCTCGCTTTCGCCCAGTGCCGGCGAACCCCCCGGCCACCTGGCGATTCCCACCCGCGATGCCCACGGCGACTGTGAGGTGATTGTGTTTACACCCGAACACAGCGGCAGCATGGCCACCCTCAGCCAGGCGCAGCGTGAGTTGCTGGTGCGCGTCTGGGCCGACCGCTACCGCGACCTCTACGCCCGCCCCAACATCCAGTACGTGATGCCCTTCGAGAACCGGGGAGAACAAATTGGCGTCACGCTGCACCACCCCCACGGGCAGATCTACGCCTACCCCTGGATTCCACCCATCCTGCAAAAGGAGTTGGACGCCTTTCAAAAAAGCCCCGTGCTGCTGAACTTGCTACCTCATCTGGGCCCTTACCGCGTGGTGGAAGATGAACACATGCTGGCTTGTATTCCCCCCTACGCCCGCTACCCCTACGAGGTGCTGGTCTTCCCCAAACAGTTTCGTCCCGGTCTGTGGGCCTTCAGCGAAGCGGAAATCCGCAGCTTTGCCGGCACGCTGGGCCAGGTGGTGCAAAAGCTGGACAACCTGTTCGAGAAGCCCATGCCCTATGTCATGGCGCTGCATGCTGCCCCCAAAGGGGCCGAGGAGGTCTTCCACTTCCATGTGGAGTTCTATCCGGCCCTGCGCACCGCCGATAAGCTGAAATACCTGGCCGGAACCGAAATTGCCGCCGGAACCTTTGCCATGGACGCGTTGCCGGAAGAGACCGCCAAGACCCTGCGAGAAGTTAGCATCTGATGGCATCGCTTTTATATTTCTGGAATAGAAAGGTGTTAGCATAAGTTATGAACACCACGGCGCTGGCCCGCCTTCGTTCCTGGATGCGAACCCAGGGCTTTGGGCGTTTTTTTGTTCAACAGCCCGAAAACTTTGCCTGGCTGACTGGAGGCGGCGATAATACGGTGGTTTCTTTTCGCCCGGTGGCGGCCTGGTTGGAAATAACCGCCGATGCTGTTCGCCTGCACGCCTCGCAGATTGAGGCTGGTCGGCTGCTGGATGAGGAGGTATGGGGTATAGAGGTGGTGCGCTACCCCTGGTACAGCCCACCGTCCTCGGAAGGGCCTAATGATGCCGAGCACGATCTCACCCCGCTACGGCTGGTGCTCTCCAAGGAAGAGCAGGATCGCTACCGTGCACTGGGCCTGGATGCTGCCACTGCCCTGGGTGAGAGCATCCGCTTTGCTGATGCGGGCTGGAGCGAGTACGACCTGGCCGGGGCCATTGCCGAAGAACTCTGGTCCAAAGGCATCCAGCCCCTGGTGCTGCTGGTAGCAGGGGAGGAGCGCCTGTTCCGATACCGTCACCCCATCCCCAAGCAACGCCCCTTAGGCCGGCTGTTTATGGGTGTAGTCTGCGGGCGACGGCACGGGCTAATTGCCAACGTGAGCCGGTTGCGTAGCTTTGGGCACCCAGAGGCTAAGTCTCTGAACGAGCAGATCTGCCAGGTAGAAGCCGCCGCGCTGAATGCCTCCCAGCCCGGCGCTACCCTGGGCGAAGTGCTGGAGAAAATTCGTGCCGGCTATGGCGCAATTGGCCGCTCGAGTGAGTTCGAGAATCACCACCAGGGGGGCCTGACCGGCTACCGCAGCCGCGAGGTGCTGGCCCGCCCTGGCAACCCCACCAGGCTCGAAGTAGGCATGGCCCTGGCCTGGAACCCCAGCCTGCCGGGTGCAAAGGTTGAGGACACCTTCTTAATAACTGAGGTCGGGCTCGAGAACATCACCGCCGACCCCCAATGGCCTATGACGCGCATAGAGGGGCGTTTGCGCCCTCTGGTGTATGAGGGATAGGGCCTTGGCACTTCCAAGGTAGGCTAAACTGACCATGTTTAAAGAC
>Ga0209721_1001906_pt1 | contig 14324 bp, 9 predicted proteins | sample TshhotsprinmetaG_FD_184139 | JGI IMG/M metagenome (GOLD analysis project Ga0209721, IMG submission 184139) | Hot spring microbial communities from South Africa to study Microbial Dark Matter (Phase II) - Tshipise hot spring metaG (SPAdes)... | ecosystem: Environmental > Aquatic > Thermal springs... | reverse complement strand
ACCGGGGCCTAAATCCGGTAGAGGAGCGTCGGTAGGGTAACCGAAGGCGCGTATGCACTCACTCAAGTCGGGAGCCAGACATGGCGAAGAAGATCATCGGCTACATCAAGCTGCAAGTGCCGGCGGGTAAGGCCAATCCCTCGCCGCCCATCGGTCCCGCGCTGGGTCAGCGCGGCCTCAACATCATGGAATTCTGCAAGGCCTTCAATGCCCAAACCCAGGGCATGGAGCCCGGTCTGCCCATCCCCGTGGTGATCACCGCCTACGCGGACAAGAGCTTCACCTTCATCATGAAGACGCCGCCGGCCACGGTATTGATCAAGAAGGCCACCGGCGTGCAGAAGGGCTCGTCCAAGCCGCACATGGACAAGGTCGGCACCATCACGCGGGCGCAACTGGAAGAGATCGCCAAGATCAAGATGCCGGACCTCACCGCCGCGGACATGGACGCGGCCGTGCGCACCATTGCCGGCAGCGCCCGCAGCATGGGCCTCAACGTGGAGGGGGTGTGACATGGCCAAGGCATCCAAGCGCATCAAGGCCCTCAAGGCCAAGGTGGACCGTACCAAGCTCTACAACATCGACGAGGCGCTCGCCCTGGTAAAGGAGGCGGCCACCGCCAAGTTCGATGAATCCGTGGATGTCGCGGTCAATCTCGGTGTGGACCCCAGGAAGTCCGATCAGGTGGTGCGCGGCTCGGTGGTCATGCCCCGCGGCACGGGCAAGAGCGTGCGCGTGGCCGTGTTCTGCCAGGGTGCTGCGGCGGAGGCGGCACGAGCCGCCGGTGCCGACATCGTCGGTTTCGACGACCTCGCTGCCGAGGTCAAGGGCGGTCGCATGGATTTCGATGTGGTGATCGCTACGCCGGATGCGATGAAGGTGGTGGGTCAGCTGGGCCAGATCCTGGGCCCGCGGGGGCTCATGCCCAACCCCAAGGTGGGCACGGTCACCCCCAACGTGACGGAGGCGGTGAAGAATGCCAAGGCGGGTCAGGTGCAGTACCGGACCGACAAGGCGGGCATCGTCCACGCCACCATCGGCCGCGCCTCCTTCGAGGTGGACGCCCTGCGGGAAAACCTGAAGGCCCTGCTGGAGGCCCTGAATAAGGCCAAGCCGGCCAGCGTCAAGGGTGTCTACATAAAGAAGGTGGCGCTCTCCAGCACCATGGGGATCGGTGTGCGGGTGGACCAGTCCAGTCTGCAGGCGCTGGCTAAGTAAAGAAATTGGGGCCGTCTGCCTCCGGTATGGGGCAGGCGGGTTGTCCAAGACCGTAGGTGCCTTGCGCTTAATTGGAAGATGGGTGCGGGTAGACGGGGTTTTTGATCCCTGATCCCTGACCGCTGATCCCTGCCTACGCAGACGGCGTTACCCGAAGCAGGAAATGCACGTGATGCTCCTGAATCAGGCCGCCGGTGGGGCCCAAGCCGCCCGCTCAAACGGGTGGCGAGGGTGTGATTGACGAAAGGAGTCGGACCTTGAGTCTCAATCTTGATGACAAAAAGGCGGTCGTCGCCGAGATCAGCGAGAGGCTTGCCACGGCCCAGGCCGTGGTGATCGCCGAATATCGGGGCGTCACCGTCACCAGCATGACGGCCCTGCGCAAGAAGGCCCGCGAGAGCGGTGTCTATCTGCGGGTGTTGAAGAACACCCTCGCGCGCCGTGCCGTGGCGGACACGCCGTTTGCGGGTCTGGCCGGGATGCTTACCGGCCCGCTCGCCTATGGCATTTCCGCCGATCCGGTGGCGGTGGCCAAGGTCATGAATGATTTCGCCAAGGCCAACGACAAGTTCGTGATCAAGGCGGGAGCCATGGCCAATGTCGTGATGTCCCCCAAGGACGTCGCGGCGTTGGCCACCATGCCCAGCCGCGATGAACTGTTGGCCATGCTCATGGGCACCATGCAGGCGCCCATCGCCAAATTCGTGCAGACCCTCAAAGAGGTGCCGGGCAAGTTTGTCCGCACTGTGGCGGCGCTGCGCGACGAGCGCGAGAAGCAGGCGGCGTGATCTACCTGGCGTAGACCGTATCTCTAGTGCAACTTTGACTTAATTCAGGAGTGAAACATGGCTTTGTCTAAAGCTGAAATCCTCGATGCTATCGCCGGCATGACCGTTCTGGAGCTCTCCGAGCTTATCAAGGACATGGAAGAGAAGTTTGGTGTGTCCGCCGCTGCCGCCACCGTGGCCGTGGCCGCCGGCCCCGCCGCCGCTGCCGCTGCCGCGCCGGCCGCTGAAGAGAAGACCGAGTTTGACGTGATCCTGACCGCCGCCGGCGCCAACAAGGTAAACGTGATCAAGGCCGTGCGTGCCATCACCGGCCTGGGTCTGAAGGAGGCTAAGGACCTGGTCGACGGCGCGCCCAAGCCGGTGAAGGAAGGCGTGTCTAAGGCCGAGGCCGAGGACATCAAGAAACAGCTCACCGAAGCTGGCGCAACCGTCGAGATCAAGTAATCCCGGCGTGGCAAGTGGGCTTTCGCCCAAGGATGGCTGGCGGTCATGGACCGCTGGCCATCCGCCATTTAGGAATTAGGGACCTAGAGACAGGAATCGGCTGGATGCTCAAACATCTTCTAATTCCTAATCCTAATCCCTAATCCCTGTCCACCGAGACGGAGCCGTCATGAGCTACACATTTGCCGAGAAAAAACGCATCCGGAAGAGTTTTGCCAAGCGCGCAAGCGTTCTGCCGGTGCCCCACCTGCTGACCACCCAGATCGCCTCCTACCGGGAGTTCCTGCAGGAGGATGTGCCCGCCGACCAGCGCCGTGACGTGGGGCTGCAGGCGGCGTTCAAGTCCATCTTCCCGATCGTAAGCCACAGCGGCAATGCTCGGCTGGAGTATGTCTCCTACAAGCTGGGCCAGCCGGTGTTCGACATCGTCGAGTGCCAGCAACGGGGGCTGACCTACGCCGCCAGCCTGCGCGCCAAGGTCCGGCTGGTGATCCTGGACAAGGAGAGCAGCAAGGAAAAGATCAAGGAGGTCAAAGAGCAGGAGGTCTACATGGGCGAGATCCCGCTCATGACCCCGAATGGTTCCTTCATCATCAACGGCACCGAGCGTGTCATCGTCTCGCAGCTGCACCGCTCGCCCGGGGTGTTCTTCGAGCACGACCGGGGCAAGACGCACTCCTCCGGCAAGCTGCTGTTCTCCGCGCGCATCATCCCCTATCGCGGCTCCTGGCTCGATTTCGAATTCGACCCCAAGGACATCGTCTTCTTCCGTGTCGACCGCCGCCGCAAGATGCCGGTGACCATCCTGCTTAAGGCGCTGGGCTATACGCCGGAGCAGATCTTGGCCGAATTCTTCGAGTTCGAGACCTTCCATCTGACCAAGAAGGGCATCGAGTTCGAGCTCAAGCCCGAGCGTCTCAAGGGCGAGGTGGCGCGCTTCGATATCGTGGGCAAAGACGGCAGGGTCATCGTGCAGAAGGACAAGCGCATCACGACCAAGCATATCCGCGAGCTCGAGGCTGCCGGCATCAAGAAACTGACGGTGGACAGCGACTTCCTGCTGGGCCGGGTGCTGGCTAGGAACGTGGTCGACAAGGAGACCGGCGAGGTCATCGCACGGGCCAACGATGAGATCACGGAAGGTGTGCTAAAGGCCCTGCAAGCGGCCAAGGTGACCAAGTTCGAGACCCTGTATACCAACGAGCTGGATCACGGCCCTTATATCTCGCAGACCCTCAGGGTGGACGAGACCGTGGACCAGTGGACCGCTCGCGTGGCCATCTACCGCATGATGCGCCCCGGCGAGCCGCCCACCGAGGACGCCGTTGAGGCCCTGTTCCAGCGGTTGTTCTTCAGCGAGGAGACCTACGACCTGTCCAAGGTCGGGCGCATGAAGTTCAACCGCCGCATCGGCCGCGCGGAGCTCACCGGCCCGGGCACCCTGAGCAAAGAAGACATCGTTGCGGTGATCAAGATCCTCGTCGAGCTCAGGAATGGTCGCAACGAGGTGGACGACATCGATCATCTGGGCAACCGCCGCGTGCGCGCGGTGGGGGAACTCGCTGAGAACCAGTTCCGGGCAGGGCTGGCGCGCGTGGAGCGTGCTGTACGCGAGCGACTGTCGCAAGCCGAGAGCGAGAACCTGATGCCGCACGACCTGATCAACGCCAAACCGATCTCGGCGGCGATCAAGGAATTCTTCGGTTCCTCCCAGCTCTCCCAGTTCATGGACCAGACCAACCCGCTGTCCGAGATCACGCACAAGCGGCGCATCTCCGCCCTGGGTCCAGGGGGGCTCACGCGCGAGCGCGCCGGCTTCGAGGTACGCGACGTGCATCCCACCCACTATGGCCGGGTGTGCCCGATCGAGACGCCGGAAGGCCCCAACATCGGCCTGATCAACTCGCTCGCCCTGTATGCCCGGACCAACGAGTACGGCTTCATCGAGACGCCCTACCGCCGGGTGGTGGACGGCAAGGTCATAAACGAGATCGAGTACCTTTCGGCCATCGAGGAAGGGCAGTACGTGATCGCCCAGGCCAACACGCCGCTGGACAACGAGGGCCGATTCGTCGACGACCTGGTGTCCTGCCGGCACAAGAACGAATTCACGCTGTCCTCGCCCGACCGCATCGAGTACATGGACATCGCCCCCTCCCAGATCGTGTCGGTGGCGGCGTCCCTCATTCCCTTTCTGGAGCATGACGACGCCAACCGTGCGTTGATGGGCTCCAACATGCAGCGCCAGGCCGTGCCCTGCCTGCGGCCGGACAAGCCGCTGGTCGGCACGGGCATCGAGCGAACCGCCGCGGAGGACTCCGGCACCGTGGTCAAGGCCCTACGCGGCGGCGTGGTGGACTATGTCGACGCCAGCCGGATCGTGGTCCGTGTCAACGACGACGAGACCGCGGCAGGCGAGGTGGGGGTAGACATCTACACCCTGACCAAGTACATGCGCTCCAACCAGAACACCAACATCAACCAGCGCCCCCTGGTCAAGGTGGGCGACCGGATCGCGCGCGGCGACGTGGTCGCCGACGGCGCCTCCACCGACAAGGGTGAACTGGCCCTGGGCCAGAACATGCTGGTCGCCTTCATGCCTTGGAACGGCTACAACTTCGAGGACTCCATCCTCATCTCCGAGCGGGTGGTGGCGGAGGATCGCTACACCTCGATCCACATCGAGGAGCTCTCGGTGGTGGCACGCGACACCAAGCTGGGTCCCGAGGAGATCACACGCGACATCCCCAGCCTCTCGCCGGCCCAGCTCGCGCGCTTAGACGAGGCCGGCATCGTGCACATTGGCGCCGAGGTGCAGGCCGGCGACGTGCTGGTGGGCAAGGTCACGCCCAAGGGCGAGACCCAGCTCACGCCAGAGGAGAAGCTGCTGCGCGCGATCTTCGGCGAGAAGGCCTCGGACGTGAAGGACACCTCGCTTAGGGTGCCCACCGGCATGAGCGGCACCGTGATCGACGTGCAGGTCTTCACCCGCGAGGGCATCGAGCGCGACTCGCGCGCCAACCAGATCATCGACGACATGCTGCGCAAGTATCAGAAGGACCTCGCCGACCAGATGCGCATCGTCGAGAACGACGCCTTCGCCCGCATGAAGAAATTGCTGCTGGGTAGAATCGCCAAGGGCGGGCCGAAGAAGCTGGCCAAGGGCACGGCCATTACCGAGGACTATCTGGATACGGTCAATCCGCATGACTGGTTCGACATCCGCGTCGAGGACGAGGAGGTCTCGCGCCAGATGGAGGGCATCAAGGACGGCCTGGACAAGGTCCGCGCCCAGTTCGACGCCATGCTAGAGAACAAGAAAAAGAAACTCACCTCCGGTGACGAACTGCCGCCGGGCGTGATCAAGATGGTCAAGGTCTATCTGGCAGTGAAACGGCGGCTGCAGCCGGGCGACAAGATGGCCGGCCGGCACGGCAACAAGGGCGTGGTGTCCAAGATTGTGCCGGTGGAGGACATGCCCTTCATGGCCGACGGCACCCCGGTGGACATCGTGTTAAACCCCCTGGGGGTGCCTTCGCGCATGAACGTGGGCCAGATCCTGGAGACCCATCTTGGCTGGGCCGCAAAAGGCCTGGGCCTCAGGATCGGTGAGATGCTGGACCGACAGGCGAGCGCCAGGGAAGTGCGCCAGTTCCTGGACAAGATCTACAACAGTTCCGGCAAGAAGGAAGACCTCGCCGCGCTAAGCGATGAGGAGATCCTGGAGATGGCCGCCAACCTGCGCGACGGCGTGCCCTTCGCCACGCCCGTGTTCGACGGCGCGCACGAAGACGAAATACGCGCCATGCTGGACCTGGCCTATCCGGATGACGATCCGCGCACGCAGAGGATCGGCCTCACCTCTGGCAAGACCCAGGTACGCCTCTACGACGGCCGCAGCGGGGAGATGTTCGACCGCCCGGTGACCGTGGGTTACATGCACATGATGAAGCTACACCACCTGGTCGACGACAAGATGCACGCACGCTCGACCGGCCCCTACAGCCTGGTCACCCAGCAGCCCCTGGGCGGCAAGGCGCAGTTCGGCGGCCAGCGCTTCGGCGAGATGGAGGTCTGGGCGCTGGAGGCCTATGGTGCCTCCTACACGCTGCAGGAGATGCTCACCGTCAAGTCCGACGACGTCACCGGCCGCACCAAGGTCTACGAGAACATCGTCAAGGGCGAGCACAAGATCGATGCCGGCATGCCGGAATCCTTCAACGTGCTGGTGAAGGAGATCCGCTCCCTCGCCATCGACATCGATCTGGAACGGTACTAGGGATCAGATTTCAGGTTACAGGTCACAGTAGGCAGTCGTGGTTATTGATTCGGTATGGACTGAGGCGGGTATGGGGGCGGAATGGTATTGCTGTCACCTGTTCCCTGTCCTCTGACACGGAGTGTCACATGAAAGCATTGCTCGATCTGTTCAAACAGGTCACCCAGGAAGAGGAATTCGACGCCATCAAGATCGGACTGGCCTCGCCGGAGAAGATCCGCGCCTGGTCCTATGGTGAGGTCAAGAAGCCGGAGACCATCAACTACCGTACCTTCAAGCCGGAACGCGACGGCCTGTTCTGTGCCAAGATCTTCGGCCCGGTGAAGGACTATGAATGCCTGTGCGGCAAGTACAAGCGGCTCAAGCACCGCGGCGTGGTGTGCGAGAAGTGCGGTGTTGAGGTGACGCTGTCTAAGGTGCGCCGCGAGCGCATGGGCCACATCGAGCTGGCTTCCCCCGTCGCCCACATCTGGTTCCTCAAGAGCCTGCCCAGCCGCTTGGGGATGGTGCTCGACATGACCCTGCGCGACATCGAGCGGGTGCTCTACTTCGAGGCCTATGTGGTCATCGAGCCGGGCATGACGCCACTCAAGCGCGGGCAGCTCTTGACCGAGGACGAATACCTGGCCAAGGTCGAGGAGTACGGCGACGAGTTCAAGGCCGGCATGGGCGCCGAGGGCATTCGTGATCTGCTCCGCGGGCTGGACCTTGCGGGCGAGATTGAGGCCCTGCGCCGCGAGCTGGACAAGACCAGTTCCGAGACCAAGATCAAGAAGATCGCCAAGCGGCTCAAGGTGCTGGAGGCCTTCCAGAAGTCCGGCATCCGCCCGGAGTGGATGATCCTCGAGGTCCTGCCGGTGCTGCCGCCGGATCTGCGGCCGCTGGTGCCGTTGGATGGCGGCCGTTTCGCCACCTCAGACCTCAATGACCTCTACCGTCGCGTCATCAACCGCAACAACCGCCTCAAGCGCCTGCTCGAGCTCAAGGCCCCCGAGATCATTGTGCGCAACGAGAAGCGCATGCTGCAGGAGGCGGTGGACTCCCTGCTGGACAACGGCCGCCGCGGCAAGGCCATGACCGGCGCCAACAAGCGGCCGCTCAAATCGCTGGCCGACATGATCAAGGGCAAGGGCGGCCGTTTCCGTCAGAACCTGCTGGGCAAGCGGGTAGACTACTCCGGCCGCTCGGTCATCGTGGTGGGGCCGACGCTCAAGCTGCACCAGTGCGGCCTGCCCAAGCTGATGGCCCTGGAACTGTTCAAGCCCTTCATCTTCCATCGTCTGGAGGTGATGGGCTTGGCCACCACCATCAAGCAGGCGAAGAAGATGGTCGAGGCCCAGGAGCCGGTGGTGTGGGACATCCTGGAGGAGGTCATCCGCGAGCATCCGGTCTTGCTCAACCGTGCGCCCACCCTGCACCGACTGGGCATCCAGGCCTTCGAGCCGGTGCTGATCGAGGGCAAGGCCATCCAGCTGCATCCGCTGGTGTGTACCGCCTTCAACGCCGACTTCGACGGCGACCAGATGGCCGTGCACGTGCCCCTGTCGCTCGAGGCCCAACTCGAGGCCAGGACGCTCATGCTGTCCTCCAACAACATCCTCTCGCCGGCCAACGGCGACCCGATCATCGTGCCCTCGCAGGACATCGTGCTGGGTCTGTACTACATGACCCGCGAGCGGGTGGCGGCCAAGGGCGAGGGCATGATCTTCGCGGACACGGACGAGTTGCGCCGGGCCTGGCTGTCCGGCGTGGTGGACATCAACGCCAGGGTTACGGTGCGCATCAAGGAGCGTGTCTTTGATGCCATGGGCGACTTGGTCACGCGCGTCACCCGCTACGACACCGTCGCCGGCCGTGCCATGCTGTCCGACATGCTGCCGCCCGGTCTGGAATTCGCCCATGTCAACAAGGTGCTGAAGAAGAAGGAGATCTCCAGACTCATCAATGCCGCCTTCCGCAAGTGCGGTCTGAAGGAGACGGTGATCTTCGCCGACAAGCTGATGTACACCGGCTTCTCCATGGCGACTAAGGGTGGCATTTCCATCTGCATGCAGGATATGCTCATGCCGCCGCAGAAGGCCGACCTCCTGGCCGCGGCCGAAAAGGAGGTCAAGGAGATCGAGGCCCAGTACACCTCGGGCCTGATCACCCAGGGCGAGCGCTACAACAAGGTGGTCGACATCTGGGGCCAGGCCGGCGACAAGGTGGCCAAGGCCATGATGGAGCAGCTCTCCTGGGAGATGACCACCGACCGCGAGGGCAAGCCGGTCAAGCAGGAATCCTTCAACGCCATCTACATGATGGCCGACTCCGGGGCCCGTGGCTCCGCCGCCCAGATCCGGCAGCTCGCCGGCATGCGCGGGCTGATGGCCAAGCCGGACGGCTCCATCATCGAAACGCCCATCACGGCTAATTTCCGCGAGGGTCTGAACGTCCTGCAGTACTTCATCTCCACCCACGGCGCGCGCAAGGGCCTGGCGGACACCGCGCTCAAGACCGCCAACTCCGGCTACCTCACCCGTCGCCTGGTGGACGTCACCCAGGATCTCGTGATCACCGAGGACGATTGCGGCACCACCAACGGCATGGTCATGCGTGCCCTCGTCGAGGGTGGCGACGTGATCGAACCGCTGCGCGACCGCATCCTGGGCCGTGTCGCGGCACTGGATGTGGTGCATCCGGACACCGGCGAGACGGTCATCAAGGCCGGTACCCTGCTGGACGAGGCCATGGTCGACCTGATCGAGCAGCTAGGAATTGAAGAGGTCAAGGTGCGCACGCCGCTCACCTGTGACACTCGCTGGGGACTGTGCGCCAAGTGCTATGGGCGCGACCTCGGCCGCGGCCATCTGGTCAACGTCGGCGAGGCGGTCGGCGTGATCGCCGCCCAGTCCATCGGCGAGCCGGGCACCCAGCTCACCATGCGTACCTTCCATATCGGCGGCGCCGCGTCCCGTGCTGCCGTGGCCAACCAGGTGCAGAGCAAGGCGGCCGGCGTGGTGCGTTTCACCGCCGCGATGCGCTATGTAACCAATGCCCGCGGTGAGCAGATCGTCATCTCGCGCAACGGCGAGGTGCTCATCACCGACGAGAGCGGTCGCGAGCGCGAGCGGCACAAGGTCCCCTACGGTGCGACACTCGCCACCCTGGACGGAGCCGAGATCAAGGCCGGTGCCGTGCTGGCCAGCTGGGATCCGCACACTCGGCCCATCATCACCGAGTATGCCGGACGGGTGAAGTTCGAAAACGTCGAAGAGGGTGTGACGGTGGCCAAGCAGATCGACGAGGTCACGGGTCTGTCCACCCTCATCGTCATCGATCCGAAGCGCCGCGGCGTGTCTGCCAGCAAGGGTTTGCGGCCCCAGGTGCGGCTCATGGCCCCGGACGGTTCCGAGGTCAAGGTGGCCGGTACCGAGACGCCGGTGTCCATTACCTTCCAAATCGGCGCCATCATCACCGTCAAGGACGGCCAGGAGGTAGGCGTGGGCGAGGTGCTGGCCAGGATCCCGCTAGAGACCACGAAGACTCGCGACATCACCGGCGGTCTGCCGCGCGTGGTGGAGTTGTTCGAGGCCCGCAGCCCCAAGGACGCCGGCATGCTGGCCGAGGTCACCGGCACGGTCTCCTTCGGCAAAGACACCAAGGGCAAGCAGCGCCTGGTGATCACCGATTTCGACGGTGTGGCGCACGAGTACCTGATCCCGAAAGACAAGCACGTCACGGTGCATGACGGACAGGTGGTGCAGAAGGGCGAGGCCATCGTCGACGGCCCGGCCGACCCGCACGACATCCTGCGCCTGCAGGGCGTCGAGGCGCTGGCGCGCTACATCATCGACGAGGTGCAGGACGTCTACCGCCTGCAGGGCGTCAAGATCAACGACAAGCACATCGAGGTGGTGGTGCGTCAGATGCTGCGCCGGGTCAACGTATTGGATGCCGGAGACACCCGCTTCATACCCGGCGAACAGGTGGAACGCTCCGAGGTGCTCGAGGAGAACGATCGCATGGCGGCAGAGGGCAAGCGCCCGGCGACCTACGAGAACGTCCTGCTGGGCATCACCAAGGCCTCTCTGTCGACCAATTCCTTCATCTCCGCGGCCTCCTTCCAGGAGACCACCCGGGTGCTGACCGAGGCGGCCATCATGGCCAAGAAGGACGACCTGCGCGGTCTGAAGGAAAACGTCATCGTCGGCCGGCTCATCCCGGCGGGCACGGGCATGGCCTACCACCGCACGCGGCGTCGGCAGGCCCAGGAGGAGGCCGAGGCTGTCGTGGAGGCCGCGGAGGCCGTATTCGAGCAGTCCGGCGAAGCGCCGGATGCTTGACAGCCAGACGAGCTCTTCTTACACTTAGAAATCTTTTCGGCGGCCCGCCTCGGCGGGCCACCTTGCCCGTGGGTTCGGCTTCAGGCAGCGGCTCGCGCGGTCATATTTCGAAACCCATACAGATCAGGAACACGTCAGGAAATCATTCGATGCCTACCATCAACCAACTGGTGCGCAAACCGCGCAGGGCACCCGTCGCCAAGAGCAAGGTGCCGGCCTTGGAGTCATGCCCGCAGAAACGCGGTGTGTGCACACGGGTGTACACCACCACGCCGAAGAAGCCCAACTCGGCGCTACGCAAGGTGGCCAAGGTGCGGCTGTCCAACGGTTTCGAGGTCATCGGCTACATCGGCGGTGAGGGCCACAATCTGCAGGAGCACTCCGTGGTGCTGGTGCGCGGCGGACGGGTCAAGGATCTGCCTGGTGTGCGTTACCACATCGTGCGCGGCAGCCTGGACACCCAGGGTGTGAAGGACCGCAAGCAGGGCCGCTCCAAGTATGGCGCCAAGCGGGCCAAGGCCGGCAAGTAATCTATCAGGAGTTCGGGCATGCCCCGTCGTCGCGAAGTCCCCAAGCGTGAAATCCTGCCCGATCCGAAGTTCGGCAGCCAGGAGGTCGCCAAGTTCATAAACGTCGTCATGACCAGTGGCAAGAAGGCCGTGGCCGAGCGCATCGTCTACGGTGCATTCGAGCAGATCGAGAAGAAGAGCGGCAAAAGCCCGCTCGAGGTCTTTACCACGGCTCTGGCCAACGTCAAGCCGGTGGTCGAGGTGAAGTCGCGTCGGGTCGGCGGGGCCAACTATCAGATCCCCGTGGAGGTGCGCCCCTCCCGCCGAACCGCGCTGGCCATGCGCTGGCTGAAGGAAGCGGCGCGCAAGCGCAGCGAGAAGTCCATGGGCCAGCGACTGGCCGGCGAGCTGATGGATGCTGCCGAAGGCCGCGGCGGCGCCATGAAGAAGCGCGAGGACGTGCATCGCATGGCAGAGGCGAACAAGGCCTTCTCCCACTTCCGCTTCTAAACACGACAAGGGTAGATCAACGTGGCACGCAAGACCCCCATCGAGCGCTACCGCAACATCGGCATCTCCGCGCACATCGACGCCGGCAAGACCACCACCACCGAGCGCATCCTGTTCTACACCGGGGTGTCGCACAAGATCGGCGAGGTGCACGACGGCGCCGCCATCATGGACTGGATGGAGCAGGAGCAGGAGCGCGGCATCACCATCACCTCCGCGGCCACCACCTGCTTCTGGAAGGGCATGGACCAGTCCCATCCCGAGCATCGCATCAACATCATCGACACGCCGGGTCACGTCGACTTCACCATCGAGGTCGAGCGCTCCATGCGTGTGCTCGATGGGGCCTGCATGATCTACTGTGCGGTGGGGGGCGTGCAGCCGCAGTCCGAGACCGTCTGGCGTCAGGCCAACAAGTACAAGGTGCCGCGTCTGGCCTTCGTCAACAAGATGGACCGTTCCGGCGCCAACTTCTTCAGGGTCTATGAGCAGATGCGCACGCGGCTCAAGGCCAACCCGGTGCCCATCCAGGTGCCGATCGGCGCCGAGGACAAGTTCCAGGGTGTGGTCGATCTGGTCAAGATGAAGGCCATCTTCTGGGACGAAGCATCACAGGGGATGAAATTCGAATACCGCGACATCCCCGCCGACCTGGTCGACACCTGCCGGGAATGGCGCGAGAAGATGGTCGAGGCCGCCGCCGAGGCCAACGAGGAGTTGATGAACAGGTATCTCGAAGAGGGTGATCTCTCCGAGGCCGACATCAAGCTCGCCTTGCGTGCACGCACCATCGCCGGCGAGATCGTGCCCATGCTGTGCGGCTCCGCCTTCAAGAACAAGGGCGTGCAGGCCATGCTCGACGCCGTAATCGACTACTTGCCCTCGCCCGTGGACATTCCCCCCGTGAAGGGCGAGCTGGAGGATGGCGCCGAGGCCGAGCGCAAGGCGAGCGACGACGAGCCCTTCGCGGCACTGGCCTTCAAGATCATGAACGACCCCTACGTCGGCCAGCTCACCTTCTTCCGCGTCTATTCCGGCGTGGTCAATTCCGGCGACACCGTTTACAACTCGGTCAAGGGCAAGAAGGAGCGCATCGGGCGCATCCTGCAGATGCACGCCAATAACCGGGAGGAGATCAAGGAGGTGCGCGCAGGCGACATCGCCGCGGCGGTGGGTCTGAAGGAGGCGATCACCGGCGACACGCTTTGTGCCGTGGACAAGCCCATCATCCTGGAACGCATGGAGTTCCCGGAGCCCGTGATCCACGTCGCCGTGGAACCCAAGACCAAGGCCGACCAGGAGAAGATGAGCATCGCGCTCAACCGCCTGGCCCAGGAAGATCCCTCCTTCCGCGTGCGCACCGACGAGGAGTCGGGTCAGACCATCATCTCCGGCATGGGTGAACTGCACCTGGAGATCATCGTCGACCGCATGCGCCGCGAGTTCAACGTCGAGGCCAACGTGGGCGCCCCCCAGGTGGCCTACCGCGAGGCGATCAGGAAGACCGTGGAGAGCGAAGGAAAGTTCGTCAAGCAGACCGGCGGCAAGGGTCAGTACGGCCATGTGTGGCTTAGGCTGGAACCGAACGAGCCGGGCAAGGGCTACGAGTTCATCGACGCCATCAAGGGCGGCGTCGTGCCGAAGGAATACATCCCCGCCGTCGACAAGGGTCTGCAGGAGGCCATGAACAATGGCGTCCTGGCCGGGTTCCCGGTGGTGGATGTGAAGGTTACCCTGTTCGATGGTTCCTACCACGAGGTGGACTCCTCCGAGCAGGCCTTCAAGATGGCGGCGATCATGGGCTTCAGGGATGGTATGCGCAAGGCCTCCCCCACCCTGCTGGAGCCCATGATGGCCGTGGAGGTGGAAACCCCCGAGGACTACATGGGAGACGTCATGGGCGACCTCAACCGCCGCCGCGGCATCATCCAGGGCATGGAGGACTTGCCGGGCGGCAAGGCCATCAAGGCCGAGGTGCCGCTGGCCGAGATGTTCGGTTACTCCACCGACCTGCGCTCCATGTCCCAGGGCCGCGCCACCTATACCATGGAATTCAAGCACTACGCCGAGGCGCCCAGGAACGTCGCGGAAGCCGTGATCAACAGCAAGAAGTGATTTGAGGTAAGCAAAATGGCCAAGGAAAAGTTTGAGCGAACGAAACCGCACGTGAACGTGGGCACGATAGGGCACGTGGACCATGGCAAGACGACGCTGACGGCGGCGATCACGACGGTTCTGTCGAAGAAGTACG
>Ga0209721_1001902_pt1 | contig 14359 bp, 7 predicted proteins | sample TshhotsprinmetaG_FD_184139 | JGI IMG/M metagenome (GOLD analysis project Ga0209721, IMG submission 184139) | Hot spring microbial communities from South Africa to study Microbial Dark Matter (Phase II) - Tshipise hot spring metaG (SPAdes)... | ecosystem: Environmental > Aquatic > Thermal springs... | reverse complement strand
CAGGATGACCACTACCGCGACCACGCTCGCAATTCCGATTACGATAGCGATGTCCAGATTTTGCATATCACTTCTCCTTGAGCAAGGATATTATAGCGCTACTCCGCTTCGCTCCGTAGTGCACTACGAACGCCCTAATGTTTGTAGTCCGCCACGAAGCGCAGCGGAGTGGCGTCTGATGGGCGCTACTCCGCTTCGCTCCGTAGCGCACTACAAACGGCAAGTGCTTGTAGTCCGCCACGAAGCGCAGCGGAGTGGCGTTGAGGCGCCACTCCGCCGCTCCGTAGCGCACTACGAACCATCACTTTTCTATCCGGAAAATCATCCCATCCGACCGCCCCATCACCTCCGGGAAGTACATCTCGTAGGCCGTGGCCGGAAGGACCCGATACTCCCCCGCCAGCCCTACCTGCAGGAGATAGGTGTACTCGTAGGTGCCGCGCGGGAGTTCTGTGGCGAAGAGCACCAGTTTCTCGTCCCGCAGGTCGGTGTCGGCGAACCACCACCAGCCCCAGCCCCACCAGCCCCAGGGGCTCCGGACGTCGGTGCGGCGAAGTTCCGGCCGCTCCCCCACCACGCTCGTCGTCTGCAGACTGGTATCCACCGGGTCGGTGCCCGCCGGGAACGGGTCCTCCACCACCACGTAGTTCAGGTCGCTGGGGGCGATAATCGTCAGCCGCACCCGCAGCAGGTCTCCCACGCGCGCCGTCGTCACCGGCTCGCAGTCCTCCTCGCAGTCCGCCCGCTCATAGACCCGCCCGACGACGACCCCGCGGTTCAGCGCCTGCACCTGCTCCACCGGCAGGTAGCCCCGCAGATGAACGGTGTAGTAGAGCCGGCCCGGCCCTTCGCCCCGCGCAATCGCCACCCGGTTCGCCTGGTCTATCAGCAGGTCCCGGATCGCCACCCGCAACTCCGTCACCTCCTGCACCGTCTCGGGGGTGACCTGACCGGAACCGATCTCCCGACCGTTGACCTGCACGCCCCAGGAGTAGTTCCCCTCCAGTTCGCGGGTCGCCAGCAGCCAGTCGGTCAGGGCGATGAGTGCCCAGACCGTCTCCTGGGTGGTCTCCCAGTGGTCGGCGGTGCGCGCCCGCATCAGCCAGCGGACGACGTTGGGCGCCAGCGGGTTCTCGGAATCAAACCGCGCCAGCAGCGCCAGCACGATGGCCGTCGTGCGCGTGTCCGTGTTCCAGTTCCAGGAGTCCGGCTGCGCCTCCTGCCAGTGCACCCCTGTCCCGCTCACAATCGCGGCATTGTTCAAGTCGGCCAGGATGGTGTCAATGCGCGGGTCGTTCGGGTTCAGGATGCCCAGCGCCAGCGCCAGGTACGCCCGCCCGTAGTACCCCAGCCGCCCGCGCACCTCGTAGAGGGACGCCAGCCGGCTCTCATCTTCCACTCCGGCCTCCGTCAGGACGTAGAGGATGAACGCCTGCCGGTTGGCAACCCGTGCATCCTTCAACTGGTCCACAGGCAGGGGTTGCCGTTTCAGGTAACCGATCCCCCGCTCCAGCACCCCCTCGTCCACCGCAAACCCTGCCTCTTTCGCCTTCACCAGTCCGAAGACCACGTAAGCGCTGGTCAGCGGGTTGGATTTGTCGTTCTCCCACCAGCCCCAGCCGCCGTCGGAGTGCTGACGCTGATAAAGTCCCTGGACGGCCCCCGCCACCAGGTCGCGCAGTTTCGCCTCCAGGTCGGGCTTTGCCAGCCCCAACTCCTTCAGCGCCCGGTAGGTGAGCACATTGGGCAGGAATCGGGAGACCAGTTGCTCAGTGCACTCGTAGGGGAAGTGCTCCAGGTACTTGAGCCCGCCGACCATCCCCGCAGCCAGCGACGGCTCCAGTTTAATCGTCAGGTCGCCCTGGGTGGTGTCTATCGTCGGCGGGATGGCCACGCCTTCCAGGACGCTGCCCTTATCGGCCAACTGCCCGGCCGTTCCCACGACCTCCACCGCCGAGTAGCGGTAGACGGGCAGATACTGATCGGGCGGGAGGCCCGCCGGAGGCTTGACCGCATCGGAGAGGCCTCCGCCGCGGGCGCGGAACACCAGGTCCACTCGCTCAGAAGCCAGGTCGCGCGGCACCTCCAGCGTCCAGTCCACCCGCACCTTGCCGCCCGATGGGATGGAGACCATCTGGCGGGAGTCGCCCAGGATGTTCGCCCCCTGGGCCTCCAGCGAGACCTCCACCTCCAGTGTCTGGCGGGTGTTGTTGTGTACCACGGCACCTACGTCGGCCCGGTCGCCCACGACGAAGAAGCGCGGCGTCACCGGCCGCACCAGCAGGTCCTTTGTGGAGAGGAACTCCAGTTCCGCCTGGCCGACCAGGAGCGGATGCTCTTCGTCCGTGCCGCCCGCCACCGCCCGGGCGTCTATGTGCCAGGTGGTCAGTTGGTCCGTCAGTTTGAAGGAGACACTGGCCCGACCGCGGGCGTCGGTGCGGATAGAGGGCGCCCAGAAGACGGTATCGGGGAACTCCTGACGGATGAACTCCGCCCCCATCGGTGCCTCCACACCCCCGCCGCCGCCCTTGGCCTCACGGGCGATGCGGACGTTGATGCGGTCCACGGCGATGGAGAGGTTATCGGCGGTGCGCACGCCCAGCCCGCGCCGGCCGTAGAAGGCCTCCACGATGGACGGGGCGTTGGCCGGGGCCAGGGTCAGGACGGACTTATCCACCACGCCGATGCCGACCTCCGCCTCTACCGGTTTCCCCTCGCTATCGGTCACCTCTATCTGCAGGTTGACGGTCTCCCGCGGGCTGTAGTGCTCGCCCTTCGCCAGGTCCCGGTCCGGGGTGATGCGCACCGTCAACTCCTGCTTCTCCAGGGAGACGGTGAAACCGACGTACCCGACCCGGTAGGCGGGGACAGGATTGGTCTCGTCCACGCCCTTGACGATGACGACGGAGACGAAGGCGTTGGGGGCCATTTCGGCGGTGATGGGCAGTTCTATCGTCTCGGCGTTGCCGGGCAGGGTCTGCACCCAGTGCCGGATGATGTGGCCCCGTTCCACGGTGAAGAGCGCCCGCACCGGGCCCTGGAACGGGGACGGGATGAGGATTTTCGCCACCTCGCCGGGGCGGTACTCCCGCTTGTCGGCGATCAGGTAGATGCGGTCGTTGTTCTCCTGCCGCCAGGAGACGTATTCCCGGCCGGAGACCCACAACCAGGTGGCGGAGAGGATGCGGTTGCCGCGGGCGTCCGTCCCTTCCGCTTTGATGATGTACGAACCGCCCGACGGCGGGATGAGGCCGACCGTTGCCTCGCCCTTATCGTTCGTGGTAACGGTCGTCGTCGCAACCACCGTGTCGGAGACCGTCCAGGTCCAGTAGAGGTTGCCGTACTGGTCCTCTTCCTGGACGTTGAGCCACTCCCGGCGGTTCAGGGTGACGGTGAGGGGGATACGGGCGACGGGTTTCCCGTCCCAATCCACCGTCCGAACGTCTATCTTTTGCTCCTCTCCGGCGACGCCGACGTACTGTTGCGGGCGCAGGCCGATGTAGAAGAGCCCCTTATGGACCAGGACCTGGGCGCGGTTGCTGACGGACTGGTCGGTGACGTCGGTGACGGTGGCCTCTATCGTGAACTGCTGGCTGAAGAGCGCGTCGCCGATGTCGGCGGGGACGGAGAAGACGAAGCGGCCCTGGGCGTCGGTGACGCCCTCGCCGTCGGCGACGACGCGGCCCCAGCCGGGGACTTCCTGCGGCTGCCACCAATCCCAGCGGCTGGTATCGGTCCAGTCCCACCAGCCGGGGACGTCGGGGCGGAACCAGTAGTCCTGTGTCAGAAGGGTCCAGCGGACTCTGGCGTCGGTGACGGGGCCGCCGAAGAAGTAGGTGGCCTGGACGACGACGTTGATTTTATCCCCCGCCAGCACCTGGTCTTTATCGGGGGTGACGGTGACCTGAAACTCCGGGCGACGGTAGGCGGCCACCTGGAAGCCGACGCCGCTGGTCTGTTTCCCGTATTTCACCTCAATGAAGTAGTACCCCAGACCGGCCTCTTCCTCCAGGGTGAACTGGCCGTTAAAGGTGCCGAACTCGGAGAGGGGGAGCGTCGTCTCGTAGATTTTCTCCCCCTGGTCGTTGCGGACGGTGACGGAGACCTCGCCCGAGGGGAGGGAGTAGCGGACGTCGTTCTCGGCGCGGATGACGCCGCGGAAGTAGACGGGCTGCCCGGGGCGGTAGATGGGTCGGTCGGTGTAGACGTAGATGCGATAAGGCTGGGCGTAGAACTCCGAGGCGAGGCCGAAATCCCAGGGGCCGATGCCGGAATACCAGTCGCTGTGGACGACGGCGAAATCGTCGCTGCCGGGGGTCCCGGAGAAGGCCAGGAAGGGCGTCCAGAGGTCTTCCAGCGGCGGGAAGCCGGTGCGGAAGACGCCGTCCCGGTCGGTGCGGCCGCTGGCCGTCACGCTGGCCCCCTGGACGGTCACGTGGAGGCCGGCGATGGGCTTGCCGGTGTCCAGGTCGGTGGCCCAGACCAGGGCCTCCCGCTGGGCCAGTTTCAGCGTCAGATGGGTGCGGGAGACAACCAGGATGTGGCGGGAGACTTCCCATCCCCGGCGGCGGGTCTCCGGCGCGCTCACCTGCAGGAAGTAGAGGCCGGGAGGCAGGGGGCTTTTATCTTCGGTGAGGTCAATGCGCTTGTAGCGGGCCTCATTGAGCGGCGCCTCCACGGGCACGGTCCAGCGTCGCACCAGGTTCTGATCCGGCGGGGAGAAGGAATCCCACACCGACCACCATTCCCCGGTGGTCAGGCGGCGGAATTCATCCCAGGTCAGGCGGTGGAGCGCGACATCCACCTGGGTGACGTTGAGATGGGAGATGTAGACGTAGGTGGAGGTGTAGGCGTTGTAGAAGCCGATGTTCCCGGGCACCTGGAGGTAGACGGCCGGGTCCAGGGCGCGGGTGGTGAACCGGACGGTGGTATCCTGACCGATGGTCGTGCCGTAGGGGTCGGCCATTTTCCCGCCCAGGCGGACTTCGTAGGAGGCGGAGGGGTCCGGGCCGAAGGAGACCACAAAGGCGTTGTCCCACTCGTTCCAGTAGGAGTAGACGCGGGTGGGGGTGGGGACGATGGTGATGTTCGGCATCAGGGTGGAGAGGTCCATCGGCGAGGCGAAGTGGATGATGAAATCGGTGCTCGGTTCGGCTGTCTTCGTGCCATCGCTCGGATGGGTGTACAGGATAGCGGGGCGGGGGACGGTCCGGAACGAGTACTGGTACTCGGCCTTCAGGGGGGCGTTCCCCACCCGGGAGCGGGCCGATTGGTCAATCCGGATGACGTAGATGGTGTCGTACTCCAGCATCCGGTCCGGGACGAAGGTCAGCACCGTATTGTTCTCGCTCCAGGAGAAGCGGCCGGGGACCGCGGTCTCCTGGTTTAGCGGTTTCAGGGAGAAGGCAGCCTGGGTTGCGGCGCGGTCCATCGGCATACTGAAGGTGACGGTGATGGGCCGGTTGCGGGCGACCTGGACGGAGGCGGTTGGGGGATCCACGAAGAGCACGTAAGGGTTCTCAATGCTGAATTTCCAGACGAAGTCCTCTTCCAGGACGCCGCCGGTGGTGTCGGAGAGGCCGGCGGGGACTTTCGCCGTGTAGGTCTGGCCGGGGACGAACCCCTCTTTGGGCCGGAAGACGTAGATGGAGGTGTTGACCCATTCGCCGGTCCCCTCCACAGGCGGGTCAAAGACCACTGGGACGGGCATATCCATGGTTGGCGCGCTGACCAGTTGGAGGGGGACGACGGGGCGGTTGAACATCACGGTGATGGCGGAGTCGGGAGCGATGTCCTGGGTGTCGGGCTCGGGGATGACCTGGGTCACCTCCAGGTAGCCGACGGTGGCGAAGGTGAAGGCGATCTCCTCCCGCAGGGGAAGCCCTTTGGCGGATTTCGCCGTGGTGTCCATGTAGACGCGGTAGCGGGTGGCCCGCTTCCAATCCACCTTGGGGGTGAAGACCAGGGTGACGGGGTCGGGCCAGGAGAAGGTGCCTTCCACCCGGGGTTCAATGCGGAAGGCGGCCTCCACCGAGGCCCGATCCATCGGCTGGTCAAAGACCAGGCGGATGGGCCGGTCCAGGGGGGTCTCCTCGCCCCGCGCCGGGGAGCGGACCAGGAGGAGCGGTTGGGTATCCGGGAGGGGTGGGGTGGCGGGAGTGGGGGTCGGGCGCGGGAGAAGGAAAGGTGGGATACAGGAGAGAACCAGGCCGACCAGCAGAATGACCAGCAGTGGAATTGTCCAGAATCGTTTGCGACTCATAAAGTCTCCTTTCCGGATGCGGGATCCGGGGGCGTGGCTTGGGTTGTGTGATGCGTGTTCCGTATTCCGTGTTGCGTGTTGGGTGTTGGGTGCTCCGGGCTGTTTGGGAAAGAGGCAGGTGGGTACGGGACGGTTAGGTGGGAGCACGGTGTATGTCAGTATACCACAAAAAGCAGAAATCGGGAAATATGGCGAAATGTGAGCCCAGGGTGCAATCCGTAACCCGCCACGCACTCCCGTCATAAAAAATAGACGTCAAACGGTTATCCGGAGTTCCCATTCGGGGAGCGGCGCGCCCGTGAAAGGGTGGAACGAATGGCTGCGCAAGCCCCCTCAGCCGTTCTCACTTTACATTTTCCAGCATTATGCTATCATGAAATCAATTCACCGAACGCGTTATGCGAAATACCATTCCGGAAACTCTCTACCAGACGAAGAGATATGGCCGATAAACCGCTGACCCGACGACAGGAACAGGCACTGGAGACCCGAAACCGCATCTACAACGCCGCCGTGGAACTGATGGAGCGGAAGGGGTTTGATAATATCACCATTGCCGAGATCAGCCGGGCGGCCGGTGTTTCTGTCGGGGCTTTTTACCACTACTTTGAATCCAAAAACGATATCCTGGCGGAAATCTTTCGCCGTGCCGACGAGTACTTTGCCACAGAGGTGGCCCCTAACCTGGGGGAGAAGCCCGTTCCTGAGCAGATTCTGGAGTATTTTGACCATTACGCCCGGTTCAACATCGCCAGCGGCGTGGAGATGATCCGGCAACTTTTCAACCCCAAAGTCAAGTTCTTCACCCGGCAGGACCGGCGGATGTTGAGCCTGCTGCAGGACCTGATCCGCAAGGGGCAGGAGCGGGGGGAAATTCGGGGAGATGTCTCCCCGGAAGAGGCGGTCCGACTACTGTTCATAATGGCCCGGGGAGTGGTGTTTGATTGGGGACTCCACGAAGGGAGTTACGACCTGGAAGCAATGATGCGCGCCTGTATCGGGCGCCTCGTCTCCACGCTCAGACCATAGAATCGGCCGCGGGGTTCTGCAGGTCCAGCACTGCAGAACCCCGCCTTGCGTCCTCACGCGTCGCCCATCATACTCTGCAGGACTTCTATCCGCGCCGCGCGCTTTTTCGCTACCCGCGAAAAGGCCCTCGGAATCGTCGCCAGAAGCGATTGGGTCTGCTCGGCGATCTGGAAATACAGGTCGGAAACTCTCCTCTCCAGGCTCACCGCTATTTCCAGCGCCTCCTGGAGGCCCGCGTTCTCCGGCAGCGATACTTCCACCGCGGCGAGGTCCAGACCCTTGCACGAAAACGCCGTTTCCAGCGCGTCGGAGACGGTCTCCTGGTACGTCCGCACGAGAAAGGTCTTGTTCTTCCTGCTCTCTTCGGCGAAACCGAGGAACTCTTCGCGGCCTTTTGCAAATCGGGAGGCCAGTTTCTCGTAGAAGGCGGCAGAATTTTCCTCTACTTCCTCCGCCAGGCACATAATGGCCGATGCTGTCAACTCCCCTTCTGCCATCAGAACCACCTCTGGATGACCACTTTGCTTTCGGTGAAGAAGCGAATCGCCTCCATTCCCTGACCGTGGAGCGTGCCGAAAAACGACTCTTTCATCCCGCTGAACGGGAAGAAGGCCATCGGCGCCACGATGCCCACATTGATGCCGATGTTGCCGCATTCGGTCCAGTACTGGAACTCGCGCGCCCACTTGCCATTGCGGGTGAAGATGGAAGCCGCGTTCCCGTAGGGGTTGGAGTGAATCATACCAATCGCTTCTTTCAGACCTCCGGCCTTCATCACGGTAGCCACCGGACCGAATATCTCTTCCCTGCCGATGGTCATATCCGGGGTGACGTCCTCAAAGATGGTCGGCCCCAGGAAGCAGGTGTCGGGGTAATCGCCCACGATCACCGGTTTCCTCCCGTCCAGCCGCAGTTTCGCTCCCTCAGCGATACCTTTTTCAATGTACCCCACAATTTTCTCTTTCTTGTGAGCATCGCGTACGGGCCCCATCTGGATGGTGTCGTCCAGGCCATACCCGATGCGAATCCTGGAGGCCGCCGCGGCGAAGGCATCCGTGAATCGCCGGTAAAAGGCGTCAAACTCTGCTCCGGAAAGCCCCTCGCCAACCACAACCACGTTGGCGATCGCCAGGCAGCGCTGGCCCGCGTTGCCGAAGCATGAGGTCAGACATGCCGCGACGGTGTTATCCAGATCGGCATCGGGCATAATCAGGGCGAAGTTCTTGGCGCCGGCCTGGGCGATGACACGCTTGCCCGTCTCACCGCACCGGCGGTAAATCACTTTGGCGACGGGGGTGGAGCCGACAAAGCAGATGCCCTTGATATCCGGATGGTCCAGCATTGCCCCGGCAGCCTCCACTCCCCCATGGACCACGTTCCACACCCCCGGAGGGAACCCGGCCTCTTCGGTCAGTTCCGCCAATTTGGTCTGGCTGATGGGGGTCTCGGGGGACGGCTTAATGATGACACAGTTCCCCGTGGCGACGGCGTAGGGCGCAAACCACAGGGGGATCATCAGGGGGAAGTTGAAGGGGCTGATGATGCCGAATACCCCCAGCGGCTGCCGGATGACATACTCATCAATTCCCGCGGCGATATCCTCCAGGTTGTAGCCCATCATCAGGGTGGGGATGCCCGTCGCCACCTCCACATTCTCAATGCCCCGGCGCGTCTCCCCGCGCGATTCGTCAATGGTCTTGCCGTGCTCCATGGTCTGGATGCGGCTCAACTCCTCAAAGTGCTCCTCCAGCAGTTCCTTCAGCCGGAAGAGACAGCGGGCCCGCGCCAGGGGAGGCGTGCTGCGCCATTCCGGGTATGCCTCCTTTGCAGCCTCTACGGCCTGTTCCACCTCCTCCCGGGTGGACATAGGGACCCGGGCAATGACCTTGCCGGTCGCAGGATTCACGATGTCCTGCATCTCTCCGCGGGAGCGGACAAACTCGCCACCGATGTAGTTTTTCAGGTCCAGCGGTTTTTTGATGGGTTCTTCTAATAGAGCCATAGCAACCTCCTTAATCGTCTTCTAAGGTCTCGTAGTACGCGTCTCCCAGGTTGTTGGGGTTAAACGCTTTGCGGATTTTGTACTGATACCGGTAAATGGACGGTTGCGGCGCCGAAAGATGGATTTTGTCGCGCACCTCTTTGGGGGGCGTTCTTCCATCTGGGCCGACGGCCGCGGCGTTCCAGTTTTCCATACCCACCCCCCATCCCCGTTTGATCCCGTACTCGGTGCAGGCGCTGAAGAATTTGTAGGTCCCCTCCACCGATTCCCGGTCGTGAGGGTCAAAGCAGGTGAAGTTCTCCCACAGGCATGTGCCTCCGCCACCCTGCCCGCCGATGGGCCCCATCATACAGTCGCCACCGGCGGCGACGATGGCGCCCCGTTTCTCCCATTCCCTCTTGAACTCCGTCACTTCCTCCACATTGGGAGCGCCGTAGTCAGGGACACCTAAAAAGCCAAAACAGCCATCGTATCCCCCGGCGTAAACGAGGTTCAGGTTTTTGTGGCCCAGCCGGAGCAGGTACAAAAGCGCCCAGTCGTGGATTTCGGGCTCCTGCATCGCCTCCACCTTCCAGCCGCCGGTGCGGGCCAGGATTTCGTCCAGCGCCCTCTCCTGCCACTCCAGGTCCCGCGGCGTCATCCCAGCCAGGACGATCTGGAAGTCCCGTCTGGATTCCTCCGTGACCCGCTGCACCTCCGGGTCCTGCAGCAGTTCTTCCAGGTCGCTCAGCGTGCGGTTGGGGTCGGTAAGGATTTTTATCATCGCGAACTTCAGGTCACGGCCGAACATGTTGAACTGCCGGTGGGCGAGGTAACCGATCCCGGTCTCCCAGATGAGATGGACCGCGTCGGTCCACGCTTTCCACGAGGGAAAGGCCAGCGTATAGGCCCGGAAGTTCGGGAGCGAGACCCGGTAGGCCGGGATGATCCCCTCCACGGGGAGTTTGTCCGGACCGGGCCAGGGGAAGAGTTTGATGGCACACTTCGTGAACACGCCCATCGCGCCTTTGGCGCCGGTGGATCCCCGGAAGATGGCCCGCAGGCTGGGCCCCGGGCCTTCGCCGCAGAACCAGCCACAGCCGGAGCCCAGCGCTCCGGTCCGCAGGATTTCGCCCGTCGGCATCACCCACTCCACGCCCAGCATATTTTCGTAATGAGACCCGGCGAACAGGTTGCTCGGCCCGGACCCGAAGTAGGACGTGGCGCTCGCCAGCGGCGAACAACTGCAACCGGCCCCCTGAATGTGCGTATTCAGGCCCACCTTCATCGCCTCTGCCTGCAGGGTTGCCCCGATGACGCCCGGCTCAATGACGGCGAACATATTCTTCTCGTCTATCTCCAGGATGCGGTCCATGCGCCGCATGTCCAGCTGGATGGTGTTATCGTCCGAGGGATATCCCTGGGCGGACCAGAAGGTACTGGAGGCCTTGAACTTGATCCCGTACTTATTGCACAGCCGGACGATGGCCTGGACCTCTTCGGTGCTTCCCGGCAGAAGAACCGCCAGCCCCCGCGGGGTGAACGTGTCGTAGAAGGGGCCGACGTGGATGGCGGTGTGGGCCAGCGAATAGCGGTACGAATCCAGCACCGCCGGGTCGTCCGAGATGTTCTCCGGCCCGACGATGTCCTCAAAGGCCTGATAGATGTGCTTGGGCAGTGGCATGTCTCCCCTCCTACCGCGTTGCCTTCCACACCAGGTCCACGATGTCGCAGACCTGCACCGGTTCGCCGTTTCCGTCCATCGCGTCCAGGAAATTGCGTTCGCACCACGGGCAGGCGCTCACCAGCGCCTCAGCCCCCGTCGCCTTTGCCTCAGTGAGCCTCTCGGCCGCAGTCCACATAGAGAATTCGGGATATACTTCGCGCACGCCTCCACCAGCGCCACAGCACCAACTGTATTCCCGGATGCGCTCCATCTCCACCAGTTCTATGCCGGGGATGGCCCGCAGGACCGCTCGGGGGGGGTCGTACACGCCCCAGGCGCCGTTGTACCGGGGCCGGCGCGGCTCGTAGACGATAATCTGGTTCAGGATTTTCTTTTCCACGCCGTCCCACGGCACATACGGCTCTCCCTGACGGCCGAGGTGGCATGGATCGTGGTAGGTGACGGTCAGCGGTACGGAGGAACGGAACGGGATTTTCCCCTCCTCAAGCAGGCGGGCGATGAATTCCACGGTATGGAGCACCTCCACCTGGAGGCCCAGGCGGGGGTAGAGGCGCTTGAAGGCGTGATAGCCGTCGGCGCAGGAAGTGACCACCGTTTTCACGCCCGCGTCGGCCCAGGCCTTGAAATTGGCCCGGGCGAGACGGGTGAACTCGTCCCGGTAGCCCATAGAGTATATTCGCCCGCCGCAACACATCTCCCGCTCGCCCATAATCCCGACGCGGATGCCCGCGTTCTTCAGAAGCGTGACCGCCGCGCGGGCTGCGGCATGCAGGGCCGGGTCGTAACTGTAGCGGCATCCTGCGTGGAAGACGACCTCTGCTTTCTCTCTGGGCAGACGGGGGACATCCAGGCCATCGGCCCAGTCCCCCCGCTGCGCCCTGGGCTGGGACATGGTGTTCTGGTCCTTCCGTACGCTCTCTATGACCGCAACGTGGGCGTCCAGCCCCTGACCGTCCTCCACGGCCCGGAACTTCAGTTCGCGCACCATCTCCAGGGGTTCCAGATTGTAGCGGCACACCTTGCAACTCACATCGCACGAACCGCAGGTCAGGCAGGTGAAGATGATGCGCCGCAGGGTGTCGGTATACCCGATCTGTCCCCGGATCAGGGAGCGGGCCACCGCATAGCGGCCGCGGGCGGAGTAACTGTTAAAGTTATAATAGGCAATGCTGGGGCAGTTTTTGGCGAAACGCCAGCTCTTCATCTGGTCAAAGGGAATCCACTTGCAGTACGAGCACTGACTGCAACGGTCCATTTCCCCTGCGAAATCTTCCAGTGGCATCGTATCGCCTCCTCTAAAAGCACAACTTACCGGGGTTCATCACGTGGTTGGGGTCAAAAATATCTTTGACCTTGCGCAGCGCGATCGTGGTCTGGGCGTCGGCGTTGTAGACTATCGGGGCCCATATCCCGTACGGCCGCGAGAAGTAGCCCTTCTGGTGAAACAGACGGACGCTGGCATCGCGGAACAGTTCGCTTGTCTTCTGTATTTCTGCCCCGTCCTTCCGGTCAAAGGGAAGGACGAATTCGCAGTGGCAGCAGACGCCCTGATGGACCGGCTGGATGTAGACGCCGATGTCGGGGGCCGGATACCGGTAGTCGTTCGCTGCCGATACCATCGTCGCGATATACCCAGGCGTTCGGTCCAGCGTGGTCAGGAAGAAGATTTCCTGCATGCCCCCTTTGTACCGGATTTTCCAGTACGGTTCCCCCGAAGGCTGCCGCAGGATTTTCAGCAGATCGCCGCCCCGGCAGCCAGGTACCGCCGGCATCAGTTGCAGGCCAAACTCCTGGGCGATGTCCCGGATGTCGCTCTCCTGGGCCTGGACTCTCTCCCGGGGCAGAATCTGCCCGCCCGCAATCCCGACTACGACGACCCACGGGGGCAGGGTGTCCCGCAAAGAGGGAACATGCTCCGGTCGGTCGGCGAGGATGGTCGCCAGGGATGTGCTGTTCAGGATGAAGAGTTCGTCGCCGAACCGGAAGCGGAGGAGGCGATAGGTGAAGTCAATGAGGGGTTCCAGCGTTGCCGATGGGACCAGAAAGAGTTTGTGGACTTCTGGGAACACCTCGCACTTTACCGACGCCCACGTGGCGATGCCCATCGTGCCCTGGGCCCCGGAGATGATCCGGTAGTAGTCCACCTGTCCCGGTCCAAGGCCCAGGACGGGCACCCGTCCTTCCAGCCAATCTTCCTCCCTTTCGCCGCGGAATGTGCCGCTGCCGGTGTAGAGTTTATCCCCGTTCCCCCAGACAACTTCCAGACTTCGCAGCGGCTCCATCACATGCCAGTGGTATTTGGGGGACATCGGGGGCTCCCTCTCCAGCAGGGCGGCGAGGACCGACTTGGTGCTTCGGGGGAGAAGGGGCATAATCACGCGCAGGCCGTGCTTTTGCAATTCGGACTGCAACTGCCCGTACGTCACTCCCGGCTCAATCAACACGAGTCGGTTTCGGCGGTCCACCTTCAGGATGCGTTTCATCCCGCTCAGGTCCACAGTGACCGCCTCCGGCGCGGCGGGGAGGGTATCCCCGCGAAAGTGCGGGGGGCCGGAACTGACCGGGACCAGCGGCGTTCCCGTCTGATTCGCCCAGAGGACGATTTTCTGGACCTCGTCCACGTTCCTGGGTTTGACCACAAAATGAGGTCTCAGCGGGGGGATCAGAGTGGGGTCCAGGGAGAACGATTCCTCAATCGGCGGGTTCTCCAGGACGGCCTCTTCTCCGAGAATCTCTATCAGTTGGGTTTTCTTTTCCATGGGGCACTTCCTCGCAGAAGACGCGGTAATTGTACCGAATGTATTCGGTGAACGCATTCAGTATACATCGGTTTGGCGGATTTGTCAATGGGGGCTGCTGGGGTTCAGACACAAGTTTGGACAATGAGCCAGAAACAGCGACTGAAGTCGCCCCTGAGGACCTTCGGCCGACGGTTGGCCTTCGTCGACTGGTAAGGGCGACGCGTACGTTGCCGCGCAGGCCGATGCCTGGCGCGGTGGTAGAGATGCCCCTTGTGGGCATCCGACAAATGAAGTTTGGCCTTTTGGGCCCAAATAGCCTAAAAGGGAGAGGGAAAGTACTTACCGGGCCGCGTTTGTAAGTTGACAATGGCAGATTCTAAATTATAATGACAAACTATGCGTTAAAAGTATAAATGGTATTACCCAATTCGGCTTCCGACCGAAAGAGGTCCCCTGGTGAGCCGAAAGAGATCGGGCCCCACCCCCCTGCCCCCCTCCCCGTTGAGGGCGGACGGATCGTCCGCCCCTACCGCCCCACGGGGAGGGGGAGAAAAGATGGGGTTTTGCGGGGCGGCGGCTTCGCCGCCGCCCCGCAAAACCCCTCTCTGTCCCCCCTCTCCCCCGCCCGTCAGGGCAAGGGGGAGAGGGGGGTAAGGGGG
>Ga0209721_1001900_pt1 | contig 14377 bp, 4 predicted proteins | sample TshhotsprinmetaG_FD_184139 | JGI IMG/M metagenome (GOLD analysis project Ga0209721, IMG submission 184139) | Hot spring microbial communities from South Africa to study Microbial Dark Matter (Phase II) - Tshipise hot spring metaG (SPAdes)... | ecosystem: Environmental > Aquatic > Thermal springs... | reverse complement strand
TCGTCGGCGCGGGTTTGATTTTCTCGTCGAATGGCTGCTGAAACAACACCCGGAGTTGTGTAGTGGAGACAAAAAATAAGGCTTATTACTTCGATGTTTTGTACCCATTTCAGGATCAGGTTTTGCAGCTCGTTACCCGATTGGGTACCGGCTTTTATTTGACCGGTGGTACAGCCGCTTCGCGTGGTTATCTTCAGCATCGCTTTTCGGACGATCTTGATCTGTTCGTGAACGATGATCCGAACTTCGTTCTTTGGGCGGATAGAATCGTGCAGGCATTATCGCTTCAACCGACGTGGCGCACATCTGTTCTGTTGCGACAGGAACGGTTTTTTCGATTAACCGTGGGTTCTGAAAGGGTGTTTCTGAAGATTGAAATGGTGAATGATGTTCCATCACGGGTAGGAACGCCGTGGCAGCATCCTGTTTTGGGTTGGCTCGATACAGCTGAAAACATACTGGCTAACAAAGTGAGTGCGTTGATCGATCGAGAGGAACCCAAAGATCTGGCTGATATCTGGGGTTTCTGTTGTCGTTACGGGTTATCGCTCAATGACGCAATTACCGGTGCGCAGGGTAAGGCCGCTGGCATCTTCCCGGCTGATCTTGCGCGAGTGTTGTGTTCGGTCACGAGTGATGACTGGAATCTTGTCCGTTGGATCGAGGCGCCGCCCGTCGAAGTATTCATTCAGGATCTGAAGACACTGGGCGAGCGCCTCATTCTTGGAACGATTACACATGGGAGATAGTCTGCGCAGAACAGACAGTGCCAGGGATTATCTGGTCGAACAACTCCGCGATATGGCCCCCCACCGGGCGATTTTACGCGCAGTGGAGTGCAAGTTCATGGGCCGTGTGCCGCTGAGGCCGCCCGTCCTGGATGTCGGTTGCGGCGACGGGCATTTTGCGTCCATCGCCTATGCGCAGCTGCCGCTCGATGTGGGGATTGATGTGTTCCCCCGGGACTTGCACGAGGCTGCGCGGCGAGCCGGCGTGTATCGCAAGGTGATGTTCGCCAGCGCGACCGCTCTGCCGTTTGCTGATGCCAGCTTCAATACGGTGGTCAGCAACTGCGTGATCGAGCACATCCCGGACAACGCGGCTGTGCTGCACGAGATCTATCGCGTGTTGCGGCCGGGCGGCGTTTTCGCTACGACGCTGCCCAGCGAGCACTTCCCGGACTTTCTCCTCGGCGCCACGGCCTTGCGCAAGCTGGGGCTGGGGGGCCTGGGGCGAGCCTATGGCCGTTTTTTTAACCGCATCTCCAATCACCATCATGTCTGCGCGCCCGAGGAGTGGCGCCGGCGGTTCACCGCGGTCGGCTTCGTGGTGGTCGAGCAGACGTACTATTTCTCGGTCGCTGCGCATCGCCGGTTCGACCTGAGCCACTACCTGGGCGTGCCGAACCTGATCAGCAAGCGGCTGGGCGGCCGCTGGATGTTGTTTGACTGGCAGCGCAAGCTATTCGAGCGCTGGCTGCGGCCGTATTATGAGGAGCCACTGCCGGCTGCAGGCGCGTATCAGTTCGTGCGCTGCGAGAAACCACGCCTGTAATCACGACGGATTTGTCTGTCTCGTCTGCGAGGATCCTCCATGATGGCCGACGATAGCATGATCCCTGAGCCCGCATCCGTGTCCACGTCCGCTCCCGTGGCGCCATCGCGCGCGGCCCGGCGTTTCTGGCCGGATGCACGGTTGGAGCTGTTCGTCCCTCGTGGCGCGGATGGCGGCCTGGGCTTGCCGTGGCACAGCGTCCTCGCGGATTGGGCGCTGCTGGCGCTCTTGGTCTTCGCTTTTTGTGCCGTCTTCTTGGGCTTCGACGACGCGCGCACATTGCCGGGCAACGAAGCGGATGTCGTGCAGGCGTTGGATTGGACGTTGATCCACAGCCTGACCCACTTCGGCCAGTTCCCGCTGTGGAATCCGTATCTGCGCACCGGCTTCCCGTTCATCGCCGATCCCTTCCTCCATGTCTACAACCCGGTGGCGACCCTGCCCGTGCTGCTTTTTGGCGTCTGGTCTGGGTTCAAGATCGCATTGTTTCTTTCGTTTCTGGCCGCCGCGGTGGGCATGTGGTGGCTGGGCGTTGCCCTCGGACTGGGACGGCCGACGCGCCTCTGGATGGGCCTCATGTATGCGTTCACCGGCCAGGCGGTGGCGCGTTTCTTCCAGGGCGAATACGATTTCGTCCTGGGCTTTGCCTGGATCCCGTGGACGCTGGCGTTCATCTTGCTGGCGGTGCGCACCAGGCGGCGCAGTCATGCGCTTGTCGCCGCGTTTGCCCTGGCCCTTCTCTTCTTTTCCGGCAACGTTTACTACACGTTCTACATGATCCTCGTGCTTCCCCTGGCCGCGCTGGTGAGCGCGGCAGAGGTGGATTGGCCTGGTCGTCGCCTGCGCTGGCAGGTCCGGCCGCTGCTGATCATTGCCGTCATCGTGTTGTTGGCGATCGGATTGACCGCAATCCAATGGCTGCCGTTGCTGGACTATTGGGGAAGCTACACCAAGATGCCCGATCCGGAGCTGATCGGCTCGCACAGCCTGCGCCAGATCTGGCTGGACTATGTGTCGAAGGACCCGCAGCGGCCGGATGCCTTCGCAAAATTGCCCTCCGAAGAATTCTACGCCTACACTGGCGTCTGGCCTTTTCTGTTTTTGGCTTTTGTGCCCCTGGCATATCGTCGCGGCCGACGACGGGAGATCGTTTTCCTGCTGCTTTTGGCGCTGCTGGTGGTTGCCTATGTGGCGACCAGGGATATGCCCTGGGCGGGGCTCTACAAAGCGTCTCCGCTGCTGAACCAGTTCCGCTATCAGACGCGGATGCTCATTTACGGCGCGGTGGCGTTGATCGGGCTTGCCGGCTGTGGGCTCGACGCGATTTGGGCGCGCGTGGGCGCCAGGCCGCGGCTCAGCCTGGTGTCGGTGCCGGCCCTGGCGCGTGGGGCCGGCGCCTGGCTCGCCGCCATCGTGCTTGTCGCCTGTATGGTCTGGTCGGTGGGCGATGTGTACAGTGCCAACCGGCAATACATGCGGTCGCGCGAGCGGTATCTGCCACCATACGAGCTGATGGAATGGCTGCGCCGGCATGATGCTTCGGTTTTCTATCTGGGCGCGCAGCAGGCCAGCTGGCATGGCCCGATCGTTGCGAACGGCATCCGCTATCTGGACGCCTGGTATGGAATAACGCCGTTGATGCCCGTCCAGGGGGCCCTGAACACGCGGCCGGTGGTCGCTCGGCCCCACTACATGGCGCTCGGTAACGATCAGACGCCCGACCGTCCTCACGAGCTGGTGCGTCGTTTTGCGGCGCATAGCATCTGGCGGCTGCCGGACAGCTTGCCCTTTGCCCTCACCGTGGCCGAGGCCGTGCTGATGAACCCGGCCCTGCGCACCGAGCTGATGGCGTCCGAGGTCAGACCTGTAGCGCCGACGCTGGTCAGCCCCAATCGGATTGCCGTGCAGACCGACGGGACGGAGGGTGATTGGCTGGTCGTCCTGACCAGCGCCTACCACGGCTGGCGATTGACCGTAGACGGCGGCCCGGCGCGGCTGCGCAATGTCGGCGGCTACCTGGCCGTGCCGCTTCAGGCCGGTGTGCATCGGTATGAGTTCAGCTTCAGCCCGGCCTCGTTTTGGGTTGGCCTCATCGTGAGTCTGGCGACGGTGGGCGGACTGGTTGTGTTGGCCGTCGTGCAGGGCAGGCCACGGCGCAGGCGTTTCCGCGTGCAGGCGATGTACGCGCACGGCGTGTTGCATCTGGCGCAGCCGTTGGAGCTGGCGGATGAGATGCCGGTGCGCGTCACCGTCGAGCCCATCGAGCAGCCCCAGCCCGAGGCCGAGGTGTGGAACGAGGCAGACGCCGGCGCAGAGTCGCCCCGGCTGGCGCGGCTGGGCTGGGCCCTGTTTGCCCTGGGCCTGTTCGTCTATCTCGTGACCAGGCTGTGGCAAATTGATCGGTTCCCGATCAACTTCTTCGCCGACGAGGCGACTTTCGCCCTGCTGGCGCAAGATTTGCTGGTGCACGGCCTGCGGGACAACTATCGTACATTCCTGCCAGTCTATTTCGAGGTTGCCAGCAACCGCTGGACGCCCGTTCTCGCTGTCTACACCCATTTGCCCGCAGTGGCGATGTTCGGCAAATCCATCGTCGCCGTGCGGGCGACCTCGGCGCTGGTCACGTTTCTGGTGCCCATTGCGGTCGCTCTGGTCTTGCGGCTGATCTTCCGCGCGCGTTTCTGGTGGGCGGGAGCGCTGATCGTTGCCGTCGTCCCGACGTGGTTCATGCATTCCCGGACCGCGTTCGAATGGCTGACGATGGCGTCGTGCTATGCGGGCTTCATCCTGTTCTACCTGCTCTATCGCACCCGGGCACCGAAGTTTCTCTTCCCGGCCATCCTCTTCGGCGCGGCCACTTTCTACAATCATGCCTCCGGACAGCTGGTTATGGCGGCCGCGTTCCTTTTCCTGGGACTCTCGGACATTCGTTATCACCTGAAGCACTGGCGCACGATCCTGGTCGGGCTGCTCCTGGTCGCGTTTCTGGCCGTGCCGCTGCTGCGGTTCCAGCGTGCCCAGCCCGACGCGATGACGCGTCATCTGCGCGTCATCAATTCTTATTGGTTCCAGGATGTTCCGCTGACAGACAAGCTGCGTCAATTCGTAGCCACCTATGCCTATGGGCTGAGCCCTCGATACTGGTTCCTGCCGAATGAGCAAGACTTGATCCGCCATCGCATGCAGGGTTACGGCAATCTCGGCTGGATCCTGCTGCCGTTGGTGGTGGCCGGAGTTGTAGTCTGTCTGCGCCGTGTGCGTTCGGCACCGCATCGGGCCGTGTTGCTGGCTGCGCTGGCAGCGCCCGCCGGCGCAGCGACCGCCGAAGTGGCAATCACGCGCATGATGGCCTTCATCCCTCCCCTTTGCATCCTCGCCGGCCTGGGCCTGGACGCCATGTTGGAAGGGACGCGCCGCGCCGTTCAGGCGATGCGCATGGGTGCGGGCCGGCCTGCATGGAGATCCTCCTCTGTTTATCGGGCTTTGGCGATCATCACCGCGGTCGGTCTGTCGGGTGCCAGCCTGTGGATGCTGCGGGATGCGCTGGTGAACGGGCCGACCTGGTACACGGACTACGGCATGTACGGGATGCAGTACGGCGCCCGTGAACTTTTTGCCGAGGCGATTCCCAAATACCTGAAGGAAAATCCCGGCGCAACGGTCATCGTCAGCCCGAACTGGGCCAACGGCACTGATACGTTTGTGCGCTTCTTCCTGCCGCCTGATCAACAGTTCACGCGCGTTCGGATGCACGACATCCGCTATTTCCTGGAGAAGCGCCGCGAGTTGACGTCCGACATGGTGCTGGTGATACCGGCCGATGAATATCACCAGGCCAAGGCCAGCCCGAAGTTCGCAGCCGCGGATGTGGCGCAGATGCTCCCATATCCTGACGGTCGGCCCGGCTTCTACTTCGTGCATCTGACCTACGCGGACAACGTGGATCAGCTTCTGGAGAGCGAGCGCGCCGCGCGCACCCGGCCCGTCGTGGGCGTGATAGATCTGGCCGGACAGCAGGTGCAGGTCAGCCACTCGCAGTTTGACATGGGCCAGCTGCGCGATGTTTTTGACGGCGATCCCTTCTCGCTGGCGCGCGGGCTGGAGGCGAACCCGCTGGTGTTTGATTTTGCGTTCCCGACCCCACGCACAATCAGCGGGCTGCGCATCCGGCTGGGCACGATGGCGTTCAAGCTCACTGCGCAGCTCTGGGCCGACGGCGCGGCGACGCCGGAGGTGTACGAGCACACATCTCGCGACGACCGGCCCGATCCGGTTGCCGATTTGTCGTTCGATCGCGGCCCACAGGCTGTTTCCCGGCTGCGCCTGGAGGTGTTGCATCTGAACGCGGGCGAAGAGGTCCACATTCATGTCAGGGAGATCGAATTCCGATGATGCCCGGTAGAATCTGTCTGCAGCGAGGTGCACATGACTGACCTGGCGACGAATGCGGTTGCGAGGCGGCGAGAATCTCTGGCGCGGTTTTGGCGCCAGGCGCAGGCCTGGCTGGCCACCGACGTCGCGACGCGCTGGTTACTGGTCCTGATCCTTCTCGTCGGTGCCTATCTGCGGCTCACTCACCTTAACTGGGATCAGGGCACGCACATCCACCCCGACGAGCGCTTCCTGACGATGGTGTCGGATGCCATGCGGCTGCCGCAGAGCCTGGGCGAGTTCTTCGACAGCACGAAGTCGCCCATGAGCCCGTACAACAAGGGCTACAACTTCTTCGTCTACGGGACGTTGCCCCTCTTCATCGTGAAGGTTGTAGCTGAGGTGGCCAACGAGTTCAACCAGGCCGTTCAGCTGTGGGTGAACGAGGGGGGCGCGGCGCTTTATTTGACCGGTTATGATGGCATTCACTTCGTGGGTCGCGCGCTGTCGGGCATCTTCGACCTCGGCTGCGTTTTGCTCGCGTTCGTGATCGGCCGGCGGCTGTACGGCCGCCGGGTGGGGCTGCTGGCCGCCGCGCTCTACGCGTTCGCGGTGTTGCCGTTGCAGCAGTCCCATTTCTACACGGTGGATACCTTCGGTTCTTTCTTTGCGCTGCTGGCGTTCTATTTCGCGGTGCGCGTGGCGCAGGGAGGCGAACATGGCCGTCGCGATGGCGGCTGGGAGAGCTATGTGGGCCTGGGCGCCAGTCTGGGAGCCAGCCTGGCCTGCCGCATCAACCTGGCGCCGCTCGCCGGCATCGCGGTGCTGGCCGCCGGCATCCGCCTGTGGGATGACTGGCACAGCATGGCGGCTTTTGCGAACGCAAACGGGTCGGACAATGGCCGGCGCCGGCAGAGCGCTTGGCTCGGCACGTTGATGCAGGCCACCCTCTTTCGGCTGCTGCTGATGGGCTTCATCACGATTGCTGTCTTCCGCATCGCACAGCCCTACGCATTCGGCGGCACGTCGTTGCTCGATTTCAGCCTGGCGCCCAAGTTCCGCGACAACATGGCGCAGATCAGCCTGCTCATCCGCGGGGATGCCGACTATCCGCCCGGCCACCAGTGGGCCAGCCGCACCCCGTTTGTTTTTCCGTTCGTCAACATGGTCGTTTGGGGCCTGGGCCTGCCGCTTGGCCTGGCCGCCTGGGCGAGTTGGGCCGCGGCCGCATTCCAGGTAACGGCGGGATTGACCAGGAAAAAAGTAGACAAGGAGACAAAGCAACAGGGCGCCTTGGCGCCCGATCACCGTACCGCGGTTTCATCCCCACATTGGCGCGCCCACCTGCTTCCTGTCGCCTGGATCGGCGGCATGTTCCTCTGGCAGGGGTTGCAATATGTGCAGTCCATGCGCTATCTGCTGCCGATCTATCCGCACCTGACGATCATGGCCGCATGGGGGCTGTGGGGGATGGTGGCGTGGACGCACGGGCAGATCGGCAGATCGGCAGATCGGCAAATCGGCAAATCGGCAATCGGACCGGTGGATGAAGTGGGGGAGGCTGAGCCTGTTCGAACGCCGTTCGTCGCCCGCATGCCGGATTCGGGATTCCGCATTTTGTATTTCACGCTGCGCATTTTGCGAGGCGCATCGCATGCGTTGTCTATCGTCGTGCGCAGCGTGGAACGTGTGGTGCGCACGCGTCGGTTTGCGTATGGGCTGCTGGCAGCCGTGACCATCCTGACGATGCTGTGGGGCTGGGGGTTCCTGGCGATCTATCGCCGACCATTGAGCCGGGTGACCGCCTCCCGCTGGATCTATGACAATGTGCCGCGCGGCAGTGTGATCGCCAACGAGCATTGGGACGACGGCCTGCCCCTGCGCATAGACGGCAAGGACGGTTTTGGCGGCTGGGGCTATCGCGGGCTCAGCTCCTCCAGCGACGGCTCGATGCAGATGTACATGGAGGATACGCCGGAAAAACGCGAGCTGCTCTACCGTTGGCTCAACGAGGCGGACTACCTCGTCTTCTCCAGCAACCGGCTGTGGGGCTCGATTCCGCGGCTGCCCATGCGCTACCCGATGACCACGTTGTACTACAAGCTGGTCTTCTCCGGCGAGCTCGGCTTCGAGCTGGCGGCGCACTTCACGTCTTTTCCGACCATCTTCGGCATCCAGTTCAACGATACGTGGGCCGAAGAGGCATTCAGCGTTTACGATCATCCGGAAGTGTACATCTTTCGGAAGACGCCGGCCTACAGCGAGGCGCTGGCGCGGTCGTTTTTCGATCCGATTGACCTGGAGCACGTGATCCAGATGTGGCCCAAGCAGGTGAGCGCGGCGCCGACCGCCCTGCGTTTCACCCCGGAGAAGGCCCAGATCCAGCAGGCGGGCGGCACGTGGAGCGCGCTGTTCAGCGAAGATAGCCTGCTGAACCGTTCGCCTGTGTTGTCTGTCGTCGCCTGGCTGCTGCTGATCGAACTGCTCGGCCTGGTGGCCTTCCCCATTGCCTTTGTGCTGATGCGCGGCCTGGCCGACCGCGGCTACGGCGTCAGCAAAATCCTCGGCATCCTCCTGCTGGCCTGGCTGAGCTGGTTCGGCCCCAGCATTGTCGGGACGTTAGTAGAGACGTTGCATGCAACGTCTCTACAGATCCCGTATGCGCGCTGGTGGATCGCGCTGATGTTGGGGCTGCTGATCGGCGTGTCGGCGGGCCTGGCCTGGCGCAGGCGTCACGCGTTCCTGGCCTTTGTCCGCGCACGGCGGAGCCTGCTGCTGACCAGCGAGGCGGTTTTTCTGATCCTGTTCGCCCTGTTTTTGCTGATCCGCATCGGCAACCCCGACCTCTGGCATCCGGCGCGCGGGGGCGAGAAGCCGATGGACTTCGCCTACCTGAACGCGGTCATCCGCTCCACGATCTTCCCGCCAATTGACCCGTGGCAGTCGGGCGGTTTCATGAACTATTACTACTTCGGCTTCGTCATCGTCGGCACGCCGGTAAAACTGATCAGCATTTTGCCGTGGGTGGCGTACAATCTGATCGTGCCTACCCTCTTCGGGCTGACCGGTGTCGCCGCGTTCTCGGTGGCCTTCAACCTGGCCGACGGCGACCGGGACACGGTATTCCCGGCCGAGGAGGCGCCTTTCGAGGGCCTGCGCATCGGCTCGCTGTTCGCCGGGCTGGCCGGCGTCTTTTTCGTCACCATCGTCGGCAACTTCGGCACGGTCAAGCTGCTGTTCGATCAGTTTGCGGTGCTCTCGACCCTCGAGATGCAGGGGGCGCTGGGGCTGGGCAAGCTGGCCCGCGTGCTGGACGGCCTGCTGAATTGGCTTCTCGGCAGGCAGCCGCTGAACTTCCCGAATGACTGGTGGTTCTGGAATCCGTCGCGAGTGATTCCCGATACCATCAACGAGTTTCCGTTCTTCACCTTTACCTATGCCGACCTGCACGCGCACATGATCGCGCTGCCGTTGACGTTGCTGGCGCTGGCAGTTGCCGTGGCGCTCGTGCGACGGGCAGAGGGCGGCGAGCCGGGCGAGGTGAGCCATCAGACACAGCCTGAGGAGCCCAGTCCGTGGCGTATCGAACGACGTGAGCTGGAGCTGTTGCTCCTGAGCGGCCTCGTGATCGGTGCGCTGCGGGCGACGAACACGTGGGACTTCCCCACCTATCTGCTGGCAAGCCTGGCGGCGATTGGGGTGATGGAGGCGACCCGACGGCTGGCACTGCCCTTCCCGACCGGCCTGGACGAGCGGCTGGGATTTCTGCTGCGCGCTGCCGTGGCCGTCCTCTGGCGGCTGATCGTCGTTGTGGTGGTGAGCAGTCTGACGTTTTATCCGTACACCCGCTACTACGCCACAGCTTATGCCGGCTTGCAGCTGTGGCAGGAGAAGACGACCGGCCTGGCCGACTATCTCACCGTGTGGGGCTTCTTCCTGGCTCTGGCGATCATCTATCTGCTGAGTGAATGGGTCGTGCAGGCGCGCGCGCGTCAGCGGCCGCACTGGCTCGACGAGCTGCTGCCGATCATTGTGGCGGCGGCAGTCGTGCTGATGGGCGCCGGTTTGCTGCTGAAGCTCCATGTGTGGCTCGTCGCGGTGCCGCTGTTCGCGCTGGCCGGGGTGCTGGCGCTGGGCCGCGATCTGCCGCCCACCCGACGGCTGGCCCTGCTTCTGCTCTGCCTGGCGCTGGCGATCACGATGGGGGTCGAGGTAGTGCGCCAGAAAGACGACATCGGCCGGATGAACACGGTCTTCAAGTTTTACATGCAGGCGTGGGTGCTGTTCGGCGTGGCGACGGCGTTCGGGCTGGCGAACTGGGCGGCACGGGCGATGACCTGGCGACGAGACTGGCGTCGGCTGGCGTGGGGCGTCACGGCCGTTTTCTTCGCCGGCGTCATGCTCTACCCGGTCACCGCGGCGCCGGCCAAGATCCGGGACCGCTTCTCGGCCGAGGCGTCTCCGCGCGGCCTCGACGGCATGGCCTACATGGAGCGGGCGAAGTATTTCGACAACAATCGCGACCTCAGGCTGGATCAGGATAAAGATGCCATCCTGTGGCTGCTCCGCAACGTCGAAGGCTCGCCGGTGATCCTGGAGGCGCAGACGCCCGAATACCGGTGGGGCAGCCGCTTCAGCATTTACACCGGCCTGCCCACGGTGCAGGGCTGGAACTGGCATCAGAAGCAGCAGCGCAGCGTGGTGCCGGGCACCGTGATTGACCGCCGGGTGGCGCACGTGCGCGAGATCTACGAGACGACCGATCTGGCTCGGGCCCGCAAGCTGTTGAACTACTACGACGTGAGCTACATCATTGTCGGTGAGCTGGAGCGGGCCTATTACAATCCGGCCGGCCTGGCGAAGTTCGACATCTGGGCGCAAGAGGGCTATCTGGAACGCGTGTACGCGGGCGGCGTCGTGACGATTTATCGGGTGTCCCGGCCCGGCACCGCGGTCGCGGGCACCGCGCCCGCCTCCGGCATCGGCCCGCGGCCCGTGCCCACACCGACGCCGCTCGCGGCGCAGCCGTTCACCTCGCCGCAGCGGTGAAGCGGGAAGCGTCAGATGTCAGGGGGCAAGAGCGATGCGTGATATGAGCGGACGGGAAATTCCGTGCCTGCCCGCGCGCGTCTTGCGCTTTCGCATTTCACGCGCTGCGTCCGCGCCACGCCCGACATCCGACGCGTCCTGTGTCATGTCTCGTGCTTCACGTCTCACGCCCGACGCGTCATGCCTGATGTTTGACGCATTACGTTTGGCGTTTCTCGTCCTGCTCTTCCTCGTTGCCGCCACGTTGCGGCTATGGAACATCAACTGGGACCGCTTCCAGCACGTCCATCCCGATGAGCGGTTCATCGTCTGGGTGGCGGACAGCATGACGCCGCCCGCCGATCTGTCCTCGGCGCTCGATCCGCTTCGCTCGACGCTGAACCCGTTTCGCTGGCCGCCCGGCCACGGCGATGAAGCCGGGAAGCCGCGCAGCTATCCTTATGGCCATTTCCCGCTCTACCTGTTGGTGGCGGTCGCGCACGCCGGACAGGCGGTCGGTGAGTGGTTGGGCGAGACGACGTTGGCCTTTCCGGCCGCGCTCCAGCCGCTGCACACGGTGGGCCGGCGCCTGACCGAATATAATTACCTGGCGCTGGTCGGCCGGGCCATTTCCGCAGTCTGTGATCTGGCGACATTGGCGCTGGTGTACGGCCTGGCGCGGCGCATCTACGGCGGGGCGGCCGGCCTGGCCGCGGCGGCTGCCTACGCGTTCGCCGTGCTGCCGATTCAACTCAGCCATTTCTATGCCGTGGATATGGTGCTGACGTGCTGCGTGATGGCGACGCTCGTCGCGGCCGTGCGCTGGGCCGAGCGCGGCGGCTGGCTCGCGGCGCTGGTTGCCGGCGCATTCGCCGGCCTGGCGGTCGGCTCGAAGTTCAGCGCCATTCTCCTGGCGTTGCCCCTGGCGATGGGGGCGTGGCTCGGGCACGCCGGCCGCGCGAACCGGGCGGCTGATGCGCACGACGGCGCGCACCGGCGAGCGATGGCCGGCGGCAGGCCACGCAACAGGTCGGCGGCCGTGGCAGTCGGCCAGGCCGTTGCCGCGGCTGCCGCGGCTGCGTTCATCTTCGCGCTGACCAACCCGTTCGCGTTGATCGAGCTGCGGGCCTATGTGTCGAACATCGCCGCACAGAACGCTATGGTCAGCGGGATCATGGACGCGCCGTATACCCGCCAGTACATCGGCACGTTGCCCTACTGGTATTTCATCCAGCAGCTCAGCCAGTGGGGTCTGGGCTGGCCATTGGGCCTGCTGGCCTGGGGCGGTTTTGTCTGGGCGATCGTGCGCTTCGGGCAGGGCCGGGCCGGTCGGGCCGAAATGGTGTTGCTGGCCTGGGCGTTGCCCTATTTCGCGCTGACGGGTGTCTTTCACGCCAAATTCCTGCGCTACATGGCGCCGCTGCTTCCTGTGCTGCTGATCTTCGCTGTGGGCGCGGCGGCAGCGGCGTATCGCTGGCTGGCCGACCGATGGGGCCGACGCGGCCGTGTGGTGTGGGGCGTGGCCGCGTTGACCGCGGCGTGTATCACGGTCGGCTGGGCGCTGGCCTTCCTCGGCGTCTATCGCCAGGAGCACCCCTGGATCCGGGCTTCTCGCTGGATCTTCGCCAACATCCCGGATGGCAGTACACTCCTGACCGAACATTGGGACGATGCCCTGCCGTTGCTGATGGATGAGATCTCCGATCGGCCGCCTCGCCGCGACTATCGCCGGGTCGAGCTGCCGCTCTATGATCCCGATACGCCGGACAAGCTCGACACGCTGGCCGATGCGCTGAGCCGCGCCGACTACTTGATCCTGGCGAGCAATCGGCTGGCCGCGCCGATCGCGCGGCTGCGCAGCCGCTACCCGATGACGAGCAACTACTATCGCCTGCTCTTCGCGGGCGAGCTTGGCTATGTGAAGGTCGCCGAATTTACGGCCTATCCGCAGCTCTTCGGCATCGTCATCGCAGACGATCGGGCCGATGAGAGTTTCACGGTCTATGATCACCCGCGCGCGCTGATCTTCCAGAACAGCGATCGGCTGAGCGCCGGCCTGCTGCGCGCGCGGCTGGGGAGATATCTGCCGCGCGAATCGGGGCTGAGCATGACGCCGATGCGCAGTCGACATGTCGTGGATGCCTGGAACGCGCCGCTGCTGGCGGCCGGTCGGCGCGAGGTTCCCTCGTCTCTGGCGACCTCGGTCGCAGGGCACGGGAAGCCGGCCGGCCACGCCCGTTTTGCGCCGCAGCCGCCCGCTCCGGATGCGCCGCTGACGCTTGCGCAGCCGGTGGACACTCTGCCCGTGGTCGCCGATTTCCGTTGGAATGCCCTGGCGAGCAGCCGGCCGCCAGTGGCGGTTCTGCTCTGGTGGCTGGCCATCGCTGCGATAGGATGGGCGGCCTGGCCGTTGCTTTTCGCGCTGCTGCACGGCCTGCCCGATCGCGGCTTCGGCCTGGCGCGGCCTGCCGGGTGGCTGCTGATCGGCTGGGTGCACTGGATCGGCGTGAGCCTGGGCTTGTGGCAGAACCGGCTGGCTGCAATCGCGGCGGTCGGCGGCGCCCTGCTTGTCTCCGGCATCGTCGCCGGCCGGATTCAGCGCCGAGAGCTCCGAGCTTTCTGGGCGAGCCGCCGCCATCTGCTTCTGACCGAAGAGGCCGTCTTTGCTGCCGCGTTTCTGGCGTTCGTCGGCATCCGGCTGCTGAATCCCGATCTGTGGCAGCCCTGGAACGGCGGCGAGAAGTTCATGGAGTCCGCATTCCTGAACGCAATTCTGCGCAGCGCACATTTCCCGCCCTATGATCCGTATTTTGCCGGCGGCGTGCTCAACTATTACTACTATGGCCTCTATCTGGTCTCGCTGCCGATCAAGCTTACGGGAATTGTCCCGGAGGTGGCGTTCAACCTGGCCGTGCCGGCGCTGTTTGCCCTGACTGCGCTGAGCATCTTCAGCGTGGGCTATGCTTTGGCGAGCAGGGGCCGGCTCGGGGATGATGTCCGCCAGAAGGCATGGGCCGGCGCCGGCCTGGCGGTCGTGCTGGCGCTGTTGATGGGGAACCTGAATGCGCTGGATCAGTTCATCGGTCATCTGCGGCAGTTTGTTGCCGGCGTTCAGCCGTCGGGATTTGACTATTGGGCCTCCAGCCGGGTCATCCCGGAGACGATCAACGAGTTTCCGTTTTGGACGTTTCTGTTCGCCGACCTGCATCCGCACCTGATCGCCATGCCGTTCGGAATGCTCGTGGTGGGCCTGGCGGCCAACTGGGTGCTGGCGGCCGGCAGCCACGTGCCAGGCACTCTGGCCACCATCCTGCTCCTGATCCTGTCTCTCGGCGCGCTGGGCGCCATCAACACGTGGGACCTGCCCACCTACTCGCTGCTGGTCGCTGCCGCGCTCCTTATCGTCGCGTGGCGCGCGCAGCGT
>Ga0209721_1001899_pt1 | contig 14381 bp, 15 predicted proteins | sample TshhotsprinmetaG_FD_184139 | JGI IMG/M metagenome (GOLD analysis project Ga0209721, IMG submission 184139) | Hot spring microbial communities from South Africa to study Microbial Dark Matter (Phase II) - Tshipise hot spring metaG (SPAdes)... | ecosystem: Environmental > Aquatic > Thermal springs... | reverse complement strand
TATTCTTTGGCTTGTATTTTTTATTCACTTTTTTAACTATATCTTGTAAAGACGAAATCTACCTTCCATCGGATGAAGACATCCCAGATTTAAATGTATCATATAACAAACACATTCAACCAATTTTCAATGTTAGATGTGCAACTGTAGGATGTCACGATATGGAAACCAAAAGTGGAGGTCTTAGCCTAGTTTCATATCATACTACTACTGCCAGTTATTTAATAGTCATGCCGGGTAATCCAGATGCTAGCCGGCTTGTTTTGGCTATAGAAGGAAAGTTACCAACACCAATGCCTCCTCCCGGAAGGCCACCATTAACATTAAAACAAATAAAGGCAATAAGAACCTGGGTAGCTGAAGGTGCAAAAAATAATTAGCTTAAAACTTATAACCAGTTCTGTTTTTTGTACCAGTCGAGCGTTAATCTTATCCCTTCTTCCAGTGAAACTTTTTGAGTATATCCTAGTTGACTTTTTGCTTTTTCTACACTACAAATCCAACTCTTCTGAACCATTTCCCGAGCTTTTTCAAGATTTAATATAGTTGCATCTTCTCTGAAATAGCTGGCAAATTGTGAAATAGCCGCCACGACGTAAACAAGAAAATGAGGAATTCTGATTTTTATCGTCCTTTTATTTACAATACTAGCGGTGATATCTCCAATTTCTCTCCAGCTGTACCCTCTTTCACTTGATATAAAATAAGTCTGGTCAATTGATTTTTCAGATTGGATTGAAAGAATAATTCCTTCAATTAAGTCTTCAATATAAATTAACGATACATATTTGTCACTAAATCCAATTAATGGTTGAATACCAGAGTAAATAGACTTAAAAAAAATCAAAATTTCTGGATCACGAGGACCATACACAGCCGAAGGCCTAATGATAGTAAAAGGAATTAAACCCTTATATTTTCGAACTTCTAATTCAGCAAACATTTTTGACTTTCCGTATGTTGTAACCGGATTAAAATTCATCTCTTCAGTTTTTGGTTTATCTAACTCGCTTGGTCCAGCACATGCTTGACTACTTAACAATACAAATCTTTCAAGTTTTGGATTGGATTGTTTAACTGCCTGAAGAAGATTCTTTGTGGTCTCAACATTTCCTTTAAAGTAAGTCTCTTTTGATTTTGCTTTTATGACTCCCCCAATATGAAAAATAAAATTTACATCCTTAACAATATTTTTTAATCCATCTAAATCTGAATAATCAACCGACACAATTTCAACATTATCATTTTTATTCAACCATCTTAAATTGCTTTCTTTTCTTGCCAAGACTCTTACTTTAAATTTTAGCTCGATCAATTTATCCACAAGATGACTTCCAATAAAACCACTTGCTCCTGTAACTAAAGCAGTTTTTTGTAAGCTCATTTTAATTTACCTTAATATTTTTACTCGACAATGAATTAATTTTCGACAAATTTACTTAAATTTGAACTAAGTTTAATATCTCAGAAACTAATCAGGAGTTTAAAAGTGGACCTATTCGATAAATGTCTCAATTTCACAAGAGCCGATGAAGTAAAAGCTCTAGGATATTACCCTTATTTCCGAGTAATAGATGAGAATGAAGGACCGATCGTTCAAATAGAAGGTAGAAAAGTTATAATGGCAGGTTCTAATAATTATCTTGGCTTAACTGCCCATCCTAAGGTAAAAGAAGCTGCCATCAATGCTATAAAAAAATATGGGACTGGATGTTCAGGTTCACGTTATCTCACTGGAACGCTCGATTTACATGTAGAACTTGAACAACGACTAGCTAAATTTATGGGCAAGGAAGATTGTTTACTATACAGTACTGGTTTTCAGGCAGCACAAGGGGTAATTCCGGTTTTAGCACAAAAGGGAGATTATATTATTTCAGATCGGGAAAACCATGCTAGCATTGTGGCAGGTAACTTAATAGCTCGAGCAATGATGACAGAAGTTTTGCGATATAAACATAATGACATGGAAGACCTTGAAAGAGTTTTAGCCAAATTGCCATTAGATGCAGGAAAACTTATTGTAAGTGATGGAATTTTTAGTACCTGGGGAACAATTGCCAACGTCCCCGAGATGGTTGAACTGGCAAAAAAATACAACGCACGAATACTACTCGATGATGCTCATGCAATTGGAGTTATTGGCAAAGGTGGTAGAGGAACTGCTAGTCATTTCGATAAAGAAAATGAAGTAGATCTGACAATGGCAACTTTCAGTAAAACGTTTGCATCATTAGGGGGATTCGTTGCAGGTGATTCAAAGGTAATTAATTACTTAAAACATCACGCGCCTGCTTTAATTTTTAGCGCATCACCAACTCCTGCTTCCGTTGCAGCTGCACTTGCAGCTTTGGACATTTTAGAACAAGAACCTGAACTAATACAGAAATTACAATACAATGCTCAAAAAGTTAGAAAGGCCTTCAAGGAAATTGGCTTTAACATCGTTGAAAATGAATCAGCAATCGTCCCGGTGATCATCGGTGAAGACATGAAAACATTTATCTTCTGGCGAAAGCTCTATGACGAAGGCATATTTGTTAATGCTTTCGTATCACCTGGTGTACCTCCTAACATGGCTATGTTGAGGACGTCTTATATGGCATCTCATGAAGACGAACACCTTGATAAAATTATAGAAACTTTCAAAAAGGTGGGAAAAGAATTAGCTGTTATTTAATAAAAACTTAAATGAGGTAATGGATGTCAATTAATATTTTCACTGTCAAAAACAAAAAAGATTTAATGACATTCATAAAAATGCAGTGGAAGATTTACAGGGATGATCCATATTTTGTTCCTCCACTTATTTCTGAAAGAAAGAAACTTCTCGATAGGAAAAATCACCCGTTTTACAAACACGCTGAAATGGAGTTGTTTCTAGCAGAGAAAAATGGAGAAATAGTGGGACGTATTGCTGCAATAAAGAACGATTTACATAATCAAACACACAATGACAAGGTCGGATTCTTCGGATTTTTTGAATGTATAAACGATCAAGTAATAGCAAATACACTCTTTAAAGCAGCGGAAGTTTGGTTGAAATCTAAAGGCTTAACTCATATGCGTGGTCCAGCTAATCCTTCTAGTAATAATGAATACGGGATGCTAATTGAGGGATTTAATGACTCACCCAGATTCCTTATGACTTACAACCCACCTTACTACATAGAACTTTGCGAAAACTATGGACTAAAAAAAATAAAAGACCTTTACGCTTATAAACTTGTATATGAAAAAATAAGTAAAGTAAAAAAAATTTATGAAATACAGGATGTTGTAAGGCGCCGATATAACCTGAAGTTAACCTCTCTTAACATGAAAGATTTCAAGAATGAATTAATGAAAGTAAAATATGTTTACAATGAAGCCTGGGCACCTAACTGGGGATTTGTCCCAATGACAGATGAAGAAATAGAAGCAATGGCTAAAGATCTTAAGATGATTGTTGATCCAGATCTTGTTCTCTTTGGTGAGATAGATGGAAAAGTAATTGGATTCTCATTAACAATGCCAGATTATAATCAAATTTTCAAAAAATTAAATGGAAGACTTTTTCCACTCGGTTTCATTAAGCTATTTACGGAAAGAAAGAAAATAACCTGGATAAGAATTCTTACTCTTGGAATAATTCCTAAATATCAAAAAAAAGGTTTGGATGCAGCATTTTATTATGAGATAATTGAACGAGCTCATAAAAAAGGAATAGACTTAGGAGAGGCTAGCTGGGTATTAGAGGATAACGAGATGATGAATCGTAGTGCGATTATGATGCAAGGAGAGTTGTACAAAAAATACAGAATATATGAGAAAGAGATCACGTAAAAATATCTTTTCAATTTTTCTATTTTTTACTCTCATTAACTTTTTATTCTCACAGACACTTTACGAAACGGAAGGTTTTGCTTCATATTATTCTGAGGATTTTCATGGTAAACCTACTGCAAGTGGCGAAATTTATGATATGAACAAATTAACCTGCGCTCATCCTTACCTGCCTTTTAATACTTGGTTAAGAGTTACTAACGTTTCAAATAATAAGTCAGTTGTAGTTAGAGTTAATGACCGTGGACCATTTTTGAGAAATCGTATTATTGATTTATCATTTGCTGCAGCAAGAGCATTAGGTATGCTTGGACCAGGTTCAATTTACGTTAAGCTCGAACTCGTTAACCCACCACAATCACAACAAGATATTGAACTTAAGCCAAAACCATATGCTAAAACCATACCCGAGTTAGAAGAAGATGAAGTAAACTTAAGATTTCGAACTAAACCAAAAAGCACCAATCTCAATGAATCTATAACCGAGTTTGGAATATTTGACTTGAAATTAAATAAACAAAATGTTCGAACTGGTTACCTTGTACAGCTTGCCAGTTTTTCGAGTCTTAAAAATGCATTAACATTTATTCATGAACTTGATGGATTCAACGAAGAGGAAATTTTTATTTATCATCCAACTAATGGAATCTATCGAGTTGTCTTAGGCATTTTTTTGGAGCAAGCAGATGCTTTAAGAAAAAAGCATGAAATTAGTAAATATTATCCCCAAGCATTTATAACAACAATAAAATAAAATTATTAAAATTTTGCACATTCATTATAAGTAGAAATGTGAGCCGGATCAATTCGTTTCAGTTTATCGAAAATGCTCTTGTCTTTATAACCTTTTAATTCCTCGCAAAATTCAAGATATTTTGTATCAAAAAATACTTTCAGGACGATACTTCGAGCGAAAACTTTTTTACGTAAATCTTCAATTACTTTTATTAACTCAATGAGTTTTTTTGTAGCTAATGTTTCATTCTGACTTTTGAGGTCTAGACCATTGTAATGATATTCAAAAAATGCTTTACGAAAGTTTTGAAATTTCTCATTTAAAATTTCAGACACAAAATCTACTCTGTTAAAAGAGCCGTCACCTGATGCCCATCCATTAGAAAAACTACTAGAAGCTCCTTGATATGCTATTGATAGAGCCTGATTAAAATATTCAGTCCCTCCAAATTCCTCATAAGAATCAGCGTCAAATCCTAAAACCATATAAACATAATAATTCAGAAATCCCGTTAATGGATCAAATAAACTGGGATTAAAATAAATTACTTGATTTTTCTCATAAACAAAGTCCCATGCAGGGTCGATCAATTTAAGCATTAAGGTAGATTTTGCACTTTTATAAATAGGTCTTTGACTTGAAATAACAACTTGTGCAGAGTATCGATTCGTTGACGTAGCACTTCTGAAATAGATTTGAAGTGAAAGTGGAATATTTGGACCTTCCCAATCCAAATCCGTCCACTTGTTTTTGTTAATGTAATCTTCAATTTGCTGAGCAAAATTTACAAGTTTCTCCCTATGATCATTCGAAAGAGATTCAAAATTTACCGTCACTTTTGCTTCTATTTCTTGAGAAAAAACATAAGAATAAAATAATATAATAACTACGAAAATTGAGTTTATTTTACTCATTGGATATCCTATCCAGTTAAACCTGTTTGTATAAAAAAAAGTTTTTGAATAAAATGCATACAAACAAATTTAGAAAAATTATGCTAAAGAAGTTATTGATATTTTCCTTTTCTTTTTATGCTCTAACTTTTGGTCAGTTCCATCAAGGTAGCAGACAAATTGCTTTAGGAAATGCTTTCACACCAATTTCAGATGACCACTGGAGTATGTTCTTCAATCCAGCGGGATTAAGTTATGTAAAAAGTGTCTCTGCAGGATTTTTCTATTCACCTGCGCCGTTTGGAATAAAAGAATTATCCAATGGAAGTGTAAGCATTGCAAATACATTTTCTAGTTTCAGTGGTGGATTTTCCATTTATACTTATGGATTTGAACTTTATAGAGAAAATTCATTTGCCTTAGGAATAGCCAAGAAATTTTTTAATGAGCTGAGAATTGGGATCAGAACAAAATTAAACACTCTTGTAATCAAAAATTATGGCAATGATTATTATTTGGGATTTGATTTAGGATTTTTAACTTCACTTTCAGAAAACTTGAACTTAGGATTTGCTATAGTAAACTTAAACAGACCAACATATGGTGTAAATAAAGAAAAGGTTCCTCAAATTTTTATGGGTGGTTTTGCATATAAACCACTACAAAACCTTTTACTTGCACTCGAATTGGAAAAAGATTTTAAATATCCATTTAACTTTAAGTTTGGTTCTGAGTACAATTTATTGAATTTGCTTATGCTAAGGTTCGGATATAATACTGAACCTGTTAAATATTTCTCGGGAATTGGCATCAACTACAAAAATTTCTCTTTCAACTATGCATTTCACTCCCACAATGTTTTAGGATATACTCATAGCTTTGGAATAGATCTCAAATTATCAGAACAATAAAACTGACAACGATGAAAAATTTTGTTTTAATCATTTTGATATACATCATCACAAATACCTTACTTCAAGGTCAAAATATCGATACTGTTGATACTTCAATCGAAACAGATATTAATTTCTTCATTGAAGAATCCCTTGAGGACACAGAAGATTCTCAACTAAATGAAGTAATTGAAGATTTAATCCAGAATCCTATCGAGATCAATTCTGCTAATATTGAAGAACTACTTCGTATTCCATTTATTAATCCTGCTCTTGCAAAAGAAATCATAGATTTTAGAAAAAAATATGGTTTATACTACACAATTGGAGAGTTAAATAGTGTTCCTGGAATGACCCCTGAATTATTTCAAAAAATTAAACAATTGGTGACAATCGATCGATCAAGATTTTCTCAATTCAATGAAGAAATTAATGAATGGGTTGAAATAAAGCCCTCATCCAGTTTAAGTCGAATTAATATTCAATCAAGACAAAGAATAATACAAAACTTTCAGGAAAAGAAAGGTTTTACCACTGGAACCTACTACAATTCACCTCTTAAGTTCTATAATAGGATTTTAGCAGATTATTCCAAAAAAATTATTTTATCGATAGTCAATGAAAAAGATCCAGGTGAAAAAAGTTTAACAGATTTTTACAGTGCAAGTCTTTATGTGAGAGATATATCGGTAATAAAAAATTTTGTAATTGGAGATTATGTTTTAGAATTTGGTCAAGGACTTAGTATGTGGCGACAAATTGGTTTTGCCAAAGGAACAGAGGCAGTCTATCCAATTATGAAAAAACCAGATGGTGTAATTCAATACAAAAGTACTGACGAAAATCAATTTTTTAGGGGTATAGCTGGAACAATCAACTTTAAAAGCTTTGAAATTATACCATTCTTTTCATCGAAAACATTTGACGCACGAATCGATTCAACTACACAATTAATAACAAGCACTCCTCTTGATGGTTATCATAGAAACGAAAGCGAAATTTCGAGAAAAAATGCTTCGTTAGAAAGAATTTCAGGCACACGAATTATTTACAAAATGGAATCAAATTCAATTGGATTTACTTATTATAAATCCAGATTCAAACACAAAATTTCTCCTAACACGTATTTTGAAAATTATGATGATGATTTTTCTTACGTCGCTACTGATTTCAACTTCTTCTTGAGCTCAATTAATTTCTTTGGTGAACTCAGTAAAGATAAAAACAATAGAGTCGCATCCGTCCTTGGCTTACTAACTTCTGCTGGTAAAAACTTAAATATAATTACAGTTTTTAGAAATTATCCTGCAAGATACATTAATATTCATGGGTATGGATTTGGAGAAAGAAATGGAACAACTTACAACGAAACTGGCTTTTATCTTGGCCTCTCATATGGTTCCAAATTTGGAAAATTCAATCTATACTTTGACCAATTTAAATTTCCATATCCATTAACTTATGACAAAACTACAACTGACGGGACTGAAATCCTATTTGCTTACGAATCACCTTTAATCAATCGCACAAAATACATTTTCAAATACAAAAACGAATTAAAAGGAACAAACACAACTTCAAAAGACGAGTTTGGAAGAGATAAAAAATTTACTAATGTAAGACAACAACAAAATATTCGATTTGAAGTTCAAAAATTTTTTAAAAACGATACTCGACTTGCATTTAGAATTGAATATGTTAGAACAGATTATCAAATCATTAAATCAGATGAAAATGGTTTATTAATTTTCGGAGATTTTACAACCAGGCCGTTGAAAAATTTAACTTTTAAAACAAGATTTACTTATTTCCAAACAAATTCTTACGACTCTCGAGTTTATCAACTGGAAAGTGATGTACCTGGAATATTTTACAGTACAGCACTTTATGGAAGAGGTATTCGCTGGTATTCTATGATTCGATACAAGTTCTTTAAAAAATTTGAACTTGCTCTTAAATATGCTGAATTTTTCCGAGACGATGTGAAACGATTAGGTTCGGGGCATAATGAAATTCCCACTAACCTTCAGAATACATTAACGCTTCAAATTGAAACAAAGTTATAAGTTAATTTCCTTTAAATTGTGGTTTCCTCTTTTCAAGAAATGCAGACGTTCCTTCTTTGAAATCTTCTGTTCCACAACACACTGAAAACATATCCGCTTCAAATTTTAATCCTTCTGAAAGTGGAAGTTCATACGCTGCATTAATAGCTCTTATAGCAGTAGTCAATGCAATCCTTCCTTTTTGCAGGATTGAGTTAAGTATTGTTTCAGCCTCATTTATTAAATCAGATAAAGGTACAACATTACTAACCAACCCAAACTCCAGAGCAGTTTTAGCATCAATCATTTCACCCGTAAGGATCATATGCATTGCTCTACCTTTTCCAATCAATCTGGTTAGACGTTGTGTGCCACCGTATCCTGGAATAATACCAAGATTAACTTCTGGTTGACCAAATTTTGCATTTTCTGATGCTATTCTTAAATGACAAGCCATAGCAAGTTCGCAACCACCTCCAAGAGCAAAACCATTGACAGCACAAATAACTGGTTTAGGAAATTGCTCTATGTAATTAAAAATTGTCTGACCATGATGAGCAAAATCTTTTCCAGTTTTTGCGTTAAGTTCACTAATTTCTTTTATATCAGCTCCAGCCACGAACGCTTTATCACCTTCCCCGGTTAAAATTACTCCCCAGATTAATTCAGTTTCGCCACAATGCTTAAAAGCAGAATGTAATTCATCCAGAACTTTTGCATTCAAAGCATTCAACTTATCTGGTCTGTTAATTTTAATTATGGCTACGTTTCCTTTTTCTTCAAATAAGATTGTATCGTACATATTTACCTCCCGTGAAGTTTTTTAGAATTTGTAATGATATTTTTCTTTTACTGTGCAATTTTTATCACAAAGTAATATGAATTGGTAAACGTAGTTTATAATCAAGTCCAAGATATGGTTCATAAGGCATAAAGAAGTATTTAAAGACAAAATCAACCAAGAAAAAACTTATACCAAAACCAACATTAAAACCTAATTTACTATCCGGTTTTGTAAAAGTCTCAAATTTATATGTATACGTTATTATCTGTCGCTCAATATAATTGTAAGTTAAATCAAAGCTCATAAACGGTGTAACAATAGTCTCAGCGGCGATTAAAGGATAGAAAAGATAGTCAACTCCTAAACTCACACCAGTCATCGATTTACTTTCAAATTGGTCACGATACAATTGTCTTTGAGGGAGAAGTGTATAACTAATTTGAAATTTTATAATGAATGGTATTTCAGAATTTCCATATTCCAGACTCCCACCAAAACTAAACCCTGTTTTGAATTTCTTTGCTGATTCCTGAATTGGAATTCTAATACCAACCAGTGGACTAACAAATAACCCTGAAATTTCCTGTGAAATTGCCGTCGATGATATTAAAGTGATGAAAACTATTATTTTAATCCTTTGTGATAACATAATTCAGATTTTCTTCTTCAATATAAAAAAGAATAAACCAAAAATTACAAAGAGTAATCCATACAAATATTCAGGTAAAAATTGTTGAGTAAAACTCAGTGAAAAAATACCTTCCCAGCTTTCGTATCTACGTGCAAAAAATGTTTGAATTATGAACTTATTATTCGAACCCATAACAATAACATAAGAATAAATACTCATTAATATGGATAACAAAGCGACCCAAAAAGATTTAGAAGAAACGAAAACAAATAAGTTAAAAAAAATCAATCCTGCGTTTACGGCATAATATGCAAGTAAATTTTCTGTGTTGTTCAATTCAAAAATTTTATCTGCTACTAAAGCTAAGTTAAATATAAGACCAAAAAGTAATAATCTTATCGAAGACACACTCCCAACAAAGTAACGAATCAAAATTAAAACAGAAATCAAGAAAGGCAAATTCCATAAGTAATACATTGGTAAATCAAGCAGTAGAGTTCCCCCTAACTCTATAATAAAATCTGGTTTATTATATTCAACCTTACCCAAAAAATATGCAAGTGTTATAACAAGAGCTGAAATTAAAATTGGCACGAGAAATGCAAATGACCAGTCTCGAAACTTTCCAATTAATTTCAGTTCGGTTAAAAAGTTTTTAACTTCACGTCTGTTTATGTATATCAAGACAAGGTTAATGATAAGAAATAAATTGAAACGAAATCCAATTAAGTAAATTTGATAAACTTCACCAGTATAATTTTGAAGAAGCAAAATTAAATTATATAAGAAAATAAAAGAAATTAAAGATAAAACCTTCTTCACAAAAATTACTTGGGATTATTCTTCTAACTGGTTTGATTCACCGGGAATAGATTTTTCTATCCCGTGTTCTATAATTTTAGTACCAACGCCATGTTCATATACTAATTTCCCGCCAAGTTCACCTGTCTGATAAATGAAATATCCACCAGTAAGAGCTAAAACAAAAACAATAATTTGAAATACGCCTTTTAGTTTCTTCTTTATTGTTAAATAAATTCGAACTAATAAAAGTCCTAAAAACCAAAACATGGTTATAGTAGCATAATTTTCGTGTTCATCAATTAACCCCAGGGGAATTTTAACATCAAAATTTTCAAATAGATAATCAGCATAATGAAATGCTTGATTACCTGTAATCATCGAAGCACCAGCACCAAGAATTCCTAAAAACAAAATTAAATTAGCTGAATAATTCAGATAATCTTTTTTGAAGATTAAAAAAAGTAACTCAATTAAAATGTAAGTAGTTAATAGTCCCACTGCAAAATGGACGACTTTCGGATGATAAGAAGCTAGTAATTCCAAGCTACCCTCCAAAAAGAGATTGAATGATTTTATATCTTAAATTGAGAATGTTGTTGATTCTCCACTTAATTATAGGATTTAAAAGTATTCCTAAAAATCCAAGTTTCGTTTCATATTCAATTTCATCGGTCAAAATAACAGTCCCATCAAACAATTCTTCAAATTTCTTTTTGTGTCGCCAAAACTTAAACGAGCCAGATCTTTGAAAATCAACTATAATTTTATTTTCAATTAGCTCTACAACTGTTAAATCCCAATTTACACGAATAAACGGAAACAAGTTCAGTTTGATTTGAAAACACGAATCTTTTTCGATGGGAACTTTTTGTATGATCGCCTTAAAATCCATGGATGGCGAAGACAGAAGTTTTAAATTCTTTGGATCGAGGTAAAAACTAAATAACTTATTTAAATCGGCTTTTAATGAAAGTGATTTTTCAATTTTGTACATTGACTTTCACCTTAATTTAACCACAGAGAACACTTCCACCATTTACGTTTAAGATTTCGCCTGTTATATGATTGGCCAGATCAGATGCTAAAAAAAGTACAGGTCCTGCTATGTCTTCTGCTGTTGCAATTTTTTTCAGCGGGATGCTTTCGCGAATTTGCTCCTTATAATTCAAATCACTGAAAACTTCATCATTCATTTCTGTATCAACCCATCCAGGAGCAACAGAATTAACTAAAATTTTATATGGAGCTAATTCAGTAGATAAAGATTTTACGTACGAAATTAAAGCTCCTTTACTTGCAGCATAATGTGAATGAAATGCTTCTCCACGTTGACCAGCAGTTGATGTAATAATTATAATTTTACCACCACCTTGCTTTTTCATATAAGGAATAACTTCCCTGGTGAAAAGCATACTTCCTGTCAAATTTATCGTTAAAGTACGATTCCAATTTTCAAGTGTCATTTTATCAGCTTCACCATATTCCCAAATTCCTGCATTGTTAACAAGAACATCAATCCTGCCAAACTCTTCAATAATAGATTTAACAATTTCAATTATTTGTTGTTCTGCTTCTTTGTCATTATCTAAATTACATCTATAAGCTTTAATTTTTCGCTTGGTATAAGCTAACTCTTCAATAAACTTTTTTGATTGAGAAACTGCTTTATTATATGTAAACACGACATCCGAACCAGCTTCGGCAAAAAATTTAACACAAGCCCTTCCAATGCCACGTGAACCACCGGTAATAATTGTAACTTTACCGTCAAGTGAAATCATTTTTTTACTCCTGATATTCAACTTTATAAAGAATTAGTCCTTTTGATGGAGCCCATAAAGGACTTCTCATTTTGTTTTCAATCACCAGATTAACCTCATCCATACTTAAACGTCCACGAGCGAATTCAACACTTAATCCAACTATTCCTCTTACCATACCATGGATAAATCTATCTGCAGAAATAAAATATAAGAACTTGTCTCTCTTATTAAACCATCTTGAATAACTTACATTACAAATTTTTGATTCCACCTCATCCTCAGCTTTACAAAATGATGTGAAATCTCTTTTACCAATAAAAAGCATCTCAATTTCTTTAAGTCGCTGAAAATCAAGTTCACCAAAGATTGTCCAGGAATATTTATCGTAAAATACATTTTTTCTGCGTGAAATTAGGTAAAGATATGTCCGCTTTTTTGCAGAGTATCTGGAATGAAAATTATTGTGAGTCAACTCAAGACTTTTAATGCAGATGTCATCAGGGAGAATTGAATTGAGAGATTTTATAGTGGATTTTTTATCAATTTCACTCTTATAAGTAAAATGAAATACTTGCTCTATGGCATGTACACCAGAATCAGTTCTACCTGAACCAGTTATATTAATCTTTTCTCTTAAGATAATTTCTAAAGCCTTTTCAATTTCTTCTTGAATGGAATTTGAGTTGATTTGCTTTTGCCAGCCTGAATAATTAGTGCCGTCGTATTCAACAATTCCTTTATAAAGGTACATGTTAATTAAAATATCTTAACGAGATTAAAGGTTAGTTGAAGTTGGTTGAAATTATCTAAACTAACATTTGGAAAGAAATGGAAAGTGATTTCGTCTTCTGATTTCATTCTACTAGCAATTATAGCTGAATTAATTGCACTTGCCAGGTGGTTTATTACAATAAGAGCTAAAGGAAATTGTACATTATTAAATGCTTTTTCACTTGACAGCCAGAGACTTCGATATTTCTTACGTTCGTCATTTGTTTTCCAGAACCAATAATGAGTATTAATATCAAGGACTTTAGAAAATTCACGGTTCAGTAATTTCTCGTTATTATAATCTTCAATACTTAAATAATTTCCAATCGTAGCCCAATAAGTTTCGTCTTTATTAGCATCATTTACGCCGGCATTAACCTTTGCAAAGTTAATGTAATTCTCTTTCTGCCAGTTACCATAAGTATTAAAACCTGCAACCGTCAACCAGAGTGTTCCCTCAGCAAGTAAAAAATATTTCCCTAAATCAAATCGATTCAAGTAATACTCACCTGCGCCGGGAATTGCTAAAGATAGAAAAAATGCGAGAGTAGAACTTTTCTTTGTCGACTCATTGGTAATATTTAACGAAATATTGTTCTTATCATTTTGAATTTTTTGAGTCATTATTTCGTCAAAATAACTTTGACTAAAAAGTACACCAATCATATAGAAAGTTATAATTATAAAAACAAAACGATGCATTGTTTCCTCGTTTAATTGATAATTTTACCAGTTGCTAATTCTTTATCCAGTCCTTCAATAAGGAAATTTACCAGTTTATTAGATAAATCATCATTAGATTTAATTTTCACTCGAATGTAATTTGAGGTAAATCCTTTGTACGTTCCATTATCATCTTTATGTTCAAACAAAACTCTGTGATTAGTTCCTATCATTTCTGAATAAAAGATAAATTTCTTTCTCGCACCAAGTAATCGTAGATTATTTGTTCTTTGCTTTCTTATATTTTTTGGAACTTGATCAGGCAATTTTTCTGCAAGTGTTCCTGGTCGCTCCGAGTAAGTGAAAACATGAAGGTAAGATACAGGCAAATTCAAGATCAAATCATAAGTAGCTTTATAATCCTCATTTGTTTCACCGGGAAAACCTACAATTACGTCAACACCAATTCCTGCATGAGGAATCAACTTTTTAATTTTTTCAATTCTTTCAGCATAAAATTTAGAAAGATAACGCCTTTGCATTTTACTTAAAATTTTATCACTTCCGCTCTGT
>Ga0209721_1001898_pt1 | contig 14390 bp, 9 predicted proteins | sample TshhotsprinmetaG_FD_184139 | JGI IMG/M metagenome (GOLD analysis project Ga0209721, IMG submission 184139) | Hot spring microbial communities from South Africa to study Microbial Dark Matter (Phase II) - Tshipise hot spring metaG (SPAdes)... | ecosystem: Environmental > Aquatic > Thermal springs... | reverse complement strand
AGAGTCTCTCCAACTTAAATTAATTGCCGAGCCATCACCTAATTTTGTAATAACAAGACCAAAAGGTGCAAATGGAGCTCTTGCTCCTCTTTGAATAAGTACTTCCCTAACCACATTGCTTTTTACCGATGACCCATTATTATCATAATAGACAATATGAATATTAATTTTTCTGCCGATGTTTGAAGTATCAATTTCGAGGAATACTTTTGGCAGAGTGGAACCACTTGCTTGAAAATTCTTTATGAAAGCATTGTTTATATATAGTTCAACAAATTTCGGAGAAATGGTCCCTTGAACAGAGTAAATAACTTCTGTTGAGCCAGTTGAAATCGTGCTCGAGTCCTTAGGAGAAGTTATAGTAACTTTAATTGAACTTGTGTTATTATTAGCATCAACAACATTTTCAACACAAGCCGTTGTTAATAAAATAAGAATGAATAAAAAAATTCCTTTTAATAATTTGATCTTCATATAATTAAATTTTATCCCTCAAATAGTGTAGTTAAATTCTAAGCTTTGATTTCTTCGTAATCAACGTAATAAACTCTGGATTCCCCTGGATTTAATTTATCAACGTTAATATATAACATATTATCTCCAGAAGTATGTTTAACTTTTACAGGCTTAACTCCAATTATCTCAGATCCTATAACAACATTCTTAACTTTTTTATTCAAATCAATATCAATATTGTAATTCTCTATTGCTGTTTTTCCAGGGTTAGAAATCTTAAGTACTATTCTGAATCTTCCTCTCTGTTCTGCTGTAACCTGAATTTGATCTCTTTTATCATACCAGTTTATAATTCCTGAACCGTAGTTAATCCAGAAATTTTTCTTCTTTAAATCATCATAAATCTGTTCGATTACACCAACATTTTTTGATTGAAGCTGGTATTCAGGATGAAAATTAAAAATCAGTAAACCATTTTCGAACAAGATTCTATCAATATCCTCCTGATAAGTATAAAATTGAAAAACAGGTTCTTCCAGCCCGTAATCTCTAATAACCTCATAATCATCCCGAGCAGTTCGAGTTAATACAACAACTTTTTTATCACCTTTAATAACTACATTCGGAACTGAGCGGTCAGTTAATGAATCAGCGATAATATATCTTAATTCATTATCTATAGCAGCAAAGATGGTATTCTGGTCAAAAAGTCCGAATTTAGGCATCATACCAAAAACTTTTTTACCAATTATTTTTTCTAAAGAACTCTTTGCCTCACGAATTCTTGTTGTTTGTTCTTCCAACTCGAATAGTTTGTTTTCAGTATCATCCCATGAGTTAATAAAACCGATATCAACTACAACTGCGACTTCACCGTATTGTGAAATATTTTTAATTCTTGCAGTATCAATCTTGGCAATTTCAGGATCAACCAAAAAAGTAATTGGAATATTATTCTTTTGAACTATAGGAATAAGATTGGAGAGATTTGCCATATTTTCTGTAACCGTGATGGTAAACATTGCACCGGCTTTAAATTCGGATTGCCAAATCTGACCAATTGAGATTGGTAATGATAATAACCAATTAATACTGTTATTAAAAAGTCTTTCGAAATAGAGATATTCCTGGTTTATTCCGATGATAGAATTTATTTCAAATCCATACCAAATAAATTTACCTTTTCCAAAAGTACCATAAACAATTCCGGCAGTTTCTTTAATTTCTTGTCTGACTAATCCACGTTCTTTTTTAATGTCATACCAATAACTAACCTGAGTAGTTCTCGGGTCGAGAACTTCAACAGCCACTGGTCTATCCCAAGTAGCAACCTTCAATGAAAATCCTGCCGGAATATCAGAGGTTAATGGAAGTGAGCCACGAAGAGTGTGAACTAAATAACTTTCTTCCCTACTAAGTTCTTTAGTAAATCTTATACCAAAAGTCTCGTTAATGAAGTCCCAACCCTTCCATTTTCCATCATCTGTAAAAGAGCCAACTCCACTGGTTGCGAATACAGAACCGCCTCTCTCTAAATATTTTTTGATTTGAATAATTTGTTTTTCACTTAATGCTTTAGATCCGGGAAGAATAATTAACTTATAGTCGAAGTGTTTACCCATCTCAATATCTTCATCACTGATTGTTACAGAAGAAAGTTTGAGATTAGAGAGATACTTTTCCCAAGTAGCAATATTATCAAGAATCCACGTGTTACCTTTTGGGAGCATATTTTGGGTGTATTTAGAATTTAAAATTGCTATTTCCGAGCTACCTTTACCAAAAAGATTTTTTGAAGGAAGGATATCATCTGCTTCAAAAACTCCGAATACACCTCTGATAATTAACAAAAAAACCAGAATGGCGGTAATGAACATCACTAAACCGCCAAGCACAAGAAGCAAAAAATTAACTCTTACTCCATATTTTTTTTCAACTACTTCCACTTTGCAGTGCCTGATTTTTTATCTGATGATGGAGGTACATAACCTTCAGATGTATATTTCAAATATTTATTCTCATCAGTAGTTTTTCCTCTTTGTCTTTGACCACCTGTACTAGTAAACTGACGTGGTTGAGGATTGTAAACAGATGGAGCTGGTTCTTGCGCAAACTGATGTTCAGCACTGGGTGAGTAGGTTTCTTGCATCTGTACTGGTCTGACATCGGTATAGGGTTGAAATTGTGCAGTTTGGATTTCTCCCGATAAAGCTACCGGACTAATTACTTCAGCCTGATAAACTGCCGGTCTTGGAGCAGCAGAAACCTGAGCTTTTCTTTCTCTTACTTTATATAAAACATATGAGCCAATTGCAAGTATAAAAGTAGATATAGTTGCAACCAGAATAATCATTGATAAAATAGGTATTAGTTCCATTTCTACTCCTTATTAAGCTGTTAAATTTGCTTGTCTTTCTAATTTTCCCCAGGTCATTTTGATACCAAGAAATTCTTCAATTGTGGACATTGCTTTGCTGATATCAATTATCAAAATAAAAACCATTCGGTAAATAATTGCATACCAAATCAATCTGAATTCTTCTTTCTCCACAGCGATACAATAAAGAGCGGCTACTAAATCGAGTATTGCTAAACCTGCCCACCAATAAAATAATAAACTAGAAATACCAAAGTAGATTGCGGCAAAAATGAAAAACATATTCGTTGCTATATTCATTACTGGCCAAATCAAAGCCTCATATATCATAAATAGAATTATGAATGTGTAACCAATAGAGGGACTTTTTGAACTGAAAATTAATTTCTTATGCTTACGAATCGATTGCAATATGCCGCGTGTCCATCGATATCTCTGTTTAATAAGCTGTTGTAATGTTGAGGGCGCTTGCGTATATGAAATTGCCAATGGTTCGTAATAAACTTTCCAACCAGCAGCCATAATTTTAAGAGTAAGATCTGCATCTTCAGCAAAAGTATCATCTGAGTAAAAACCCGCACTTTGTAAAGCTTTCTTTCTGAAAACTCCGATCGGACCTGGGATAATATTCACTAGTCTAATATAACTTTGAGCTGCTCGAGCCATATTCAAACCCTCAATATATTCCAAAGCCTGAAGATCGGTTAAAAACTTTTTTCTGTTTAATACTTTAACATTACCAGCAACAGCCCCTACTTTCGGATCATTGAAATGTCTCATTGCAACTTTGAGAGTATTCGGAGAAAGTTTTGAATCTGAATCCATACATAAAACGAAGTCAGCTTGAGAGACTGCTATTCCTGTATTAAGTGCAATTGCTTTTCCAGCGTTTTGTTTATTTATCAAAGTAACTTTAACATCAGAGTATTTACCTCTTTGAATACCCACTAAACTTTCAGCTACTTCTCTGGTATTATCTGTTGAACCATCATTAATCATAATGATTTCAAAATTGTCGTAATCCAAATTCAATAAAGATTCGACAGAATCTTTAAGAACTTTATCTTCGTTATAAATAGGAACTATTATTGAAACAAAAGGATTTATTTCAGGTGGATTTATAAAAGTATATTCATTATTATTTAAGTATGAAAGAATGAGCAATGAGAAATACCTTATCAGAAGCACAAGCATAAACATCAATAATGCAACCATAACACTATATTCAATTAAAGAAGAAATGCTAAGAATTGTTAATGGCAAAGTAAAATAGATAACTAAAATGAGAATTATGGATAAAGTCCCACTTATTATTATTCTTCGTAAATATTTTTCAGAGGAATTGTTTTCCTTGCCTTCTCCTTTTGGAAAAGGAAATACTCTGATTTCTTTTCTAAGATCTTTTGATTCCTCAGCCATCCCAAATTCTCTTAGTATTGATTAAAATTAGTTTTTTGAAATTAAACTTTTAAATACTTCTTCAGAAGATGTAACATCTGCGATCATATCATCTGCATCCTTGAAAGAGTCATTAATTGTAAGTATTCTGAATACAACGTCATTTGCCATCAGAGTTCTTTCATCAGGATCATCTGAAGGTAAATTAGATTTGATTTTTGCGAGAAGATTGTTCAATAACTTTACATCCTCCTTTAAAAACAAAATTAAAATAGCGTTGTTTATAACACAAATCTTATCTTTTCTCTCAACAGAAATTTTTATAACATTTTTCAATTGATTTGTTGTTAAAGAAGATTGCTTAAATTCATTATCAACTAATCTGAAAGATATCAAGGAAAATGTTTGACCTGTAGTGCGATTCATAGCAATGTGGTTATTCACCATCAACTTAAATTCATCAATCGAATAAACATTAGATAATTCTTCAATCACATCTTTCTGATTAATTTCTGATAAGGATGAAAAGCCGTTACTCTTTTTCAAACTTGATAATTTATTCGACTCAGCATCTTTAGATTTTGGGAGTTTAAAGTGAGTTATAACTCCTTTATATGGTTCGATGGTATAATTCGCTTTAAATCTTCCTTCACTATGTCCGACGTTAGGTTGAATATCAATAACTCCGCCTCTGACAATTCCAGCTTCGTCAGTTGATTTATAGAGCTGAATTACTCCGGTAGCAAAAGAACCCAGAACATTAAAAATCAATTGAGCTTCCATAGAAGCAGGTTCTCTTAAAACCAATAAACTAGTAATTCCTCTATCCTCGATTCCTTCGAAAGTTGATGTGAAAACACTTTTCAGTTTGCTTGTATCTTCATAATCAATGTAAGGAGTGATTTCGTCAAAAACTAATCTTGTAGGACTGTATTGATTAACTAAATTTTCAATATCTGTTAGATATTCACTCAAAAGATTATCCCTGTCAGAAAATCCATAAACGTCAGTTGGTGGAGCAACTCGAACAATAATGATTTTATTTTGATTTATATAATCTTCTAAATCAACGTCAATCGAAGCTGCCTGAATTATTACGTCTTTTGGGCGAGAATTTGTGAAAAACAAACAAGTGCCCTTCTGTTTAGCAGCTTCCACTGCATATTGAATACTAATGAGGGTTTTTCCTGTTTTTCTTTCACCCACTAATAAATAGGTACCACCTTTATAGAAACCTCCCCAGGTGTTGTCCACTAATTGTATCCCAGAATTAATAAGTCTGACTGATCGTTTCATTTTGTTTTTCCACTTTTTTTTGTCATTCTGCAATCATTGTACCAAGAAAAGTTTCGTTTTTTTGTAATCTTTCAATATTTCAACGAAGAGCCTGCATCATTTTGAAACAGTTAAAAAGTTTTTGGCTCAATATAATACAATTTTCAATTTTCAAATGAACTGTAATAACCATATACGAATAAAGCAGTTGCATTTCCTGAGATTGTTGGCTCATTGTTTATGTAATTATCATAAGAATCAAAATAAATTACATCTTTATAATCAAATTTCCTGTTGGATTTTTTCAATTCAATACTTCTTCCTTCAAACAAACTTTTGGGAGCAGGACCTCCAATTAGTGCACCAGGTAAATACCCTTTGTTAAAGAAAGCTATCTGAGAATGAGTTTGTTTTGGAAAATTGTGTCCCACTCCATAAATAAAACTAATTCCCCAAGGATTGTTTCCTAGAATAAAATCCCTTGAAATAAATGCTAATTTGTCAAATCTATTATCCTTTGTTAGTCTATTATATAGAATAGATTGAATTGCTACTCCTAAAAATGTAGTGGTAGTGCCCCAACTATAATTTAATGGTTCATTGAAAAAATTTTCTTCTGAGTTTTTTGCAAAATGCTTCAAATTTTTTCTTAATAAACTTATATAGTTTGAATCAATAGAGCTTAGTTTATAAAAAGCAAGCGAATTGAAATCTCCCCAACTCCACCAGTAATCCGGTTCAGTTTTTCTTCCGTATTCAATTGCTAATTTCATATACTTAGGACTTTTTGTTGAATTGTAAAGCTCAATTGCACCTAAAGCTAATTTCCCAACATAATTTGAATCAGTATAATATTTCTCTTGATCTTTGAAATCTGAAATTTTATCACGCATTTCAAAAATTTTTATACCTGATTTTAGACATTTTTCTGCAAATTCATTATCATAAAATCTGCTTTTCCAGATTCTGTTCGCCAGAGCCATAACAGCTGCATAAATACCAACCTGACTTCTATTCATTTTTACAAAAGCCGGGCGATTGAATGTTAAGGTATCATTTTCAGGAAGTCTCCAACCAACTGTATGGTCTCTATCATCCTGAACCTGAGTTATAAATGCATCGTTTGCAAAATCACATCGCAGTAAAAAATCTAAACCAATTCGGGCTTCTTCAAGAATGTCTGGCACTGAATTTTTATCTAAATCAAATTCAAATTTCCTCGGTTCAAACTCATAACTAAATAGTAACATATATGTTGTGAATGCAGTAGTAAATAAAAATTTAGTGTAATCTCCTGCATCGTGCCAACCACCGGTTAAATCTACAGGGGAAGGATTTTTATAACCAATTACTTCTGTTGCATCTTGCAAGTGACAAGGTTGATGAAGAAGAGGCTTTGTGGGTCCGCATCTTTGTACTCTGAAGAAAATACTCAAAGAGTCTCTTATTGCATTAAAAACATTTTCTCCTATCTTAAAAGGTTTTGATCGGATATTTTTTATCTGGATGTAATATTCTCCTGGTAATTTAAAATCCGAAAAATCTATTCTTGCTGAATACTTAAAATATTGATTAAAAGCAGTATCTTGAATCAGACTACTTTCGAAAACTACTTTGTTGTCTCTACTTTTTATGATGAATTTATCGGTAGTTATTGGTGAATCCGAAATAATAATCGCACTCTTAATATCATTGGGTCTGAATCCAACTTGATTCATTCTAATAAAGGATTCAGATGATAATGGTTCACTGCAGGAGAATAAAATCATTGATAAAACTGTTATAACTATTTTACTAATTCTGTCCAATAATCCCTCAAAATTGAATATTCTATTATTAAGTATCTATATTTCTAATAAAGAATATACAAAAATATCTTGTTATGAAAATATAATTTTTTCGAAGCTAAGAAATTTTAATAGGATGAAATTATTTTATTAATACTTCGGATATTCCCTGCCACTTCTCATCGGGAGGATTTTTAATGTATTCCTCGCATCTCTTGGTGTAGAGTTTCGAAGGCTCATCATTTGGATATAATCTTAATATATTTTCAAATCTTTTTAATGCTTGATTAAACTCTTTTTGACGGTATAGATGTAAACCTTCCTCAAATTCTGAGCTGATGTATTGCCAATTTATATCTGAAGATTCATTTGCAGAAGAAATGAGTTGAAAAATTTTAATCGGCTTGCTTTTACCTTTAACAAGAAGATAATCTAATTCGCGAGTTAAGAACTTCTCATCTATATTTTTTAATGTTCTTTCTGAAATAATAATGTCTGTTCCATAAAACTTGTTGATAGCTTCCAATCTAGCTGATATATTCACACTGTCACCCATTACTGTAAAATCAAATTTTCTCTTTGAACCCATATTACCAACGATTACTTCACCCGTATTGATCCCAATTCTAGTCTTAATATTGAATCGAAGTTTTTCCTTCCATCTTTCACTAATCTTATATGTTTCTTTCCTCATCTCTAATGCAGTATTGATTGCATTGAGAGCGTGATTTGGATCTTCAATCGGAGCTCCCCAGAATGCCATTACTGCATCACCTTCAAATTTATCTAACGTTCCATTGTATCTGAAAATGATTTCGGACATTGAATCAAAATAATCATTCATAAAGTCAACAAGAATTTCTGGCTCAATTGATTCAGATAGAGTTGTAAAATTGGTGATATCACTAAACAGAATTGAGAGTTCTTTCCTTTCACCGCCTAACTTTAATTTCTGAGGATTTTCAATCAAGTCTTCAACAATTTTACTGCTAACATAATGACCGAACATATTTTTAATCATCAACTTCTGCTTTCTTTCACTTAAATAATGCATCACTAAGCTTCCGAGATAAACTGTAATCGTTGTTAAAGAAACACTTGTTATGCTTAAAAAATAATTTGAATTAAACAGACGAAAAGAAATTTCATAAATTAGAAACAAAAAAATCACAACCAAAATCAAGTTAAAAAATTCCGAAGCGAATAATGATATCGCTTTAAATTTTTTATGAAATTCGAATAGGAAAGTGCAGAAGAAAGCTGTGAAAAAAATTAAAATCAAAACAACCCAATTTGATACTTTTTTAATTGGATTACCCTCTATCAACATTTGAACAACATTTGCGTGGATTTCAACTCCGTACATCAAATTTCCAAATTCCATTTTGGTATCAGATGAAATTGAAACCGGATATATGTCTTTATCCTCTGGCTCAACCGAACCCATTAGAATTATTTTATCCTGAAACAAGCCAGAATATTTTAATCCGGTGAGACTATCATCCCATGTATTAATCTCCTCTCCTGTCTCAAGTTCAGTAACTGTTTTAAAGTCTTTATCATCAATTATATCTATCAATTCAATAATTGGAAAAGTATTCGGGGGACCAAAATAATTTATCAGAATAGGATCGTGTAAAGGAAATTCTGTGGATTTTTCAGAAAAAGAAATTTGTTTTTCCTCAGCTTGTTTTGAAATAATTTTTTTGTATTTATCAAAAACACTAAACGAGAAAGTAGCGACATTTTTTTGATTGTTTAAATCAAAATAACTTGGATAATACCTTCGAATCACTCCATCAAAATCAGGTATGACATTGACAAAACCTATCAGCTCATCATCATTCGAATAAAAATAATTGCTGTAGTTTTTAGATTCATTTTTAAGAGTGATGAATCTTTCATCGAGCTCGTTAAGCTTTGCTGCAAGAACAACATTATTAAAGCGTTTTATTTCTTCCAGAAATAGCGAATCATTTTTCTCATCGTATCTATCAGGTTCATTGAATAGAATATCTATTCCTATCACTTTTACTTTTACATCATTTAGGTTTTTTAAAACTTTCGCGAAAAGGTTTCGAGCCAATGGCCATTTATTATAAGGTGGTGGTAACTCTTTCAATGTTTCATTAGAAATTCCTATAACAATTACTTTGTTCGAACTATCTGAAAATACTGAGCCACGTCTGTTAAAATGAAAATCTATTAGTTGATTATCCAATGTTAATATGAAGTAATTATTAATGAGAATGTTAGAAGCGAAAAGCGTAATTAGAAAACCAATTACTAAAGGAAGCAAAAATTTTGAATTAAATTTTAAGGTCATAGAACGACCTTCTATAATTCATATCGCAGTAGGAAATTGATAATGCTTTCGTTTTTAATATTCGTATCATTAAGTATAAATCTTAAGCTGAATATTCCTGATAGATTTTTTAAAATCAGATATCTTGAAGATAAATCGAAAACATTACGTTTTAAATCTCCTGAAAAAATTGTAACAGAAGCAGAATTAGTCAGTTTGCTCTCCAAAGCATTCAGACGGGCTCCGAGTGTCAATGAAAAATAATTTAGCTCTCTTAACTTGATATTGGAATTGCTGAAGTTTGTACTTAAGAATGATATCAAATCCGAATTCCATAAATTCTGTAAAGAAAGATTAAAAGAATTAAAGCTCGACGAAAAGTTCTTTTGAGTATTATCTTTTTTATTTGAGTTTAAATAACTCAATGAGATTTTGTGACGAATGTAATAATCAAAATCGTATGAAGTTGATAGGTTTATTATTTTAATATTGTCATCAATAATGTTAGTCAATTTCAGACTATCTGTTGAATTTGGGTCAATATCATTTTTCGTGTTGTAATTGGAAAAAGTAAAATTCACTACTGGAAAATCTCTTCTTAAATAGAGAGATAAAGAGCCTTCGTAATTATTAAATGAAGTAGTACTTATTTTAGTTTTCTGCAAGTTGTCATTCAATCTTTCATAACTAAACGAAAAAAAAACTCTGTTTTCAAAAAGAGATAATCTGTCAAACAATTGAAAGCCTTTAATGTCTGTTCTCAGAAAATTTTGACCGAAAGAAGTATATTCGTTTCCCCTAAACAGATAAGTGCCTTTCAAATAATTGCCAAAGTAATTTAGGATTAAACTACCCTCTGCAGCTAAAGTTGGTAGTTCCTGAGGATTCTGTGGAGATAAATGTTGATTTACTGTAATGAAATTTCCTAAAACATCTCTGAATGTGCGAAGCAAATCAGGATCAATTCCTAAATTTTCATTATTGGCAAGCGAGTCAAGAGTAGCATCGGAAATATTACCTCTTGCTATGTCTTTATTCAAAAAACTAAATGCTGACTGAAAATTTAACTGAATTCTTCTCTGATCTGCACCAATGAATAAATCTGTTCCAACGACAAGATTTTCTTTCGGTTTTGCGCTGAACTCAATTGACTGAGGATCATCCTTTGAATGTAAATAAGTAAAACCTAATTGAAAAGTTTCTCCACTTCCGAATGAGGGACGAACCGCAAATAATTTTCTGCTGTAAGTTCCGAACCTTATCAGTCCAAATGGCTGTCCGTATTTTAATGAATCAATCGGGACAAGATTAGGATCAAGAACAATTGTATCTCTTCTGATTCCTTTCAACAATTCTCCTTCAATTTTTCTTGTTATTTCACCATAAGTTGCCTGAAGATTAAAAAATCCAAGCATAAGACTTGAGCTAAGCCCTCGAACTCTTTTACCACTAAGAATCAGAGATGGATAAGTTGGGAAATGATCACCAATATTTATCTTAAACCAATCGTTGTAAGTTTGGAATGAGAATCTATTTTGTGGTTGCAGATTTGATTTTTCCTCATTAGTTACATAAATATTTGCATTCGAATTCAGACTACCATAATTACCATTAAGAAATACATTTAAGCGATTATAAGTTGTTGAACCAAATCTTAAATTTTCATTGGCAAGATTTAATTCAACAGAGCCGTTTAAAGCTAATTTTAATTTTTGCAATTCTTCCTTTTGTAGTTCATTAAAAATCTGAAAAGTTGAAGAGATCTGATTAATTATTTTATCTTCATAATCAAACAAAATAATATTGATTGAATTCATACCAATGTTGAGTTCACGGATTGTTCCTTGTGGAATAAAAATCAAATCATCAGTAAATTGAATTAGAGAGCTGAAATCCGTATCGTTAATGAAAACTTTTGTTGAGCTAATTTTCACTTTGTCGGATAATCTCAAAACTGAAAACGCCAGAAAAAATTCAGAAATAGTCAAAATCTCATCGGGTGAAGGGCTTAAAAGTATGATATCTCCAGTTTGCTCAATTTTTTGTCGCACCTCAATTCTTATAAAATTCATAGTTTCCAAGGCAAAGGAAGGATAAAATTTTTCAATTCCTGAGGAATTTATAATTTTTATGTAACACTCAATCGAAGGGGGTATTACATTTTCCTTATTAAATTCAGCTAATAATCTATTTCCCTGAATAATCATATCCAATGGCAGAAATTTACTTGTACCGAAAGCTCTGTAAAATAATACAGCCTGCTCTACCTGTTCTCCATCGAGAAGTTCTATTGAAAGATTAAAAGCTGAATTTTCTAAAACCTCCTCAGGAATTGTTGCAAAATTAAAATTATCAAACTGTGCAATAACAATTTGATTGAACAAGAAAATTGAGCAAACAAAAAACAATAATTTTTTCATTTGGAATGGCTTTCAATTTGACGATTCTAATTTATAATATGTAAATCGTAAATAAAAAGCCTACTCTGAATCTAAATAATAAACTCTAAAGTTTCCTCTATTAGTTTGGATTTGAATGAACTTTTCATTTGTTTTATTTGAACTCTGGAAGTTTTTCCTTTGCTCTTCAGTCGTTACATTTGTAGTAATCGAACCATCTGGATTTATCACCGAAGTAACTCCTGCTTCAATTGATTTAGTTTCTCGTTTATCTCCAAGAGATTCCACCTCAACAATTCCCGTTTCAACCATCAACAAAGTAGAACCATCAGAGAGAGTTTCAACTAATCCGGATGTTCCTCGTATCGTAGCAACTGCAGTTGGAGTTGTTATAATGAATTTATCATCATCAATTTGCTTATTTACGTCAAATACAATTTTACCATTTTCCAGCTTTGTATTTTTAACTAATCCTTTTTCCTTTTTATCAGCAAAAATCATTATTGTGGTATTTTCTCTAACTCTCAAAATGCTGCCATCTACAAATTTTAATACGGCAACAGAGCGTTTTCCAGTATTTAATAAATCATTTGATTTCAATTGGGTTAATGGTTTGGTTTGAATCCAATCGCTGTCAACTGTTTTATGCTTTACATCCTGAATGACTTTTGTAACAATTGCAGCAGTGTATGATGTATAAATCAAAGTTGGATTTGTAGCTCCAATAAATAAGAAAACAAATCCGATGAGTACAAAAATTTTATATATTTTTTTCATTTTGTTCTCCTATTCAATTTCAATTCTTAAAATATTATCAGGATTAGATTCAAGGAATTCAAGCAGCTCTTCAACTGTCATAATAGTTCCATCATCACGGCGAATGGTAACTTCTGACAAGTTAATCTGATTATTTTCTAGTAAACTTAGAAGTGGAGAACTCGGCAATCTGCTTAAAATATTTCTTAATCTTAAATTAAGAACTGATGTTTGCGGAGCATCAGGAGTTAATGTGTAAAAATTTACTATCTGACTAAATAATCTATTTCCGCCTGAAGGTCCTGAAATATTAGCCACCACTTGAATTACTGCTTCACTTCCTGGTACTAATTCTCTTTCTAAAATATCTCTTAGATTTGTGCTTGTATTTATTCCGACATTTCTATTATTAACCAGAGGAATACCAGAGTTTAAAGCTTCTTCAAGAGATTGCGAGGGATTTGTTCTCGTATTAGCAGTGATGGAATAATAATCAACCCCTAAAACAGGAGTCCATTCTATAATTATATTACCAGCATCGTAAGTTAATCCAACACGAGGATTGATAATCTGAAGAGTTTGGGCAGGATTGAGGAAAGATAAATTTTCTGTATCCTGAGCTAAAAGATTATTTCCAGTTTGATCATATAGCATCACATTAATTCTGTAAGTACCAGAGGGTACACCGATTCGCAAATTTTCATTCCATAAGTCCCGATTTGAATTGAATGATTTTATTGAAATCTCTGCAGATCCCAAATCTTCGTTACAGAAATTTCTGGAAATAAAGGATCTTGTCTCGAAATTACCTAATTCCAGAAAATCATTTGAACCTGTTTTCCTCCATTCAAAAACTCCTTTTATAATTACAGGAACACCTTGCGGAGAAATTTCAACACAGAATACTCTCACATTATTCTGAAGTTCATTTGAAGGAATAAGTGAGCTGAAATCTGTATTAACAAGCTGCGGAAAAACTATCAGATTTATCGAGTTCTGTGGAGAAGCTGTAATAACAAAAAGTAAAAAAAATAAAAATAGTTTTAGTTTCATATTGCCTCCTGAATTAAATTTGACAAACAAATTTTATGACTAATAATCAGTTTTTTCAGTAATCGGAAAAGTTTATTCTAAATATAGCTCTAATATTCTTTTTTGCAACAACATAAATCACATTCAATCACTTTTAGCGGTGATATATGGAAAAATTCAAAAAGCTTATTGATATATCAATAAAACTTAGCTCTGAGACGAATGTAGAGAATCTGATTGATTTGATAATTAAGAATTCCATAGAATTTCTTGATTGTGAGAGAAGTACAATTTTTTTAATTGATGAAGAAAATCAACAGCTTTTCTCTTTTTCAGGCATTGGGATAAATCGTAAAGAAATCAGGTTTCCCATAACCAAAGGGGTCGCCGGTCGTGTGGCAATTACCGGTGAAATTCTAATAATTGATGATCCTTATAACCATCCACTTTTCAATAAAGAATTTGATCAGCTTACAGGATTTAGAACAAGAAACATTCTGACAGTTCCATTAAAGAATGTTGAGGGAAAAGTTACAGGTGTTTTTCAGGTACTGAACAAAAAAGATAATATTTTCACTGATGAGGACATTGAATTATCATTAGCA
>Ga0209721_1001897_pt1 | contig 14391 bp, 15 predicted proteins | sample TshhotsprinmetaG_FD_184139 | JGI IMG/M metagenome (GOLD analysis project Ga0209721, IMG submission 184139) | Hot spring microbial communities from South Africa to study Microbial Dark Matter (Phase II) - Tshipise hot spring metaG (SPAdes)... | ecosystem: Environmental > Aquatic > Thermal springs... | reverse complement strand
ATATATGGGGGTTTGAGTTGTTATACGGAAACGCTTTGCAATATGAAAGAATCGGACATTTGACATATACCCCACTTCCTGGTGGAGAACGTTGTGTGAAAGAACCGTGGCGTACAACAGTTGGCATGCTTGGATACTATTTAGGGGAAGAAGGATACGCTTTAGCGCAGCAACGATTTATAGAGCGAGCGAGAGACGTTGATGTGCTGAGACAAATGATCGAAAAAGGGCTACATTCCCCTCTAGCAGGGACGTGCGGTCGATTGTTTGATGCTGTGAGCGCCTTCTTATATGTTTGTACGCATAGCACATATGATGGAGAAGCTGCCATTCGACTGTCGGAATTGATCGACGATACGCAAATATATGACGCCTATCCGTTTGATGTGAAGAAAAGTGAAACATGGGAAATTGATTTAACAGAAATGTGGCGGGCGATGATTAAAGATGTTGATGATCATGAAAAAACAAATATCATTGCTGGACGTTTTCATGAAACAGTTGTTCAGGCATCTGTTGAAATGGTTCGCCTTGCTTTGCAGCAACATCCAACATATGAGCGTAACATCGTTTTATCAGGCGGAAGTATGCATAACCGCTACATCGTTAAACGGCTTCGCCAAGAGTTTTCTCAACTTGGATTCAATGTTTATACACATCAAAAAGTACCGTGCAACGATGGAGGATTAGCACTTGGACAGTTAATGATTGCAGCACATAGGAGGGGACAGGCATGTGTGTAGGAGTGCCGGCAAAAGTGTTACATATCGAAGGTTTTTCTGCGTTAGTCGACGTGATGGGCTCACAAATGAACGTTGGAATCATTTTTGTTCCTGAAGTGAAAATCGGTGACTATGTCATTGTGCACGCTGGCCAGGCGATGTCTATTATTGACGAGCAATATGCACAAGAAAGTTTAGAAGAATGGAGGAAGTTAGTCGATGCTAGAAGTGACGGATCACTCAACACTTAGTCAAACGCTGTTACAGGAAGTGAAGACGTTAGCCGATCGGTTTCAACAAACGTTCGGGCGAATACCTTCCTTCATGGAAGTGTGTGGTTCACATACAATGGCTCTCGCTCGTACAGGAGTGAAAAAAGCGCTTGAAGGATACGTTCGTCTTATTTCTGGCCCTGGTTGCCCTGTTTGTGTCACCGATCAAGTAACGATTGATGCAATGATTTCTTTGACAGATGGTGTGAATCGAATCATTTGTACATTTGGCGATATGGTTCGAGTGCCAGGATCTTATGGTACGTTGATGCAAGCGAAGACAGAAGGAAAAGATGTACGAGTTGTCTATTCTCCTGTTGATGCCGTTCGCATCGCCGAACAACACCCACATCAAGAAGTTATTTTTTTAGGCATAGGGTTTGAAACGACGATTCCGATTTTAGCTGCAGCTGTAAAAGAAGCGGAAGAGAAACAAGTAAGAAATTTTTCTATGTGGATGTCCACGAAGCTAGTGGAACCGATTTTACGCCAGTTGCTTCATGACGGAGAAGTGGCATTAGATGGATTTTTACTCCCTGGACACGTATCGATGGTAATGGGGAGAAAGCATTTTGAATTTTTAGCAACAGAATACAATATGCCTGCAGTCATTAGCGGGTTTGAAGCGCTTGATATGTTAAGTGCTCTTCGTCATTTGTTGCTGCTATCGCTTGAACAACGCGCTGTTGTATTAAATGATTACAAAAGTGTTGTGACTGAACAAGGAAATGTGCAGGCAAAATATTGGATGAATCATTACTTTACATTATGTGACGAGGCGTGGCGTGGCATCGGTGTCATTTTTGATAGTGGAATGGATTTTAAGAGTGAGTATAATCAGTTTAACGCTAAGGTGAAATTTCCTATTCCAACACGTGAACCACGTCGAACAAAATGTCGATGTGGTGAAGTGATTCGTGGTCTCATTGATCCACCTCAATGTGCGTTGTTTGGGAGAGCATGTACACCCCTCAATCCAATTGGTCCATGTATGGTATCGTCGGAAGGTAGTTGTGCAGCTTATTATCAATATATGAGGGAGGAGTAACGAATGGAGCGAATAACGCTTGCGCATGGGGATGGTGGGGAGTTAGCTCACAAACTAATTACAGATGTTTTTGTTTCTACGTTTCGTAATGAGCGTCATGCAAAGTTTGATGCCGCTACGTTTGCGTTAGGGACACATGAGCTCGCTGTGACAACGGATAGTTTTGTCATCAAGCCAATTTTCTTTCCGGGTGGAAATATCGGAAAGTTAGCGGTAGCTGGAACAATAAACGATTTAGCAGTTGTTGGGGCGATCCCAAAAGTATTAACGTGTAGCTTTATTATTGAAGAGGGGTTTCCTATTCGTCATTTAAAAACAGTCGTTCAATCGATGGCAGAAGAAGCGAAAAAAACAAATGTAGCAATTGTTGCAGGGGATACAAAAGTTGTTGAACGTGGAAGTGCAGATGGATTATATATTAATACAACAGGAATTGGCATTATTTCGCACCCGCTTGAACGGAACATGGATGAAGGGGACTCGGTTATTGTCAGTGGTTCGGTTGGAGATCATGGTGTAGCTGTATTAGTTGCACGAGGAGAATTAGGGCTTGTATCAACGATTGAGAGCGACTGTACTTCATTGTATCCACTCGTCGCAAAAGCTTTAGAGGCAAGTCAGCGCATTCGACTGATGCGCGATCCAACGCGCGGTGGGCTAGCGACCACTCTTGTAGAAATTTGTGAAGATTTCGGTGTAACGATTGAATTAGAGGAAGAATGTATCCCAGTGAAGAGAGAAGTCAAAGGGGCATGTGAATTACTTGGTTTTGATCCTCTTTACTTAGCCAATGAGGGAAAAGTAGTCATGATCGTTCCAAAAGAAGATGAACAAGCGGTGCTTGATGCGCTCCGTTCGCAACCAGAGGGAAAAGATGCTGCTGTGATTGGAACTGTTCGGGCAACAAATAAAGGTCAGCTTTTATTGCGGACGCCGCTCGGGACAACAAGACGATTATATCGATTAACAGGATTAATGTTACCACGTATTTGTTAGCCGTAGGATTGTCCTACGGTTTTTTCTTTCCTAGTTGTATGCTTTATGTCATAATAAATGACAGTATATAAAAGAAGGTGAGGGTGTTATGAAGCAATATTTACAATTACTTGAAGATATTTTACAAAACGGGGTGTATAAGGACGATCGCACAGGAACGGGGACGATTTCCGTATTCGGACGTCAATTACGATTTGATTTACGCGAAGGTTTTCCTTTGCTTACGACAAAAAAATTACATATTCGTTCGATCATCCACGAATTGCTTTGGTTTTTGAGTGGAGATACAAATATTCGTTATTTAAAAGAAAATGGTGTAACGATTTGGGACGAATGGGCAGATGAAAACGGGGATTTAGGACCGGTATATGGCGCGCAATGGCGTTCATGGAAAGGGGCCGATGGTCGAACAATTGATCAAATTAGTGAAGTGATTGAACAAATAAAAACAAACCCGAATTCCCGCCGACTTTTAGTCAATGCATGGAATGTAGGGGAATTAAATCGCATGAAGTTGCCTCCTTGTCACTATGCTTTTCAGTTTTATGTAGAAAACGGGACGTTATCATGTATGTGGCAACAGCGCTCTGTCGATACGTTTTTAGGTCTTCCGTTCAATATTGCAAGCTATGCATTACTTACACATATGGTTGCCCAACAATGCGATTTGGAGCCAAAAGAACTTATTTTTACTGGCGGCGATGTCCATTTATACATGAACCATATTGAACAAGCGAAATTGCAATTAACGAGGGAGCCGCGCCCGCTTCCAAAACTAATCATCAAACGAAAGCCTTCTTCCATTTTTGAGTATCGTTTTGAAGATTTTGAAATCGTTGATTATGACCCGCATCCGCATATTAAAGCGGACGTGTCTATATAAGGAAGTGAGTCGATTGATTTCTATTATTGTGGCCATGGATCGAAATCGAGTGATCGGTTATAACAATACGTTGCCTTGGCATTTACCAGCTGATTTAGCTTATTTTAAGCGAGTAACGATGGGACATCCGATTGTGATGGGAAGAAAAACATTTGAATCAATCGGTCGCCCCTTGCCAGGAAGAACGAATATCATACTTACACGCGACAAGTCCGTCTTGAACATCTCTCGTTGTCAAGTTATTCACTCCATTGATGGCATAAAGCAAGTCGAACAACAATACGGTCATGTATTCGTTATAGGGGGGGCACAAGTATTTGAACAAGCGATGCCGATAGCTGATCGATTGTACGTTACGCATATTGATGCAACGTTTCATGGGGATACATTTTTTCCACACATTGATGAACAGCAATGGGAGCTCTGCTCGGTACAGCCTGGCGTACAAGATGAAAAAAATCGCTACCCACATACATTTTGCATATATGAACGAATAGCTCGCAAATAACAAGCGAGCTTTATTTTTTCGGATAATTTTTAGAAAATTTACTTTTCTTTATTCGAAAATATGATATATTTTAGAATAACATAATTTTGACAACGAAATTACAAACGGAAAGGAAACGAGAAAATGGAACAACAAGTAAAACGAAAACATGGTGTATATGTAGAAGATATTTTAATTGCTTATCAAACATTAAAAGACGTCGTATACCATACTCCTCTACAAAAAAATGAATTGCTTTCAGAGCGTTACGATTGCCACGTATATTTTAAACGGGAAGATTTACAAGTCGTTCGATCGTTTAAAATTCGAGGAGCCTATTACCGAATGAAAAGTTTATGTGAAGAAGAAAAGAAAAATGGAGTTGTTTGTGCAAGTGCGGGCAATCATGCGCAAGGGGTAGCTTATTCGTGCCGAGCGCTTGGGGTGCATGGGAAAATTTATATGCCTTCTACAACTCCGAGACAAAAAGTATCACAAGTTCAATTTTTTGGGAGGGAGTTTGTTGATATTATTTTAGTTGGTGATACATTTGACGACTCTTACGAGCAAGCGCTTATTTGCGCTAAAAAAGAGCAGCGAACGTTTATCCATCCATTTGATGATGAAGCTGTTATCGCTGGTCAAGGAACGGTTGGAGTTGAAATGTTAAATGATTGTGAAGAAGCTATTGATTATGTGTTCGCAAGCATTGGTGGAGGAGGACTCATTTCTGGTGTAGGCACGTACATGAAAAGCATTTCCCCTGCCACAAAACTGATTGGAATTGAACCTGAAGGGGCACCATCAATGAAGAAATCATTTGAAGCAAACGAAGTGATTACTTTAAGTGAGATTGATCCGTTTGTAGATGGTGCAGCAGTCAAGCGCGTGGGTGAAAAGACATTTACGTTAGCGAAAGAGCTCGTTGACGATATTGTAGTCGTTCCTGAAGGAAAAGTGTGCACAACAATTTTGCAACTTTATAACGAGAATGCGATCGTTGTAGAACCTGCTGGAGCGTTGCCAGTTGCTGCGCTTGACTTATATAAAGATCACATTCGTGGTAAAACGGTTGTTTGTATTATTAGCGGAGGAAACAACGATATCGGGCGCATGCAAGAAATTAAAGAACGATCTATGATTTATGAAGGGCTTCAACATTATTTTATTGTCAATTTTCCGCAACGTGCCGGAGCTTTACGTGAATTTCTTGATGAAGTGTTAGGACCAACAGATGACATTACACTTTTTGAATATACGAAAAAAAATAATAAAGATAGCGGTCCCGCTCTCGTTGGCATTGAATTAAAGTGTCGTGAAGATTACAGTCCACTTGTTGAGCGAATGAAGAAAAAAGGATTTCCATTTATAGAAGTCAATAAAGACAGCAGTTTATTTCATTTGTTGATTTGACAAAAATTTTTTATAAATGAGTGACGAAATGTGACATACTTCGGCATAAAAATCGTGTATAATATAAGTAAATCGGTCAAAAAAGAGGATTGATATTTTGTTATTCAAAAGCCTAGAGTTCAAAAACGTAGATGGGCAAAAAGTAAAAATTATCGAAATTCCGGTACTGGAGGACGATAACCCTTATCAATTTATTGTAAAAGTTAGGTTGCAAACATTTATTGCACAAGTGTATGCGAGTGAGAAGTCGAAAAAGATATACTCGTTTAAAGAGTATTTAAAACGCGTGTTGAAGTGGCCGGTATACGAACAAATATTTAAATCTGAAATTTTAAAAAACAACGCATGAGCTGATTTGCTAAAGTGCAAATCAGCTCTTTTTTGCAAAAAATTTTATGAAACCGACGACATATCATGGGGTTTTATTATATAATTTCACCGTACACAATTTTAGAATGAAATACAGGAAGTGAAAAAATGAGTAAAGTGAAGATTGTAACAGATTCAACGGTAGACTTATCGAAAGAAACGATTGAGGCATGGGGCATTCATGTTGTTCCATTATCTATCTCCATTGACGGAAAAACATACTTAGATGGCATTGACTTAACTCCTCAAAAATTTATTGAAGAAATGAAGCAAGCGAATGAGCTACCGAAAAGCTCACAACCGTCTGCAGGACAGTTTTTAGAAGTGTATGACAAGCTAGGAGAAGCAGGATATGACGTGATTTCGATTCACATGACCGGGGGAATGAGCGGAACGGTACGTTCTGCGGAAAGTGCAGCGGCCATGACAAAAGCCAACGTTACAGTCATCGATTCTCGTTTCATTTCTCTTGCGCTTAGCTTTCAAGTGTTAGAAGCGGCAAAAATGGCTGCTGAAGGAAAAACGGTGGCCGAAATCGTTTCACGTCTTGATGCGATCCGTGCGAATACGCATTTGTTTGTCGTTGTCGATACGCTCGAAAATCTCGTGAAAGGTGGACGGATCGGACGGGGAAAAGCAATGATCGGTTCGCTACTGAACATTAAACCGATCGCTTCGTTAGAAGACGGTGTATATACTCCTGTCACAAAAGTTCGTAGCCAGTCTCAAATCGTCAAGTATTTAACAAATCAATTTGTGGAGCATACGAAAGGAAAAACAATTCGAGCAGTAGGGATTGCTCATGCAGACGCACTTGATTTGAGCGAACGATTAAAACAGTCGATCGCAGAAGCAACAGGATGGACGCAAACTGAGATTGTATACACTACCCCGATCATTTCAACGCATACAGGGCCAGGGGCGATAGGATTTATGTATTATACGGAGTAGGGAGGGAAGCAAAAGTTGAAACGTTTATGGCTGTTTGTTGTATTACTATCTGTTCTCGTTGCTTGCCAACAATCGATTCCAGATGCAAAAAACTGGCCAATTGAAGACTTTACGTTCACCGATCAAAATGGTCAAACATTCGGTCTAGCTGATTTAAAGGGAAAAGTGTGGATAGCTGATTTCATTTTTACACGATGCGCTGATGTTTGTCCACCGATGACGGCTAATATGGCGAAGCTACAAAAGATGGCGCAAGAAAAAGGGATTGATGTCCATTTTGTTTCATTTAGTGTAGATCCCGAAAACGATACACCGGAAGCGTTAAAAACATATATTGAAAAGTTTCAAGCGGATGAGAATAAATGGCATTTACTTACAGGGTACACACAGGAAGAGATCGAGCGTTTTGCCCAAAAAAACTTTAAAACTGTTGTAAAGAAGCCGCAAGAAGGAGATCAAGTCATTCACGGTACAGACTTTTATCTTGTTGACCAAAACGGAACGATTGTGAAGTATTATAGCGGATTAAATGACGTACCTTACGAAGAAATTTTAAAACATATTGACATGTTACAATAGGAGATACAGACAAAAATGATGATCTAGTCATTTTTGTCTTTTCTTTTATGGGGAGGAGATGAAGCGTATGAACAAGTTTCTCCTTTTGCTCTTTTGTTTCTGTTTGGCTGGATGCTCTTCTATACAGACAGTGAAAGAAGAAACTTTACAGCGGACAGAGGAAAGTGTCCAACAGCCGCTACCTCGTAATTTGCATATAGTAGCGTTAGGTGATTCATTGACAGAAGGGGTAGGCGATGATCAAGATGGATATGTCACGCTAATAAAGCGATATATGGAAGAGCGAGAAGATATAAATGAAGTATTTGTGAACAACTTCGGGAAGCGAGGATTGCGTAGTACACAACTGGCAGATGTAATTATAAATAATGAACCATTTATTCGACAAGCGGATCTTATTTTTATTACGATTGGTGGAAATGATATCATGAAAGTTGCTCGCTCACATTTTTTAACTTTGACATACGATTTATTTGTAAAAGAGCAGGAGGCATTTGCTTCCCGACTTCATGAGCAATTGCAACTTCTTCGTCATATGAATGAAGATGCTTACATTGTGCTTATCGGATTATACAATCCGTTTTCCTCAGCATTTCCAAATATACCGGAAATGGATGACATCATACACATGTGGAATGAAGGGAGTAAACAAGTCGTTTCGCGCTATGATTATGCGTTATTCGTTCCTATTGCAGACTTGTTTGAAGGGCGTGACGACGTATTGTATGACGATCAGTTTCATCCAAACGCGCGCGGTTATGAGCGAATGGCGCAACGTATATACACATATTTACAAAAACATGTTGAATGGCTAAAGGAGAATGAACAGTGAAGACCGTAAAAGTAAAATGGAAACATTTGTTTTTTGGTTTGTTAGGAATAAATGGTTTGCTCATCGCTTTGTTATTTTTTTATATGTTTCAGCCATCTTCTTCCCCAAGTATTCCAAGCATTGAAGGAGAAGGTCCAACATTTACTGTTCAAACATCGAAACAACATCTTAATACGTTAGTGAATGCATACATTCAGAAACATGAAAAAAAAGGTCAATTATCTTACGATGTTCAACTGGCTGATCGGCTGTATATAAAAAGTGTAATCCCGGTATTTGGGAGGCCTGTAGATTTAACAATGGCATTTGATCCGGTTGTCGATGAGCATGGACATATTGTGCTTGCTCAGCCAATGATGACGTTCGGCCAACTTCGTTTACCTGTACCGTATGTTTTAGCGTATATAGATAAACATGCTTCTTTGCCGGATTGGGTGAAAGTGGATGCTAAACAAGAGCGCATTTACATCGTCGTAAGCGACATTCAGATTAAAAAAGGGTTTGTGTTAAAAGTGAAAACGTTCGACTTGAGTAAAGATGATATTACTTTTACAGTTACGATCACAAAATAAAGGATGTCCCTTTTAACGAGGGGCATCCTACTTGATTCGTAACCCTTTAGGGTAAAAGTTTTTTACAATTCCTTTTACTTCTTTTCCCCAACCGAGCGAGTACCCGTCAATAGTCATCAATACCCATCCACGGTCTTCGTTAGTTTGTAATGTTTCCCCCTTCATATATCGGATACTTTCTTCAAAAGTGAGAGAAACATAAGCTTGTACTTGTTGTGGTGTTAATGCCATAGCTAAAGCATGATTAGGTTCAAATCGGTTTTTTTTCCATTCACCAATATGAAGCCCAGGACGAACGACTTTTAAACCATCTAATCGCGGGCAAAGATGTGGAAGCGCAAATAAGTGTGTGCCGAACGTGTACATCGTTCCTTTTATTGTTGTTTGTATCGTATTGTTGGAAAACGTCTCATAATCACGCCACATCGCTTTAGATACGTTAGGAGTCATAAATTTTCCGTTCCATCGTTTTGTTTCTCCACGTTTGCGCATTTTTGCGACGAAATGTCCTTCTCCTTTTAGATGATGGGGCCATAACCTTGCTGTATGTGCTATTTGTTCATTGTTTGTGCTTGTCCAATCAACAACACCTGATTGGACGCCGTGTTCTTTTTGAATCGGAATTAACTCCATATCATCATAAGTCGCTAAAAACCAATCAATCATTTGTTCATTTTCTTCTGGGGAAAATGTGCACGTCGAATAAACGAGTATCCCTCCTTCGTGTAACATGTGATAGGCGCATGATAAAATATGTCGTTGCGCTTGGGTGCATTTTTGAACATGATCTAAGCTCCAAAATGAGATCGCTTCTTCATCTTTTCGAAACATTCCTTCTCCGGAACAAGGGGCATCAACTAAAATTTTATCGAAAAAACCTTCAAATGTTTCCGATAGTTTTTCAGGCGTTTCATTTGTCACGATGGTGTTTGTAATTCCGAGCCGTTCGATATTTTCTGATAGAGCTTTCACACGTTTCGGATGAATTTCATTTGCCAATAAAAATCCTTCGTTATTCATCATTGCTGCGATTTGTGTCGTTTTTCCTCCTGGAGCCGCGCATAAATCAAGAACTCGTTCTCCTGGGGATGGGGCAAGCACTTCCGCTACAAACATCGCACTCGGTTCTTGAATATAGTATAATCCAGCCGCATGGTACGGATGTTTCCCTGGCTGCGCATCATGATAATAAAATCCTGTTGAACAAAAAGGAATAGGCTCAAGGTTCCATGGACTGATATGTAAAAATGTCGATGGTGAAATTTTTAACGAATTGACGCGCAATCCATTTGCTTTTTCTTCGTTGTATGTCGCAAAAAAACGCTCCGCTTCATCGTGAAGCAAAGCATTCATTTTTGTTACAAATTGTTTTGGTAAATGACATGTTGTCACGTTACAACCACTTCACTTTCGGTTCGGTTTTGTTTAAAATCCGTTTCACGTTTGCTCGATGACGATAAAATACGAACAATGTTAATAATGTGACGACGATGCGCAAAGGCACATCATCTGTCGAAACAAATGCATATACGGTCGCATATACCCCTGTTAACATCGATGAAAGCGAGACGTATTTTGATACATATAGAATGAGGAAAAAGACGGCTAACATCGTCATGAAAAGCATGGGTGAGTAGAACAATAAGACTCCACCAGATGTAGCGACCGCTTTCCCACCACGAAATTGAGCAAATACGGGGTATGTATGACCAAACACAGCAAACATCCCTGTAATAAGGGGATGAATATCTACAGAAAACAGTACGGGTAAGCTTGCCGCTAACGTCCCTTTTAAGATGTCGGCAATTGTAACAATTAGTCCCGCTTTTACTCCGAGCACGCGAAATGTATTTGTCCCACCTAAATTTCCGCTCCCGTGCTCACGTATATCAATTCCGTATCCAATTTTCCCGACAAGCAAGGCGAACGGAATCGATCCAAGTAAATAACCGATAATTATAAGCAAAATGGACATCGTATGCACCCTTTACTCCATAAATATTTCCTCTTCGAATTGAGGTTCTGCTTTTATTGTAACATGCTTTTTTAAAAAATGAAGGCAGGATTATTTTTTTACATGAAGAAATACTAGTTTATCATAGGGAGGTTGAGCACATGAATCCAAGTCGTGAACAGATTAAACAAATATTAGACAAGGCAAAGCGAATTGCTGTAGTAGGATTATCGAATCGTCCAGAACGTACATCTTACATGGTTGCAAAAGCGATGAGAGAGGCAGGGTATGAAATCATCCCAGTCAATCCGCTCATTAGAGAATGGGAAGGTATCCCAGCTGTCGCTACGTTAACTGATATTGAAGGGCATGTAGATATTGTGAATGTATTTCGTCGGTCTGAACATTTGCGTGAAATTGCTGAGCAGTTTGTACAAATTCATGCGGACGTGTTTTGGGCGCAATTAGGTATATATGATGAAGAAGTGTATCGTTACTTGACAGAAAAAGGGTATACGGTTGTGATGGATCGCTGTATCAAAGTAGAACATGCGCTCACACGTTAAAAACGACCATTCTTTTTGTAATGGTCGTTCTTTTTCTTCATCATCTTCAGCTTGGAATGAGCGGGATGGGTTGGCATTGGACGTTTTACGAATGTATGTTAAAATAGAAAAAGTCGAAAAAACAGAAACAAATGTTCTTGTTGTGAAAGGGGAATGAGTGTGACGGATAAGCAGCTTCTTACATATAACGAAGACACGATTCAAGTATTAGAAGGGTTAGAAGCCGTTCGTAAGCGACCAGGCATGTATATTGGAAGCACAGATAGTCGCGGTTTACATCACCTTGTATATGAAATTGTCGATAATGCGGTTGACGAGGCGCTTGCCGGATATGGTAGACGCATTATTGTCACGATACATAATGATCAAAGTGTTAGCGTGCAAGATGAAGGACGTGGTATGCCTACCGGGATGCACAAGCTAGGAAAGCCTACTCCGGAAGTCATTTTAACTGTGCTACATGCAGGTGGGAAATTCGGACAAGGGGGGTATAAAACAAGCGGTGGCTTACATGGTGTTGGCGCGTCCGTCGTTAACGCTCTGTCCGAGTGGTTGGAGGTAACGATTCAACGCGATGGCTTTGTGTATTACCAACGATTTGAACACGGTGGAAAGCCGGTGACTACACTTGAGAAAATTGGCGTAACAAAACAGACAGGGACGAAAATTCAGTTTAAACCGGATCCGACGATTTTTAGTACGACGACGTTTCATTATGAAACGATTAGCGAGCGTTTACGTGAATCCGCATTTTTATTAAAAGGATTAAAAATCGAATTGTACGATGAGCGGACGGGTTCACATGATACGTTTTATTACGACAACGGAATTGAAGCGTTTGTCCAATATTTAAATGAAGAAAAAGACGTATTGCATCCTGTCGTGTTTTTTAGCGGTGAGCAAAGTGGTATTGAAGTAGAGTTTGCCTTTCAATTTCATGACGGGTATGCAGAGCAAATGCTTTCGTTTGTTAATCATGTGCGTACGAAAGATGGTGGGACGCATGAAATCGGGGCAAAAGCGGCGATGACTCGCGTTTTTAATGAATACGCACGCAAGGTAGGTTTATTGAAGGAACGAGATAAAAATTTAGAGGGTACAGACATTCGTGAAGGGCTATCTGCTATCATATCGGTTCGTATTCCAGAAGCCCTTTTGCAGTTTGAAGGACAAACGAAAGGGAAACTAGGAACACCTGAAGCTCGTTCGGCGGTTGAATCCGTTGTTAGCGAGAAATTGACGTACTTTTTAAATGAAAATTCGGATATTGCGACAATGTTAATTAAAAAAGCGATTCGTGCATTTCAAGCGCGTGAAGCAGCGAGAAAAGCGCGGGAAGAGGCGCGATCTGGAAAAAAGAGAAAAGGAAGAGAACATGTATTAAGCGGAAAACTCACACCTGCCCAAACACGAAACCCACAAAAAAATGAATTGTATTTAGTTGAGGGAGATTCAGCTGGCGGATCTGCTAAGCAAGGTCGTGATCGCCGTTTTCAAGCTGTATTGCCTCTCCGTGGAAAAGTCATTAACACAGAAAAAGCGAAATTAAGTGATATTTTTAAGAACGAAGAAATTAATACAATCATCCATGCGATTGGCGGTGGTGTCGGGGCAGATTTCTCGATTGATGATATTCATTATGACAAAGTGATCATCATGACCGACGCGGATACGGATGGAGCGCATATTCAAGTACTGTTGTTGACATTTTTTTATCGCTATATGCGACCGCTCATTGAAGCTGGTAAAGTGTTTATTGCACTTCCACCTCTTTATAAAGTAAGTAAAAAGGTTGGTAAAAAGGAAATTGTTGAATATGCATGGACAGATGAACAATTACAGCTTATTTTAAAGAAGATTGGAAAAGGCTACACTATTCAACGATATAAAGGGCTTGGCGAAATGAATGCCGATCAACTATGGGAGACGACGATGAATCCTGATACGCGTACACTTATTCGTGTACGTATTGATGACGCAGCACGTGCTGAACGCCGTGTAACGACGTTAATGGGGGATAAAGTAGAACCGAGAAGAAAATGGATTGAATCGAATGTGCAATTTGGATTAGAGGAAGAGGTAAATATTTTAGAAAATGATCATGTGATGACAGCTGAGGGGGAATAAGAACATGGAACGCATATTAGATTTGCCGTTTGAAGATGTGTTAGGCGACCGATTTGGTCGTTATAGCAAATATATTATTCAAGAACGTGCGCTTCCTGACGCACGCGATGGGTTAAAACCAGTACAACGCCGCATTTTATATGCGATGTATGTAGAAGGAAACACATCTGATAAGCCGTTTCGTAAATCCGCGAAAACAGTCGGAAACGTCATTGGTAACTTTCACCCGCATGGTGATTCTTCTGTATATGAAGCAATGGTGCGCATGAGCCAAGAATGGAAAGTAAGAAACGTATTAATTGAAATGCATGGAAATAACGGGAGCATTGATGGTGATCCACCTGCAGCGATGCGTTATACAGAAGCGAGATTATCGCCAATTGCATCCGAATTGCTGCGCGATATTGATAAAGAAACAGTAGAGTTTGTACCGAACTTTGATGATACGAGCAAGGAGCCTGTCGTGTTGCCAGCGATGTTTCCGAATTTGCTCGTCAACGGTTCAACAGGTATTTCAGCAGGTTATGCTACAGAAATTCCTCCGCATCATTTAGGAGAAGTGATTGATGCGGTGATGATGCGGATTGATCATCCGAATTGTTCTGTGGATGATTTAATGA